>JGI24741J21665_1000395_pt1 | contig 13155 bp, 9 predicted proteins | sample KBSCornC7_FD_21665 | JGI IMG/M metagenome (IMG submission 21665) | reverse complement strand
TGTGCCGGGGGCGGGCAATCTCACCATTCTTTGCGGAGCGATCATCGGGGCGGGGCTGGCCTTCCTCTGGTTCAACGCGCCGCCTGCCGCCGTTTTCATGGGCGATACCGGCAGCCTGGCGCTGGGCGGCACCATTGGCGTGATCGCCGTTACCGCGCATCATGAGATCGTGCTGGGCGTGATCGGCGGGCTGTTCGTGGTGGAGGCGATGTCGGTCATCATCCAGGTCTTCTTCTACAAGCGGACAGGCAAGCGGGTCTTCAAGATGGCCCCGATCCACCATCATTTCGAGCAGCTTGGCTGGGCTGAGCCGACCGTGGTGATCCGCTTCTGGATCATTTCCTTCGTGCTGGCGCTGGCCGGCCTTGCCACGCTGAAGTTGCGGTGAGCGCCATGGGGATCGTTTCGGACGTCTTTGCAGGCAGGAAATATGCGGTGCTGGGTCTGGCGCGGTCCGGGCTGGCGACGGTCGAATGCCTCGCCGCCAGTGGCGCGCAGGTCGTCGCCTGGGACAGCCGGGACGAGGCGCGCGCCGCCGTCGAGGGCAAGGCGGAACTGGCCGACCCCACCGAAATCGACCTCAAGGGCTTTGACGGCGTGGTGGTTTCGCCGGGCGTGCCGCTAAACAGGCATCCCATCGCCATGCATGCGAAGCTCGCGGGCGTGCCGGTCGTTGGGGACATAGAGTTGTTCGCGCTTGCCCGTCCCACCCTGCCGAAGCATCGGGTGGTCGGGATCACCGGGACCAACGGGAAGTCCACCACGACGGCCCTGGTCCATCACATCATCGAGACGGCGGGCATTCCGACGCGGATGGGCGGCAATATCGGCCTGCCCATATTGGGGCAGGACCCGCTGCCCGACGGCGGCGTCTATGTGCTGGAACTGTCCAGCTACCAGATCGACCTGACGCGCAGCCTCGATTGCGACGTGGCGGTGCTGTTGAACATCACGCCCGATCATCTGGATCGCTATAATGGCTTTGAAGGCTATGTGGCGTCCAAGGCGCGGCTGTTTGAAATGCAGGCGGGCGATCATATCGCGGTGATCGCCGCTGAGGATGAACCGAGCCGTTCGATCCTGTCGTCCGTGCGTCATTCCCGCGCAGCCGACGACGAGCGCGTGATGGCGGTGAAAGCCGCCGACATCGATCCCAGCCGCCAGGCCGGCTGGCCCGCGCTGCAAGGCCCGCACAATGCCCAGAACGCTGCCGTCGCCATTGCCGTCGCCCGCGCGCTCGGCATCGATGAAGCGGCGATCGAAAAGGGCCTGCAAAGCTATGCCAGCCTGCCCCACCGGATGCAGCGGGTGCGCGAGTTGAACGGCGTCCTCTACGTCAATGACAGCAAGGCGACCAACGCCGCCTCGACCGCCCCTGCGCTTGCCGCCTATCCGCCGATCGATGGGCGGCCGCGCCTGCACTGGATTGTCGGCGGCCTTGCCAAGACCGACAATCTGGACGAGTGCGAACCTTATTTCGGCAATGTCGCCCATGCCTATACCATCGGTGAGGCGGGCGCTATGTTCGCCGAACTGCTGCGATCGCATATGGCGGTGGACGATAGCGAGATGCTATCGGCCGCCGTTCGCCGGGCGGCGCGGGTGGCCCAGCCGGGGGATGTGGTGCTGCTGTCGCCCGCTTGCGCCAGTTTCGACCAGTTCCGCGATTTCGAGGCGAGAGGCGATGCCTTCGTCGCTGCCGTGGCCGCGCTGGAATAAAGGGAAGCGGAGGAACCTGGGGGCATGTCGAGGGCAGGCGATCTTGTAAAGGAATTCAGGAACCGCACCGTCCCGCGGGAGCGCACGGCGCTGGCCATCTGGTTCTGGGAAATCGACCGCGTGCTGCTGTCGCTGATCGTCGCGTTGATGGCGATCGGGCTGGTGGCGGTGGCGGCGGCGTCCCCGGTGGCGGCGATCGATCGGTCGACCAGCACGGTTTCGGTGACGCCGCTCATCTATTTCTATCGCCAGCTGATGTGGGTGTTCATCGGCCTGCCGATCATGCTGGTGATCTCCATGCTGCCCCGGACGCAGGCGCGCAGGCTGGCCTTCATATTGTGCGTCGTCTTTGCCGTGGCGTTGTTGCTGGTGCCGGTGCTTGGCTCGGTCGTGAACGGCGCCAAGCGCTGGATCGATCTGCCGGGTTTCCGGTTCCAGCCTTCGGAATTCCTGAAGCCTGTCTATGTCGTCACCATGGCCTGGCTGCTGTCGTTGCGCGGCAAGGACATGACATTGCCCGTGATCCCGCTGACAGGCGCGCTGACATTGCTGATCGCGGCGATCCTGATGAAGCAACCGGACTTCGGCCAGACGGTCATCTTCCTTGCCTGCTGGGGTGGCCTGCTGCTGCTGTCGGGCGTTTCGATGCGCTTCATCGGCGCGATGGCGGGCGTGGGGCTCGGCGGCCTGGTGCTGATGTACATGTTCTATGAGAATGGCCGCCAGCGGATCAACGACTTCCTGGGGATCGGCGTTGCACAGGATATGGGGCCGGACCAGACGGAGCTGGCCTTCCGCACGATCACCCATGGCGGTTTCCTGGGCGTGGGTCCGGGCGGGGGGCAGAACAAGTTCCGCCTGCCCGAAGCGCATACCGACTATATCTTCTCCGTCATCGGGGAGGAGTTCGGCCTGCTTGCGTGCATCGGCATTGCCTGCGTCTATCTGGCGATCGTCGTGCGCGTTTTCCTGCGCATGCTGGACGAGGATGATAATTTCACCATCCTCGCCGCGGCGGGCCTCACCACGCAATTCGGGCTGCAGGCGATCATCAACATGGGCGTCAATGCGCAGATATTTCCGTCAAAGGGCATGACGCTGCCCTTTATCAGCTATGGCGGCTCCTCTATGCTGGCGCTTTGTATCGGCGTCGGCCTGTTGCTCGCGTTCACGCGGCGCAATCCCTTCATGGGTCGGCACACGGTCGTCAAATGGAGTGGTCGATGAGTATTTCCCGACACTTCGTCCTCGCCGCCGGCGGGACGGGTGGGCACATGATTCCGGCGCATGCCGTCGCCGAGGAACTGATGCTGCGCGGCCACCATGTCGCGCTGGTGACGGATGAGCGCGGCGCCAAGATTCCCGGCATTTTCGACAAGGCGCAGGTCCATGTCATGCCGGCGGGGCGCATGACCAGGAATCCGAAGAGCTGGCCGGGCGCGGTGAAGGCGATCCTTGCAGGCCGGGCGATGGCGCGGCGTTTGAACGAGACCTTCCGTCCGACGGCCGTGGTGGGTTTCGGCGGCTATCCGGCCATGCCCGCGCTGCTGGGCGCGCTGGCCGACGGCATTCCGACGGCCATTCATGAACAGAATGCCGTGCTGGGCCGGGTGAACCGCTATCTGGCGGGGCGGGTCGACGCGATCGCGACCGCCTATCCCGACGTCCGGCGGCTCAAGGACCGCTATGCCGGCAAGGTGCATCTGGTCGGCAATCCGGTGCGCGAGGAAGTGAAGCAATTGCGCGAGGAGGAATTCCCCGCGCTGACGATGAGCGTGTTCCGCGTGCTGGTGATCGGCGGCAGCCAGGGTGCGACGATCCTTTCCAGCGTCGTGCCCGACGGGCTGGGCATGTTGCCGCTCAGCCTTCGCCGCCGCCTGCAGGTGACGCAGCAATGCCGCGCCGAGGATATCGAGCGGGTGCGCAAGCTCTACGCCGACCTCGAAATCCCGGCGGANCTGGCGACCTATTTCAACGATGTGCCGGAGAAGCTGGGCTGGTCGCACCTGGTGATCGCCCGTGCGGGCGCNTCCACATTGGCGGAACTGACCTGTGCAGGCCGGCCCGCGATCCTGATCCCGCTGCCGAGCGCNATGGACGACCACCAGACCGCGAATGCCCGGGAAATGACCGAGGCCGGCGGCGCGCGCACCATTGCGCAGGCGCGCTTCACNGCGGTCGAGCTTGCCAAGCAGATGCAGAAGATGGCGCTGGAACCGGGCGCGCTCCAGAACGCAGCGAAACGCGCCCGCGCCTGCGGCCGCCCCGATGCGGCACGCGACATGGCGGATCTGCTGGAAAGCATCGGCACGGCGCCGATCATCAACGATCCGGTGAAGGTCGGGCCGACCCCGGCAAGCCTCAATCTGCAGGGGGTTCCCGCGTGAAGTGCGGCAATCTCGGCCTGAAAGGTTCTCCCTGTTTCATGAATAAGGAATCCCGCGCATGAAGGGTGTCGGCACCGACATCGGCACGATCCATTTCATCGGCATTGGCGGCATAGGCATGTCCGGCATCGCCGAAGTGATGCACAATCTGGGTTACAAGGTTCAGGGCAGCGACGTGGCCGAAGGCTATGTGGTCGAGGGACTGCGCAAGAAGGGCATTCCGGTGATGATCGGCCACAAGGCCGAAAATCTGGGCGATGCTGCTGTCGTCGTCACCTCCACCGCGATCAAGAAGGGCAATCCCGAGGTCGATCTGGCGCTGGAACGCCGCGTGCCCGTCATCCGTCGCGCGGAAATGCTGGCGGAACTGATGCGCCTCAAATCCACCGTGGCTGTCGCGGGCACGCACGGCAAGACCACGACCACCTCCATGGTTGCGGCGCTGCTGGACGCGGGCGGGGTGGACCCGACCGTGATCAATGGCGGCATCATCAACAGCTACGGTTCCAATGCCCGGCTGGGCAACAGCGAGTGGATGGTCGTGGAGGCCGACGAGAGCGACGGCAGCTTCCTGCGCCTCGATGGTACGCTGGCGGTGGTCACCAATATCGATCCGGAACATCTCGATCATTATGGCAGCTTCGACAAGGTGAAGGATGCCTTTGTCGAGTTCGTCGAGAATGTGCCCTTCTATGGCGCGGCGATGCTCTGCCTCGACCATCCGGAGGTGCAGGCGATCCTGCCGCGCGTGCAGGACCGGCGCATCGTCACCTATGGTTTCTCCGCCCAGGCGGATATTCGCGGCGAGAATGTTCAGCCGATCCCGGGCGGCAACCGCTTCGATGTGCAGATTCGTGAGCGTGACGGATCGCTGCGCCGGATCGAGGGGATCGTAATGCCGATGCCGGGCCGCCACAATGTGCTGAACGCCATGGCGGCGATCGGCGTGGCGCTGCAGATGGGCATCGATGACGCGACGATCCAGACCGGCTTCGCCAAGTTCGGCGGGGTCAAGCGGCGCTTCACCAAAGTCGGGGAAATCGCCGTCGGGGGCGGTACCGCGACGGTGATCGACGATTATGGTCATCATCCGGTCGAGATCAGGGCTGTGCTGGCCGCCGCCCGCGAAGGCGCGAAAGGCCGGGTCATCGCCGTGGTCCAGCCGCATCGCTTCACCCGTCTGCGCGACCTGATGGATGAATTCCAGCAGGCCTTCAACGACGCCGACATCGTCTATGCCGCCCCGGTCTATCCGGCCGGCGAGCAGCCGATCGAAGGGGTGGACAGCGCGGAACTGGTCGCGGGGCTGAAGCGCCGGGGCCATCGCAACGCCGCGACGGTCGAGGGTGCGGACGATCTCGCCCGCCTGATCGCCGCCGATGTGCAGGCGGACGACATGATCATCTGCCTTGGCGCGGGCGACATCACCAAATGGGCGGCGGGCCTTGCCTCCGCCGTTGCGGAGAAGGAAACCGCCTGATGTTCGAGCTGTTCAATGTTGGCCTCGAGATGCAGAAGCGCATGATCGACCTCCAGATGCAGGGCATCGAAGTGGCGCAGCAGATGGTCGACGCGGCGCAGCGCAATGTGGACGCCGGGGCCGCCGCCGGGCGGGCGGGCGAAGCGGGTGTGAAGGCGATGAAGGGCTGGATGCGGCTCTGGGGGATGCGCGATTGACGCTGGCGGTCACGTCTCTTCCCCCGGTTCGCGGCTCGCTCAGGGCCGATGCGCCGCTGGCGCCGCTCGTCTGGTTCAAGGCGGGCGGTGTTGCGCAATGGCTGTTCGAGCCGAAGGACGCGGACGATCTTTCTGATTTTCTGGCGCGGCTCGACCCTGCGATTCCGGTGATGGCGCTGGGCCTGGGGTCCAACATGATCGTGCGCGACGGCGGGGTTCCGGGCGTGGTGGTGCGCCTTGGCAAGCCATTCGCCAGGGTGGAGCAGGTCGATGCGACCAGCCTGCGTTGCGGGGGAGGAGCATCGGGCATCCTTGTTTCCTCGACGGCGCGGGACGCGGGCATAGCGGGGCTTGAATTCCTGCGCTCCATTCCCGGCACGGTCGGCGGCTTCGTGCGGATGAACGGGGGCGCCTATGGCCGTGAGACGTGCGATATCCTTGTGGAATGCGATGTTGTTCTGCGGTCGGGCGAACGGGTGACGCTGCCGATCGACGCGCTGGGCTACACCTACCGCCACAGCGCCCTTCCCGANGGCGCCGTCGTGGTAAGCGCCATTTTCCGGGGTGTTCCTGGCGAGCCGGCGGCCATCCAGGCGGAAATGGATCGCATCGCCGCCGCCCGCGAGGAAAGCCAGCCGCTTCGCAGCAAGACCGGCGGCTCGACCTTCAAGAATCCCGATGGGCACAAGGCCTGGCAGCTTGTGGATCAGGCCGGGTGCAGGGGGCTGCGACAGGGTGGCGCGCAGGTTTCGGAAAAGCACACCAATTTCCTCCTCAACCTGGGCGACGCGACGAGCGCGGATATCGAGGCGCTGGGCGAGGAGGTCCGCCGCCGGGTGAAGGAAAAGAGCGGCATCGACCTCGAATGGGAAATTCAAAGGGTGGGCGTTCAGCTGGTTGAAGGAAAAGACAGATGACCCGTGGCCCCTGGCATGTTGCCGTCCTGATGGGGGGGTGGTCCGCCGAACGGCCGGTTTCGCTTTCGTCGGGCGAGGGTGTCGCCAAGGCGCTGGAGTCGCGCGGCCACAGGGTCACGCGGATCGACATGGATCGTGACATCGCGCTGCGCCTTGCGGAGGTGAGGCCGGACGTGGTGTTCAACGCCCTTCACGGCGTTCCCGGCGAGGACGGCACCGTGCAGGGGATGATGGACCTGATGGGCATCACCTACACCCATTCGGGCCTCGCCACCTCCGTCATCGCCATCGACAAGCAGCTTACCAAGCAGGCGCTGGTGCCCCATGGCATCCCCATGCCCGGCGGGCATATCGTCCGCAGCGAAAGCCTGTTCGAGGGCGATCCCCTGCCGCGCCCCTATGTGGTGAAGCCGGTCAATGAGGGCAGTTCGGTCGGCGTCGCCATAGTGACCAGGGACGGCAATCATGGTTCGCCGATCGGCCGGGATGTCGAGGGTCCGTGGCTGCATTTCGAAGAGTTGCTGGCCGAACCCTATATTCGCGGGCGGGAACTGACGACCGCCGTGCTGGGCGACGAAGCGCTGCTGGTCACGGAATTGCGTCCGAAAAGCGGTTTCTACGATTTCGACGCCAAATATACGGACGGGATGACCGAGCATGTGTGCCCCGCCGATATTCCCCAGGAGATCAGCGAAGCCTGCAAGGCCATTGCCCTGCGCGCGCACCAGTTGCTGGGTTGCAAGGGGGCGTCGCGGGCTGATTTCCGCTGGGACGATGAACAGGGGATCGACGGGCTGTTCCTGCTGGAAGTGAACACGCAGCCGGGCATGACGCCGCTCAGCCTGGTGCCTGAACAGGCGGCGAAGCTGGGCATTGACTATGCCGAGCTGGTGGAGCGTATAGTCGAGGACGCGCTGAAGAGCGCAGGGGGGACGAAGCATGGCTGAAGCACGCATCCGGCGTGGCGGAACGGCGCGGTTGGCGCGCACGACCGGCACGCGCGGCCGCAGCGGTGGGCGAGGACGTTCGGTCAAGCAGCGGAGCTGGATCGACGGTCTGATCGACCTGCTGCCGGTCAGCGAGGAGACGCTCCAGCGCATGGCGAGCTGGGCGATCGTCGGCATCGTGCTGGCGGCGCTGGTGGGTATCGCCATCTGGTCGGGCCTTCCCGCCATGGCCGGGCAGAAGGCGTCCGAACTGGCGGCCAAGGCAGGCTTCGAGGTCGAGAAAGTCGAAGTGCGCGGCGTCGAGCGGATGGACGAACTGCCCATCTACAATATCGCCCTTGGCCAGGTGAGCCGGTCGATGCTCTCGCTCGACCTGCCCAGGGTGCGGGCCGACATGCTGAAGCTCGGCTGGGTCAAGGATGCGCGCATTTCCCGTCGCCTGCCCGATACGCTGGTGGTCGACATCGTCGAGCGCGATCCGGTTGCGGTGTGGCAGCATGATGGGCAGCTTCACCTGATCGACGTGGCCGGCGTGGTGCTGCAATCGGTATCGGCAGGGGCGATGCCGGACCTGCCGCTGGTCGTTGGCCCCAACGCCAATCTGCAGACCGCGGGTCTCAACAGGCTGATGGAAAATGCGCCTGCGCTCAAACCGATGCTGGCGGGCGCCACCTGGGTCGGGAACCGGCGCTGGGACTTGCGCTTTCAATCTGGCGAGACGCTGTCCCTGCCCGAAGGCGACAAGCCGTCGGCCACGGCGTTGGTCAATTTCGCGCGGATGGACGGGGTGAACCGCCTGCTGGGCCGGGGTATCGTCAAGTTCGACATGCGCGATCCCGATCGTTTCGTGCTGCGCCTGCCGCAGGGGCAGGGAAGCGGCCAGTCCGACGACAAGCCCGCCGCGAGCGCCGAAGCGCCTGCCAAGGGCGAGGAAGGCTGAACCCCCATGGCCCAACCCAAGGTCGAGAAGTTCGTCACCGCGATCGACATCGGATCGTGGAAAGTGTCCGCGCTGATCGCGGGGCGCACCGAAAATGGCGAACTGGCGATCCTGGGCACCGGGCAGCGTGAAAGCCGGGGCGTTCGGCGCGGCTTCATCGCGGATATGGAGCGGACCGAACTCGCCGTACGGGAAACCGTCGAACAGGCGGAACGCGTCGCGGGCACGAATATCGAGGATGTGTGGGTCAGCTTTTCGGGCGGTTCGCTGGTCAGCGANGTCGTCACCGTCGAGCGCGACATGGGCGGTTATCGCGTCGAACAGGCGGACATCGATGACCTTCTGACCACCGGACAGCAGGGGATTGACCCGGACGGCCGCGTGGTTCTGCATGCGCAGCCGACCTGTTTCACCATCAATGGNCGTGTGCCGGTGAAGAAGCCGCTGGGCATGCATGCGGACCTGCTGGGCGTCGATATCCATGTNGTGCTGGCCGACGGGGCGCCGCTCGCCAATCTCGACCTTTGCGTGCGCGGCGCCTATCTCAATGTCAATTCCATCGTCGCTTCTCCCATCGCCACGGGCCTTGCCTGCCTGTCCGAGGAAGAGCGCGACCTGGGCGTCGCGCTGGTGGAACTGGGCGCGGGCGTCACCAATGTCTCGCTTTATGCCGGTGGCATGCTGGTCGGGCTGCACAGCATTCCCATCGGTGCGTCCGACATCACCGACGACATAGCGTCGGCCTTCGGCATTCGCCGCAGCCAGGCGGAGCGGATCAAATGCTTCTACGGATCCGCGATGCAGAACCGCCGCGATTTCCGGGACATGATAGAGATCGCGGCGCCGCATGGCGATGTCGCCATTCCGGGGCAAAGCGCGGGCCCCAACGCCGATGGCGGCAAGATTACCCGCGCCGCTCTGGTGGCGGTGATCTGCGAGCGGTTGAACCAGATCATGGTGGAGGTGAATGCGGCGCTCGCCGGCATGGGCTTCAACACCCCCACGGGGCGGCAGGTCGTGCTGACCGGCGGCGGCGCCGAAATGAAGGGCATTGCCGACTATGCGCAGGGTGCGCTGGGTCGCGCAGTGCGGATCGGGCGGCCGCGCGGCCTCGCCGCCATGCCGGAGGCACATAGCGGTCCGGCCTTTGCGACATTGGCCGGTCTTGCGCTTTATGGCGCTTCAAACCCGGTTGATCTTAGAACGATAGCGCCCGCTCCCCAGACCGTTCACCGTATCGGCGCGCCAGCATGGTGGCAGAGGATGGTGAAGGCGATGAAGACGAACTATTGAAATAAACACGGTCAGACGAAATTTACTGGTGAAATACGCCATCATCTTGCATTAACCTTCGATGACAGTTTCGCTCACGTCACCGAAGCTGGAGGGAGCTAGAATTTATGAGCATTGAAATCAGCCCGCCGCATGTGGACGAGTTGAAGCCACGCATCGCGGTGATCGGCGTCGGCGGCGCGGGCGGCAACGCCATTGCGAACATGATCGCCGCCTCCGTCGAGGGCGTGGATTTCATTGTCGCCAATACGGACGCGCAGGCGCTCAACGCTTCGCCCGCGGAACGGCGCATCCAGCTTGGCCCGCAGATCACCGAAGGGCTGGGCGCCGGCTCTCGCCCGGAAATCGGCAAGGCGGCCGCGGAAGAGACCATCGCCTCGGTCGAGCAGGCGCTCGACGGCGCGCATATGTGCTTCATTGCCGCGGGCATGGGTGGCGGCACCGGCACCGGCGCCGCTCCGGTCATTGCCAAGTCCGCCCGTGACCGAGGCATCCTGACCGTCGGCGTCGTGACGAAACCCTTCACCTTCGAGGGCAATCGCCGCATGAAGTCGGCGGAGGCAGGGATCGAGGAACTGCAGAAGCATGTCGATACCCTCATCGTCATCCCGAACCAGAACCTGTTCCTGATCGCCAACCCGAACACCACCTTCAAGGAAGCCTTCCAGATGGCGGACGAGGTGTTGCAGCAGGGCGTGCGCGGCATCACCGACCTGATGGTCATGCCAGGCCTCATCAACCTCGACTTCGCGGACGTCCGTTCCGTGATGGGCGAGATGGGCAAGGCGATGATGGGCACCGGCGAAGCCGAAGGCGACGGCCGCGCGCTCCAGGCGGCGGAGAAGGCGATCGCCAATCCGCTGCTCGACGGCGTGTCGATGCGTGGTGCGAAAGGCGTCATCGTCTCCATCGTCGGCGGTGACGACATGCGCCTGATGGAAGTGGACGAGGCCGCCAACCATATTCGCGAACTGGTCGATCCCGATGCGAACATCATCTGGGGTTCGGCCTTCAACGACAATCTGAACGGCAAGATCCGGGTGTCCGTGGTCGCCACCGGCATCGACAGCGATGCCAGCGCCAGTGCCGCGCCGCTGACCCAGCCGTTCAGCTTCGCGAGCCGTCCGGCCGTTGCCGTGCCGACCGCCGCCGCGCCCAAGCCCGCGCCGCAGGCCGCTCCGGCTCCGGTCGCCGCGCCTGCTCCCGCGCCGGAAGCAGAGCCTGAAACGCTGGAACTGGACGTGCCCGCCGCGCCTGCGCCCGCGCCGCTGACGCCGCCTGCTGCCGCGGCAAAGCCCGCGCCCTTCAGCCCGCCGCGCCCCGCAGCGGTGTTCTCCGACGAAGATCCTTCGCAGGACGAATTGCTGCTGGGTGAGGATGCGGCCGAAACAGTGCCGGCTCAGCCCGCTCCGGCGTCGCAGGCCGCACCGCGCGTCGCCACCGGAGGCACGTTGTTCGAGCGCATGGCGGGGCTGACCCGTGGCGCCGACAAGGGCGCCGGCGCGAGCGATGACGGAACGCCAACGCCGGACATTCCGCGTTTCCTCAATCGTCAGAGCAATCAGTAAACAGGCAGCAGGGTTCGCCCCGCACGGATCAGGACAAGCGCGCCATCGGTTGCCATGGGCAACCGGGCGCGCTTTTTCTTTCGACATATTCCCTTGCACCGCCTCCATCCGCTAAAGGGCTGTCTGTGAGACGTTATGACATATGGATTGTTCGCGGACTGCTTCTAGCGGGCACCGCACTGGCACAACCGGTTCTGGCGCAGCCTGCCCAGGTGCAGGCGATTCGTCCCTCGAGCGCTGAAGACCTCAACAATAATCTCGCGCGTCTGGCGTCCAATCCTCGCGATGTGACGGCGCTCATCGGCGCGGGAGAAGCGGCGCTGGACATGGACGATGCGCGGGCGGCGGCGGGTTTCTTCGCGCGGGCGGACATGCTTGCGCCGAACAACGGCAAGGTGAAGGCGGGCCTGGGCCGCGTCATGCTGAAAAACCAGAATCCGGGCGAAGCGCTGCGTCTGTTCGACCAGGCAACGCGGCTGGGCTTTCCCGAAGCAACCCTGCTGTCCGATCGGGGCCTTGCAAAGGACATGACCGGCGATCAGGCGGGGGCGCAGCGCGACTATCAGGCGGCGCTCCAGCGGACGCCGGACGATGTCGAACTCGCCCATCGCTATGCTGCGTCGCTCGGCATTTCCGGTCAGGTGGACGCGGCGGAACGGGTGCTGAAACCGCTGCTCTACAAGAGTGACCGGGCGGCCTGGCGCTACCGGGCGTTCATCCTGGCGATGAACAACCGACAGGCGGACGCGAAAAAGATCGCGGAGCAGACCATGCCATCGCAGCTTGCCTCGGCCATCCTGCCCTATATGCAGAAAATGCCCTATCTGACCGCGGCCCAGAAGGCGGCGGCGGTGCATTTCGGACATTTCCCGGCCAATGTGGGTTCCACGATCGCACCCATCACCCCGACCGCGCCCGCATTCGCGTCGGTGACGCCTGCGGTGCCGCCGGCCAGCCAACCCGCCACGCAGATGCCGCCTTCCCGGTCCACGAAGCAGGACCGCCGTTCTCGTCGCACGGAGACTGCCACGCGGCTCGCCCAGGTGGAAGCGCCTTCCCGCAGCGCACCGGTGCAGAGCCAGCCCGCTCCGGGCTCGGCCGCTTCGCAAATACAGGCGCCGTCGCCCCAGCGCACTATGCAGGCGGCCGCGCCCGCTGCCCATGTGCAGGGTCCGCCGGCGCCCGGCTTCGAATCCGTCCCCGCGCAAAACACTGCGCCCGCCAATCCGGCCCCGAGCCAGCTCAACGCGATCACGCTCGCCCAGGCGTCGGTGCCCCGAACGACGGCCCCGCCACAGGTCCAGGCTGCGTCCCCGGCCCAACCGGCCGTTCCGCCGCCCGCACCGTCGGCGGTACCGGCGCCCGCACCGCCGCCCGCACCGTCGCCGGCAACGCAGCAGCAGATCGACCCGGCCGTCACCCGTTCGCTGGCCGACATCATTCACGCCATCGATGTGCCGGAATCCGAACGCCGATCGAGCGTCGTCGCGGTCGACCTGTCGGAGGTGGCCCAGATCCAGGCCGCCCGCCGTGCCGAGCGGGACGCTGCTGCCGCCACCGCCGCGGAAAAGGCGAAGAAGGCCGCTGCCGCCAAGGCGAAGGCCGAAGCAGACGCCAAGGCCAAGCAACTGGCCGAGGAAAAGAAGAAGGCGGCCGAGGAAAAGGCGCGCCTTGCCGCCAATCCCGCGCGCAATTGGCTTCAGGTCG
>JGI24741J21665_1000394_pt1 | contig 13156 bp, 10 predicted proteins | sample KBSCornC7_FD_21665 | JGI IMG/M metagenome (IMG submission 21665) | reverse complement strand
AGCAGTGCATCAACGTAATCAAAATGGCCTGCGTACAGGAAAGGTATATTTTAGAAGAACAACCTATTGTGCACGGCTGGGTATTTGACCTTAGAACAGGTAAGATTATAGATCTGGAAATTGATTTTGAGAAAACCTTAAAAGACATTCAAAAGATTTACAACCTTACGAGTTCAGATTGGGTAATGAGCAGAAAGACGAAGTAGTTTTTCTAAAAAGAATGTAAAATGAAATTCTGGAGTATTATTGTATTAACGTTTTTTCTGAATTTCACAGCGCTGCCAGGCATTGCTGCGGTAGCGGGCTGGGATATTGCAAGAACGAATATCATAATCAACGAAGAAGAACCACATTCTCACCCGTCTTCATTCATTGTTTACGAAAAGACGATTCCGAAACCTTTAGATGTTTTCGACTATCTGAAGTTTTCTGAACCTGATACTCAGGGTATGTCTTTTGTGCTGATAGATGATTCTTTTCATCTTTCACCTTTACTTACTATATTTTCTCCCCCTCCGGAAGCGTAACTCCTATAGTTAGATTTTTTTGATACTATTTCCATATCACTTTTGATATCGGATACGCATGTACTTTAAAAATTATTTTTTTCTCAACTTTTATAATTGACTTATTTAAAAACAAATAAGCCGGTTATACTTTACAGCTTCACATTATGAAAAAGACATCATTAATAGGAGGAATCAAGGAGAATTTTCCTTCAGGACTCGTGGTATTTTTAGTAGCACTTCCGTTGTGTTTAGGAATTGCTTTAGCATCAGGTGCTCCCCCATTATCCGGTATTATTTCCGGTATTGTAGGTGGCCTGGTAGTAGGAACAATCAGTAATTCTAATATTTCAGTTTCCGGACCTGCAGCAGGTTTAACGGCAATTGTTTTAACAGCTATAACAGATCTTGGCGCATTTGAGCTTTTCCTTTGTGCAGGGATTATTGCAGGACTTATTCAATTGGTTCTAGGGTTTGTAAGAGCCGGGAGTATTTCCAATTATTTCCCGAATAACGTGATTGAAGGAATGCTTGCTGCCATAGGAATCATTATTATTTTAAAACAGATTCCGCATGCTTTAGGATTTGATAAAGATTATGAAGGTCATGAATCTATTTTTGATAATGGCTTAAACTTCGGATATTTTACAGAATTATTGGGAGCTATCCATCCGGGAGCTATCGTTATTACTTTGGTTTCTGTAGCTATTCTTATTGCATGGGATAAAATCCACGTTCTGAAGAGGCTGAAAATGCTTCCGGGAGCTTTGGTTGCAGTAATTGTAAGTATTCTTCTGAATCAGCTCTTTAAAATGTCCGGGAGTTCTCTGGCTATTGAAACCCAGCATTTGGTTTCTTTACCTATTCCGCAGTCTTTTGATGATTTCAAGAACCTGATTACCACTCCTGATTTTAATGGTTTTACCAATCCTAAAGTATGGATCGTAGGTGCTACTATTGCTATTGTAGCCTCTATTGAAACGTTACTTTGTATAGAAGCGTCAGACCGATTAGACAGACAGAGAAGAATTACAGATACCAATCTTGAGCTTAAGGCTCAGGGAATCGGGAACCTTATCAGCTCATTTATTGGCGGTCTCCCAATGACGTCTGTTGTGGTAAGAAGTTCTGCCAATGCTAATGCAGGAGCAACTTCTAAAGTTTCAGCTATTATTCACGGGATCTTTTTATTGATCTGTGTACTTTCTATTCCTGTTATTTTAAATTTAATTCCATTAGCTACTTTGGCTGCGGTATTAATTTTAGTAGGATATAAATTGGCAAAACCAGCTACATTCAAGCATTTCTGGCATTTGGGAAAATTCCAGTTTATTCCTTTTGTAGCAACGGTTGTAGCTGTTGTAGCAACAGATTTATTAAAAGGAGTAGGAATTGGTCTTACCATCTCTGTTTTCTATATTCTTCAGGGAAATATGAAAAGAGCTTATTATTTAAGCAGAGAAAGGCTGGATGATGCGGATGGAATTAACATAAAATTGGCTGAAGAAGTTTCATTTTTAAATAAGGCAGCTATCAAAAAAACACTTAAAAATATAAAACCAAGTTCTACAGTCATCATTGATGCCAGAAGTACTTCATACATCGCAACAGATGTACTGGAAATGATTCAGGATTTTGCCAATATCCGTGCAAAGGAACAGGATATCAACGTAGAACTTCTAGGCTTTAAAACTTCATACAGAGATTACGAAAGAAGTGAGGATTCCCATATTCTGGTCACTCACAAAAGAGCCATGTAATCTCCGTTTATAATTAATTTTTTTAACTTTAAATTTGATAACAATACATAATATGAAAGCACATACATACGAAACCCAGTCTACTATCACCCCAGAGAAAGCATTAGAATTCTTAAAAGAAGGAAATCAAAGATTTGTAAACAATCTTAAAGCAAACAGAGACCTTCTTGAACAGGTAAATGCTACCCGTGAAGGGCAGTGGCCTTTCGCAGTAGTTCTAAGCTGTATAGACAGCCGTACATCTGCAGAGCTTATCTTTGATCAGGGATTAGGAGACGTTTTCAGTATCAGAATTGCCGGTAATTTTGTTAATCAGGACATTCTTGGATCTATGGAATTTGGCTGCAACGTTGCCGGTTCTAAGCTTATCGTAGTTTTAGGCCATACGAAATGCGGTGCTTTGAAAGGAGGTCTTGACTCAGCACAGATTGAAGGATTGGGTATGGATAATCTTAACCACCTGATCAATCATTTCAACCCTATCATCGATGATATTATTGAAGAGAATGAAGAACGCTCATCAAAAAACAGCTCGCTTCTGGAAAGGCTTAATCAGCAAAATGTAAAAAATGCAATTGATGATATCCGTAAACAAAGTTCAACACTTAGAAACCTTGAAAATGAAGGTAAAATTAAAATTGTTGGTGCCAATTACGATGTTGAAACAGGTGCAGTAAGTTGGTTATAAAAGATAAACTCATTAAATTTCAATTATAATTTACAGAAAATGCCATCGAAATTCGATGGCATTTATTTTTTACCCTATATTAAACAAACTGATAACATCCCAATTTATCTGCTAACAAGGCAAATGCCTTACCTAATGAGAAATAATTTTTGTAATCGAAAAATAATTATATATTGGTGCTCTTGAAAGAACAACTTGAATACCATGATTACAAAATGAAAAAATATGATTTTTCCAAAAGCTAAAAAAATAGCCAGAGACCTTGGCTGGTATAAAACAAAAGACAGTGTCTTCGGGCTCTACAAAGGCTATTTTTTCAACGTTTCAGACGCAAGCATAATACACACTCCTCAATACAAATATGTATCCGTGACAACCGGTGATCTAACAGAGGAACAGAAGCAACAAATCAAAATAGAGTTAATCGCCAACAAAAAAAAATTAAAATTTACCATCTTCAAAATCAATGACAATAGTATTTTTTTCAAATTCACTGAAAATCTAATTCCCACTAGGCTCAGTTCGGTTTATGCTTTGTTTGACTTTTTGGTTGCTCTTTTTAAAAAGCTAAATATACCAGAACAAAACAAATGTCATAGCTGTGAGACGGTTCAAAGAATCAATTATTATAACCTTAACGATACTGGTGTCATACTTTGTGATAATTGTTTTAAACAGACAGGTGATAAATTCTACGAAATTGAAAAGGAAATAATATCGAAAGAGAAAAATTATTTGACAGGATTTTTAGGGGCCATTATTTTTTCAATTCCTGCCATTCTACTTTGGGTTTTACTTGCAGTCTATTTAGGAGAACTTTCCTCGGGAATGGCATTTGTTATTGCTCTTCTCGGATTTTTAGGTTATGATTATTTCAAAGGACTTCAAGGTAAACTGACAAAATACATTATCTTCTTCACAAACATCGCAAGTATATTTATTGCAAATGTTTTGACTATCATTACTTTATTAGTAAAACAGGGTTTCACAATGAATCAGGCAATTTCTGAATTTCAAACAAACCCTGCAGCAAATGAAATATTTATGCAGAACATTATTGTATCTTTTTTATTATCATTCATTCCTTGGATTTGGATATTATTTATCAGGAAAGAAAACAAATTAATTATAAAACCTGCAGAAAAATTTTAGAATTAAATAAAATAAATGACTGCTTCAAAATTGAGGCAGTCATTTTATATTATAAACTTGTATTTTAATTCAAATTTTCTTTATCTCAATCTGAAATTACTTTCCATTAAAAGCAGACATCGTATTATTCAATCCTGCAAATACAAAAGAAAGGCTGGCCTTTGAAAAGGTTTCAATTCTCTCAGTAAGCTTTGTCGTTTCTTCTTCATTCCAGGTTCCTAATACATAATCTACCTGTCGACCGGCAGAAAAATCAGCAGAGATTCCGAACCGAAGCCTTGCATAGTTTTGAGTCTGCAATACTTCATTAATATTTTTGAGTCCGTTGTGGCCTGCATCAGAGCCTTTTCCTTTCAGCCTTAAAGTCCCAAAGGGAAGAGCAAGATCATCTGTAACAATAAGCACATTTTCCAAAGGAATATTTTCTTTCTGCATCCAGTATTTCACTGCATTTCCGGAGAGATTCATATAAGTATCAGGTTTAAGGATAAAAACTTTTCTTCCTTTATGTTTTCCTTCTGCCATCCAGCCAAAGTTGGAGGTATTGAATGGTACTTCAAGAGTTTCCGCTATTTTTTCAGCTACTTTAAAACCTATATTATGTCGTGTATTTTCATATTCTGAGCCTTTATTACCAAGCCCGACAATTAAATATTTCATCAGAAATTTTTTGCAAAATTAAGGGATAAAAAATAAAAACTCAACCTTATGAAAGATTGAGTTTGAATATTGTTAAAAAAGTCTTCTATTGTGGTTTGTAGATGTAGTTAACGCCATATCCTTTTGTCATATAAGTTTGAGGATCATAAACGTAATTGGTACTCTTTACAATCGGAGTTGGAATAGGTGGCGAAAGATCTGTCACCGACCATCTCTTAGGATTGTTTGGAGATAAAATAAGACTTTCTTTATCATTGATTACTGTAGATAATAGTCTTGAAATCTTGTATACGTGCGGCAATAACGTGAACGGGCTCACCTGATCGTCATATGCGTAGTATTCATAGCTATACTTTCCTGTAACAGCACCGAATGCACCTCCTGTCATTGTTCCATAGTTTCTTACCACTTTAGATACGTTATCTCCTACATACGTGTAAGCTGTTTTGGAGTAATCTGTGAAAGCAAGCGGCACTCCAGCTACATCCGGACCATTCTTCATGATGATAGAATCCAGCTTTCCTGTAGCAGTACTGTATTTAATAGTATAAAGGCTCTTCTCTTTTTTCAGTAATGTCTGTGGACCTGGAGTAGTTGCCGGTGGCACTGGCGGAGGTCTTCTGAAGATTGCACGGTTTTCAGAAATCAACTGTAGCTTGCTATTGTTTCCATAAGTGAATAATTGAGTGTAAGATACACTGTCTTTATCCAGTTTTCCGTTTCCGTCAAGATCCAAAAAGCCATTGAAATTAATCTGGCTGATCTTATCTCCACTGTACATGATATTAGTAACTGAAGCACTGTCTGTAAGAACTTTAGTTACTAGAAGTCCGCTGTACTGATATTCTGCAATAGTATCTTTATCTGTAATTTCTCTGTATAATGCTCTGGGACCGCTTAAGCCTCCTGTATTATTAAGATCCAATAATGGATTCCCATCTTCATCTAGTAAACTCTTGCAGGAATGTATTGAAGAAAAACCTGCGATTAGTAAAATAAAATAGAAAATTTGCTTCATTTCCTTGTAATTGATTATTTTTTTGACAAATATAATTTTTTTTACCTAAAAACTATATGATTATTTTATATTCTGGCAAGATTAATAATTATCTCTCTCTCCTATAAATTTTTATAAGTAAAAGTAACATTCTGATTTTTCTCAACCACTACATACCCCTGATTATCATAAGAATAGCTCTGAGCTGTATTAACAGGAGTAGCCGGTGATGGCAGTTCTATGAACATTGAAGTAGGATTATTCGGAGAAGTTTTATAGAATTGAGCCGGGTTTATCAGACTTCGTGTGATGAAATAGACCGTTGGAAGTGTAGAGTAAGGGCTTTTCTGAGCGTCATAGTTCTGAAAGCTATATTTGCTTACCACCGCAGTACCCATATTCGGGCTTCCATTGATATCCAATATTCCTTTGGAACAAACTACCTGAATAACATTTTCTCCGCTATACACAAAAGTATAGTCTATAAATTTGTTATAAGCACTGATTCCTCCTTCTTTTCTCTTCTCAAGAATCTTAGTAAGCTTATTGGTAGTTGGATTATAAGTAAAAGTATAGTCACTTATGACAGATGCTGATGGAGTAGCACCTGTAGCTGTAGAAGTGGCATTGTAAATCTTTTTACCTGTAGCATCAGGAACAATATTAAATTCATAAACAAGGCTGGATGCTGCTGAACTTACATATTTAATTTTAGTGATGTTTTTGTTGGTATACGTTACCGTTCCTGTATAAAAAGCACCCGAAGCAGATTCATCTTTAGAGACTGCTGTCTGCAAATCTCCGGTTACTGCTGCTGTAACATATTCTTCCTGAGAAATATTATTGGCACTAACCTTTGCTAAAACCTTTTTAGGCGGCGGTCCATCATCCGGATTCGGGATAGATTCTGTGGGGTCTGAGGTAGTATTACATGCCGTCAGCAGCCCAAGAAAAGCAATACCGGCAAATATTTTTAAAAAATAGTTTTTTACCATATAGAATTTTTTTAGCTTGTCCAAATATAATTCAATTTTCGATAATACACTTCAATTTATATGGACAAATTCACAATAAATAGAGTTAATAAACAAAAAAAATCTAAAAACATAACGTTTTTAGATTTCTAATTATTGTATTATCATAAAAATTAATAAGGCTGCAGTATAGATGTTGTCAAAACAGATTGTGACATATCACTATTAAGATAAGTAGTATCAACAGCTTTTCCTATTCCAAGAGTTGTTCCTGAGATCGCTCTTTTGATGCAGGCCACTTTCACACTATATTGGTTTTTAGGAGTAAGATTCGCAAGAGTAGCATTAAGATTAAAAATCTTGTAGGCACCGCTATCTCCTAATAACACATCTGTTCTTACCGCTCTAAGCTTATCATCTATAAAAACACCGCAGGCAAAACTCGCAGAGCTTGTTCCTGTTTTCTGAACCGTAGTCTGAAAGGAGAATGTAGCTTTATTCACCATATTGGTTACAGAAAATGTATCTACTGCTCCGGGAAGCACAGTCCAGTTCCCGGCTAAAGCATCACCATCGCTATAAGGAGTAGTAGCTCCGTTTGGTGCAACAAAAGTAACTCCTGTTTTATCAGCAACCGTATTGATTGAAAAAACAGACATACTTCCCTGTCCATCTGCAATTTTTATCGACTTCCAGTCATTTGTAGTCAGGTCTGCGTTATTGTGAAATATATCACCTGCTGTTCCGGCAGATCCTCTCAGCACGTCTGTACCTCCTGTTCTTAATTCTTTTCTAACATTCAGGTCTCCGTTTACATCCAGCATATTAGTCGGATTAGGAGTATTAATACCCACTTGGGCAGTAGCTGCAACAGTTAACAGAAGTGATGTTACAAATAATATTTTTTTCATAATCCGATTTAGTTTATAATGGTGTTAAACACTTCTGGAACTTCATATACATCTACTTTAAGAGATGACTGTGAAATAAAGCCATTAATATTAGTATATACATTTGTTCCTATCGTAAGGGTATTGTTAGTCGCTCCGTAAGAACCCAATCTTGTACAAGCAACATCTATGGTATGATCGCCTTTTGAAAGGTTATCAACGATACCGATCTGAGTATGGGTAAGGAAAGGATATGAAGTACTGATTGCTTTTAAGTTTCTCTGTCTCAGATTCACCAGCTTATTATCTACAAAAATACCACAAGCGTAATCTATTGAAGTATCTGTAGACCCTACCGCTCCGAAGTCAGCCTGTACAACAGTTTCAAACTGGAAATAAGCTTTGCTCTGAGTACTGAATACACTGATCACCTGCGAAAGATTATTTATTTTTTTAAAATTAGTAAGACTGCTGATGTCTTTTCCTTTGGTAAAAGTTCCTCCTCTTGAAGCCAAACTTACCGAAGAATCATCAGAAGAAGTAAACGAAACTCCTACTTTATCTGAAAAAGAGTTGTTATAGATCAGATAAAATTTGTTAGGTTCATATTCAGGAATACGAAGTGATTTCCAAATCGGCGCATAGCCTTCACCCTGAGAAACCAGTAATTGATCGTTATTTCCTTGAGAAATTGAGTTATCAGTAGCGTTAAGAACCGCAATTTTATTTCTGAAGTTGAGATCTCCGTTTACATCAAGATTTGCTTTTGGAGCATCTGTTTTTATTCCTACCTGAGCTGAAACCAAAAGTCCTATGGTAAGAAACAGTGTTGATAATAGTTTTTTCATCATTAGTTTGTTTTATAGCTCACGTATTCAATAACGTCCATTTTCATTGTAGATTCCAAAGTAAATGCACTGGAAGCTCCGTTTGAAGCCTGTACATTACGTCCGATAGCAAATTGTGAGGTAGAATTTGAAGTATCAATCTTTCTGCATGCAATTTCGATCGTATGAGCTCCAACGGGAACATTCTGTTCGGTATAATTAAGGGTAAAGATATAGTCCTGAAGACCATTTTTTCCGCTGTTGTTGTTGGAAGCAATTCTATCCGGGCGTACAGCTACCAGCGTTCCATTTCTGAAAACACCGCAGGTAAATCTTACACTTTCTATCGTAGTAGACGTAGGTGCTTTTATTTCAACTCCTGTCTGGAACTGATAGGTAAGTCTGTTTTTACCATTTTTGATTGTAAAGGTATTTTTAAGCCCATCAATCTTTTTCCATGCTCCTTTGGTAGCATCAGTAATATTATCTCCAACACTGTTTTTGTAAATACCATCACCAGCAGTGCCATTGGTAAGTGATATAATACCAGCTTGATCTGACGACAGATAAGAGTTGATCAACTTATACTGTCCCTCTTCCATAAAGGAAATGTTCAAAGACTTCCACACGGGAGGCAAGCCCTCACCCTGAGAAACCAAAACCTGACCGTTTAACCCGGCATCTCCAGCCTGAGTTGAAGTCCCGCCTACTCTAAGTTCTTTTCTTAAGGTGGTTTTTCCGTTCACATCAAGAACAGATTTAGGCTTTGTAGTACCTATTCCCACCTGTGCGTTGGCGCAGAGTGAAAGAAATCCCGCCGCGCAGCAATATATAATTTTTTTCATAATAAGGACTGCAAAGGTACGCAATGAAGTCCTAAAAATTCCAGTTATACATCCATAAACCTATAGAAATAAACACATTACAACATAGAATTAATCACACATAAAAGTAGAATTATTTCTACATAACTCTACTTTTTACGTTTAAAAAAAAATTATTAGCGTCTCAAACCCTTACTGTACGGGAATCTACAGTATAATTTTAATCATTAAAAAGTGATTTTAAACCCTTCATAAAGGCCTTAATTCCCTTCTCAAGGAATATTTCCCAATAAAAACATGATAACAATCACAAAAAAACGTATAAAAATTTAAGATTTTTATACGTTTTTCACACCTTTTACAAATTTGTTTGTAACAAACAAAACCTACAATTTAATTATGTTCAATAATAGCTTTCAGCAATGTATTGACCTCATCTACATTTTTCACCTTTTCCTTTCTCATCATCAGCTGATTACCTTCTTTTCCTGACTTCTCCTTAAGCTGAGCTTCAGCAGGATTCCGGGTTAGATAATTAATAATATGTCTGAATCTATCCGTCTGGTAGAATTTATCCTGAGGATTTCCCGGGAAGTACCCTAAGAATACCCCATTTTTCATAACAATCTTCTCAAAACCTATATCAGCAGCAAGCCACTTCAGAGAAACGCTTTTCAAAAGATTGACGGCTTCTTTCGGCAATGCCCCAAAACGGTCAATCAGCTCAAGTTCAAACTGATGAAGATCTACCTCATTGTTAATCTCTGCAATTTTCTGGTACAGCATCAATCTTTCTTCGGTATTGGAAATATAGAAATCAGGTAACATCAGCTCCAGATCAGTATCGATATTGACATCTTTTACAGATTTGAAAAGCTTTTGTCTGTCTTCCTCATTTTCAAACAGATTTTCAAAGTCAGCATCATCTTTCAGTTCTTCCAGCGCTTCCTGCATTAGTTTCTGATACGTTTCAAACCCCATTTCATTGATGAATCCGCTTTGTTCAGCACCCAGAAGATCACCGGCACCACGGATTTCAAGGTCTTTCATTGCAATCTGGAAACCGCTTCCCAAATCAGAAAACTGTTCAATGGCTTCAAGACGCTTTCTGGCATCCGAAGTCATCATATCATAAGGAGGCGTAATCAGGTAACAAAACGCCTTTCTGTTGCTACGTCCTACTCTTCCTCTCATCTGATGGAGATCTGCCATACCAAATCTATGTGCATCATTGATGAAAATAGTATTGGCATTCGGAACATCTACCCCACTTTCTACAATGGTTGTAGAAACAAGAACATCATATTTTCCTTCCATAAAATCCAGCACATTCTTTTCAAGCTGCTTTCCTTCCATCTGCCCATGTCCTGTAATCACTCTTGCATCCGGAACCAGTCTCTGAATAAGTCCGGCAATATCTTTCAGGTTTTCAATCCTGTTATTAATAAAATAAACCTGACCATCCCTCTGAAGCTCATAAGAAACAGCATCACGAAGAATCTCTTCATTGAATCCAATTAACTGTGTATCTACAGGCTGTCTGTTAGGTGGAGGTGTTTTGATAACGGATAAATCCCTTGCCGCCATTAATGAGAACTGTAAAGTTCTTGGAATAGGAGTAGCTGTCAGCGTAAGTGTATCAACATTACTTTTAAGTGTTTTCAACTTATCCTTTACCGAAACCCCAAACTTATGCTCTTCATCAATAATCAGCAGGCCCAGATCCTTAAACTTCACTGAACTGCTTGCCAATTGATGCGTTCCAATAACAATATCTACTTTTCCATTCTTTAAAGCATCTAAAGTTTCAGATTTTTGCTTAGCAGTTCTGAACCTGTTGACATAAGCAACATTCACAGGAAAATCTTTAAGTCTTTCTTTAAAACTTCTGTAGTGCTGAAAAGCAAGAATAGTAGTAGGAACCAATACCGCAACCTGCTTACCATCTGTTGCCGCTTTAAAAGCGGCACGAATTGCAACCTCTGTTTTACCGAATCCCACATCACCACAAACAAGCCTGTCCATAACCGTATCAGCTTCCATATCATTTTTCACATCTATTGTAGCTTTTTCCTGATCCGGAGTATCTTCATAGATAAAGCTGGCCTCCAATTCGTTCTGCAGATAAGAATCCGGTGTATAAGCAAAACCTTTTGCCGTTTTTCGCTGTGCATATAATTGAATAAGGTCAAAAGCAATTTGTTTTACTTTCGCTTTCGTTTTTTGTTTTAAGGATTTCCAGGTTGGAGAACCCAGTTTGCTCAAAACAATTTCTTTTCCATCAGGTCCGTTATATTTTGAGATCTTATGCAAAGAGTGAATACTTACATATAATAAGTCTCCGTTTTTATAAGTCAGTTTAAAACATTCCTGAATCTTACCATCATTATTCACCTTTACAAGTCCCATAAACTTCCCGATTCCATGATCAATATGGGCAATATAGTCCCCAATTTTTAAAGACATCAGGTCTTTCAGGGTAAGCTGTTCTGATTTTGCAAAAGTATTTTTGGCTTTATACCTCTGATAACGGTCAAAGATCTGGTGGTCTGTATACACAAGCAGCTTGTGCCCGTTATCTACAAATCCTTCATGCAGTTCAGACTTAAAGCTTTTAAAAGGTAGTTCATGTTCAAGTTCTTCAAAAATAGACTCCAGCCTTTCTTTCTGCTTTTCTGTTGAAAAGGAGATCCAGGTATCAAATCCACTATGCTGCTTTTCTTCGATATCCTCAATCAGGAGTTCAAAGTTTTTATGAAAAGACGGCTGTGGAAGCTGCTCCATTTTGACTTCAGTAATTTCCTTCAATCCTTCAATCACTGATCCACCAAAATCAACTGTTTTGAATTTTTTATAATCAAATAAAAACTCCTGATCAGAGATAAAAAGCTCCTGAGGAGTTCTGTGGGCAATATCTTTACTTAATGCATCATATTTTTCCAGGGACTTTTCATAGAACGTCCTGATCTTCTGCATTCCTATCATTCCATTTTTAGAAACTACAAAACTTTCATTGGGCAATAGCTGCAGTAATGACACTCTGCTTCCTGTAACAGAAAAATTCATATTGGAGACCAATTGAAAATCCTTTACCTTATCTACAGAAAGCTGAGTTTCGATATCAAAAGTTTTAATACTTTCCACTTCATTACCAAAGAATGTAATCCTATACGGTTTTTCGTATGAGTAAGAAAATACATCTACAATCCCCCCTCTTACAGAAAACTCCCCCGGTTCTGAAACAAAATCAGCCTGCTGAAAATGGTAATGAGTGAGCAGTTCGTCTACAAAATCAAAATCAAGCTGATCCCCTACTTTTATATGATGAGAAATGGCTTTAAAATCTTCTTTTTTCAACACCTTTTCAGACAAAGCTCCGGCGTAGGCCACAATAACTTTCGGAGATCTTCCGGAATTGATTTTATTTAAAACTTCAGTTCTTAAAACCAGATTGGCATTTTGTGTTTTTTCCACCTGATAAGGTTCAAGATGGGTTGCAGGAAAATACAGCACTTTATCTTTACCAAGAAGGTCTTCCATCTCTGTGTTGGCATACAATGCATCCTCTTTATCATCTACCAGATAAAGAATATTTTTCTTTTGAACCAAAAAAAGCTCAGCCACAAAAATAGAAACTGAAGATCCGGCACTTCCTTTTACAGCAATATGCTGGCTGTTTTCTAACTGGGTAAAAATTTCTTTCCCGAACTCTTTCTGCATCAGATCTGGAAGAAACTTTTCGTTGATGGATTTTAATTGCATAAATAGTAATGATATAAACGACAAAAGCGATTTCGGGAGTTTTCCGAAACCGTTTATGATGTACAAAGGTAAGAATATTTTTTTCTTCCGATTAAACCATGATTGACTTTCTGATT
>JGI24741J21665_1000392_pt1 | contig 13160 bp, 7 predicted proteins | sample KBSCornC7_FD_21665 | JGI IMG/M metagenome (IMG submission 21665) | reverse complement strand
TTCTTCGCTGTGTCGCTTCTTCATGGAGTTCTCCTTGCCTCAAAGGGTAAGAGAACTCACCTTCCAACTGGCTACACGTTTCGTCTCAGGTCACCTGCGCAAATCATCCTGAAACAGCCTGCTGCCCCGGAGTCGCTGTTCCGCGCTGCCATGCGCGTGGACAACGTGCTGGTTTCGGATGCGCTGCAAATTTGGCTGGATGCCTCGGTACAGCCCTCCCGGGGCGCTTGGCGGCATCGGTTGGTATTCGTGGGCGGCTGGGCGCAGCGGCTGTTCCGCCTGCACCCCCGAGCCCGGGCGCTTGAATACGAACCATTGGCGACCCTCGACACGGACGTGGCATTCGGCCGACAGGCGCAACTGGAAGGCAGTCCCCCTCTCGCGCCAGCGCAGACCTAGCTATCGGCGTCAACTTCGCCAAGCCGGAAAAGCCCGCAATCAGACTACCCCTACTTCACCCACGACCCAACGGTAGGATGGTCTCCGGGGCCGCTCGTCTCCGTCGATACGACTGGAAGGCGGGAGGAAGGTCGCTTTACGGGAGGCAATCTACGGACGTCGACGTCGACTTTTACCGCGAAAACTCCTCACCTGAGGTGGTCTTTCGTCTCAGGTCACATCACCCAACGTTCCCGCCACACGCAACTCGCCGCAACGCGCATCGAGGGGGAGCCGCATTCCGCTACAAGTCGATGTCGCCATGACGCTTACCACCCAGCCCGTCGCGTACAACGCGCCTGCGATGTATCCACCATCGCAGCAGGAAAAGAACCAGGCCACTGGCCAACAACGCCGCCGCATAGCGCAACTGCACCAGCGAGCCGGTTCTGGCAAAAACTACGTAAACAAAGCCAATAATGGCCAAGACCGCCGGCACCGGGTACCCCCACATTTTGAACGGACGCGGCAGATCTGGGCGACGCACACGTAACACAATAAGGCCAATTGCTTGAAGTAGAAATTGCAAGCTTATGCGAATCACCACCAATGCAGCAATAACTTCGGTCAAACTGAAAAAGCAACATAGCGCTGCCACTCCTCCGAGCCACAACATCGATACGTACGGGAAATTCCCGCGGGGATGTAACTTGCCAAAGCTCTTGAAATAGTTGCCATCTATCGCAGCCGCATAGGGGACACGCGAGTAACCCAGAAGCAGCGAAAATACAGAAGCGAACGCAACAACCATAATTAGAATCGTAACAAGTGATCCAGCCCATCGCCCATAGATTTGCTCCATCATTACTGAAATAATAGAATTGTGTGCCGTACCGCTACTCAAGCTTTGCCACGGCAGAACACCGATGACACCAACGTTCATAACTATATAAAGTATGGATACTAGACCTATCGAAATCACGATTGCACGCGGGATGTTCCTTTCAGGCTGCTTGATTTCACCGCCTAGGAAGCCAACGTTGTAATAACCCCAATAATCGTAGGTAGCAATCAACATTGCTGAACCAAGGCCCAAGAAGAAATTCTTCGATGGTGTGAAAGCATTTTCCTGGAATTCAAATGCCATATGTGGATCAAAGTGGCTAAGCGATGCAAATATGACCCATGTGACTGTGCCTATTACTACAACCCACAAGTACTGCGATACCGTGCCCGCCTGACTGACTTTGCGATAAGCCATCCACAGAGCGGCCAGGCAAGTTGCCACGGCCACCAAGGTTACGCCGCTGAGTGAGAAGCCTACGTTGAGCGCACCGAGCCATGGCAGATTAATCTGCTCCCCACTGGCCAACCACGCATGATCGAGGCCCGGGAAGAAGAACGTGGCATACATCGCGAGCCCAATGCAGCCAGACGCTATCGAGAGTGGCGCGCTAAAGCTCAACTGCCAGACAAACAGAAATGAAAAGAGCTTGCCCCACCTACGCGATCCGAAAGCTTCGCTGAGATAGCGGTATGAGCCTCCCGGCCCAGGGAAGGCAGCGCCGAACTCGGCCCAGATTAGCCCGTCGCACATGGCAAACATGGCGCCAAGCACCCAGCCGAGCATCGCTTGCGGACCGCCCATCGCCGCGATAATCAGCGGCAGGGTGATGAACGGGCCGACCCCGATCATGTCGATCATGTTGACCGCAACGGCACTGCGCAGTGACATGCCGCGAGCTAGTCGGCGTGGCTGATCGGCTGGCACGCGTTGACCTAAAGACATTGCAAATTCACCCTGCATCGTTCACGAGTGGCGCAGGCCACTTTGGCCGACACGCTGAGTGCTGCCCATCGTCCGAAATAGCACCGCCCCACTACCGGGCTACCTGCGCAGTGGGCGCCACAGCTTGCGTCGGCGCGCAGTGCCCCTGCTGCCCGCAATGCGGCACCGCCCGAGCTCCTGCCATACGCGCTGATCGCTGGGCTTGCGCGTTTTCGGCGATCCCACCCAACGGCGTGCATGCGCACCGGCAAGTGTGGGCCACCAAGCCGACGAGCTGGCGCTGTAACGTGATCGGCCAGCAACCTTCGACGCCCCAATCTGCCCGCCATAGCGTTGCACGCACCGCCAGCAAGGAGAACACGTATCGGCGTTGCCGAATAACCGCTGCACCCGCGTGTCCGGCGCCCGCCCGAGCCGGAATCGACAGCCGCGTAGCGCGCAATCGTATCGCATGGTCGGTGGGTAGCTGGTCTCCTGCGCATGCCAAGTCGCGTCGTGCGCAGTGCGGTGTGGGACACCGCAGTTGTCCGACGTAGCTCGCTATGGATCCGTAGAGTCCGGCACCAAGTCGGTCGGGCGCCCACTGAGGCGCGCCAACCGATTCGGCGATCGAAACCGCGCGTCGCACCACCCGGCACCCCGCCCGAGCGCAGCGTTACCTGTTCCCTGCCTTATCCCGACGGCGCGCTACCCGGGCCACCAGCACTGATCAGATTGGCAAATATGCGATATGCGCCCGGAACGCCCTCAATAAACTGTCGGTAGAACGCAAGCGCCGCGTAAATATAGACGCCCTTGCCATAGTGAGCGACGAGCAACCCACCGCGCTGAGGCGCTTGATCAGGGTCGTGCATCTCCGCCAGCGCCTGATACTCTGACCCCCAGCTACCCATGAATCCATGGCCTCTTTCCTCCACCCAGCCACCGAAATCGGCCTCGCTGATTTTGTTTGGCCAGTTAAAGATTCTGGCGCCAGGTTCCAGTATTTTCACGTTTGAGTGCTCGTCCATCACCGTCACGTCGTTCCCAAGCGTGTACGGATACGGACCATAGTTATGGTTGTAGTCTGGAGCTTGGTATTGCACCACTAGGTTTCCACCATTCCGCACGAAGTTCAGCAATCGCTCATTGAACGTTCGCAGCGCCGGGCGAGCCGTGTAGGCTCGCACGCCAACTATGATTGTTCCGAACTGGCTGAGGTCGCCCGACGCCAGATCGTCGTCCGTCAGAAAGTGTACGTGTACACCCAGATTGGACAGCGCTTCCGGCACGCTGCTCCCGGTGCCGACTACATAGCCTACCTTCANGCCCGGCGCGACCTTCACGTCCACGCCCGTCGTGTGCAGCGATGCTTCACGATAATAATAATATGGCCGNAGGCCCGTATATCCNGTGACGAANTATCCCCGTTTGAAGGTTTTTCCGCCGTAGCTTGCGACAGCGGTTACGCTGTATGCCTTCTCTGCAAGCCCTTTCGGGTTCACCGAGAATGAAAGCGGCACGTCGGCCCCGTCGCGACTCGTCTGAAACTTTGCCGTCGCGGGCGATGAACTCCAGCCGGGCGGTAGATTGAGGTGCACCGTGCCCTGAGCGGGCCCCTTGACGTTGCTGTGCACGGTTACAACCATCGGGAACGACGCGGTTCCGAGCGGCACGACAGAGGCGTTTTCGGCTAGCGTGACAGAGACCGCCGGTCCGACCACCAGCGGCTCATATACAGTACCCTCGCCCGTCACCCGCTTCACGGCTTGCACCACCTGCGCGAGTTGCAATGTTACGCCGCGATACTGGAACGCAACGTGTGCTGATAGCGGATACGGCATATTCGGCAAGCTCGTATATTGCTTGTCTTTGATGTCGTAGTACGGCTGCTCAATACTCGGCCTTGAATAGTAGGGTTCGGTAAACTCCGCATCGTCAGGGACCACCGCCGCCACGCGAACTGCTTTGGTAGCGCCGGCAGCCAGTGACGCTGGCGACGTCAATGCTCCAGACAACTGCCATCCGTGGCCAGAGGCATGCGCGAGGCCCACGTTAGTGACTGTTACCGGCTCCGTCCCCGCGTCCGTTACGCGAACGTTTACCGCGACCTTCTGGCCTGGTATTGCGACAGAGAACGTCGTTGGGTTGCCTGCCAGTCCGAACGTCCCGACGGGGCCACCAGCCACCTCCTCTGGGGCGACCACGGCGTAAACGGCGAGTCCCAGCGCCTCGGTCAGCGCGTCGTTGAACTGCGCCTGTTTGATACGCAATTCGTGGAGTACGTCATACTTGGCCGCAGGCGACATGGACGTGTTGGCGTCAACTTTTGCGATAAGCGCGTTCGTCGCGCTGAGCCCTTTCGCCAGGATCGGCGCAATCCTCGCTGGATCAGCAGCGGAGAACGACTGCGTGGCTTGACGCACGGTGCTCTGAATCTGCTCAAGACCCGGGCGCAGGAGAGCCGCTTCTGATGGCGCGGCCAAGCCCGCAATCCCGACCAGCGTGGTGTCTACCCCCTCAAAGATCGAGTTTTCGCTGCCGCCCGAAGCACCGGGCGTAGCAACACGTGACGCCCAAAGATGATATGGCGTGTCTGCCCGACCAAGCTCCGGAATGTCTGGTCCGCCGTTCTGGCTCTTCTGTTGCCCAAGCCCTTCCTTCGAGATCTGATTGAACCCACCGCCCAGCATTGGCGCGTACTCGCCTTCGGGAATCCGAACCTGTGTCGAGATCAGACCGTCTGTCCACGAATTCGCGATGTAGTTTCGGAAGCGAACCGGGACATATTGCTTTGTCGCGTAGTCATAGATGCCTTTGGACGATACCGCGTGGAAAGGAACGCGCGCGTACACCTTCAGCGGCGCCCACGGTCGCAGACCGGCCGCGATCTGCTCTGGAAACATGTTCGGGTCGCCCGCCGCCTTGTACACCTCCTGGGCCATTTCCCCGGCAACCTGATGGTTACCGTGACCGTCGCTCGGGCCGCCCACGAACGTAGACGCGATCACTAAAGGCCGAACTATCCGGACGACTCGTACCTCGTCCCGCAGAACACGATCGAACGACCACTTCTGGAGTGCCTGGGCCTTCGTCTTAGAAAAGCCGTAGTCGACCACAGTGGAGAAGTATTGCTCCACGCCGTAGTAACGATCCGCCGCCAGAAGTTCTTGTGTCCGCACCAAGCCCAAACGGTCAAAGTAGTCGTTCGACATCACATTTTGGCCGGATTCACCGCGGTTCAGCGTCACCAGCGCTGTGCGTACTCCTTGTCCTCGCGACTCGTACACAAGCATGCCACCATCTTCATCGTCTGGATGGGCCGTGAAGTAGAGGAGGCTAGCCCGCGTGCCGAGCTTCTTTAGGCTCTGCCACACCGCCGCGGCACCCCGGTCGATCTCGATAGGTCTCATGTGTGTGGACGCGCGCATCGTCACATCTCTCGGCGAATCAGCGACAGCCGTAGAGGTCGCGAGCGCAGCCGCGCACGCCGCCGTCACCGAAAGAAGTGTTACGGCGCATCCGGTCGTAAACCGCTTGCTCATTGTCTGTCTCCTCTCTTCATAACGTGTATAGGCGGGACCGCTTAGGGAAGCGTCTGATCAAACCCCTGTTTTGTCATTCCAGCGAATGCGGGAATCCAGCGACTTTGCTGTAACCCGTTGATGCACGAAGACGCTGGATCCCCGACACCGCTTCGCGATTCCTGGATGGCGAGTAAAGTCAGACCTTCCTTAGTTCGGCACGATATGCGCGCCGCAGGCAGTGACGTCGTCTGCTTGGTCGGAACCCAGTACGTTGCCCACCAAAAGCTCGCTCGCCAGTTCCTTTGTCGGCCCCCATTCCCCTACTGCGGGATGTATTAGCAATGCCTTCCGTCTGCCACCGGCAGAGTTATCCATGGACGCTTCGATCGCGGCGCGCTCATACGCCTTTACACTATGCACCAGCCCTTGGACTGCGTCGGGCAGGCGCCCGACCGGAACTGGCGTGATCGTGTCGCGCGATACGTTGCAACGCATCTCTGCAATTTCGCTGGCCTGCAAGTCGTCCACACAGCCGCTGCTAGGGACGTTCAAAATGCAGGATTTCGGCACGGCGCCGGTGAGTGCAGACATGACGTTGACCGCTACTCGGTGGTATCCATGGGCCGTACGGAACGGGTCCCAGCGAAGTGCGTCAACTTCCGAATCGAAAGCCGACCCTCCCTCGCCCTCGACCCTCATGTAGGATCCGGATCGGCGGTTCAGATAAGAAGCGTACCGATCGACCAGCGCTTCTGCTGAACCATGCTCCGCCAGCCTGGCGAGATCCTGTAGCAGCAGGTGGTTCAGCTTTTCAATCTCTGCACCACGCGTCGTACCACTATGGCGCTGCATCGCCAGCGCTTTCGTACGCTCGTAATAGAAGTAGAGATACTCAGTCGGAATCAGCTTCAGCTCACGCACCATTTCCGGATCGAACATCGGTACCGCGTAGAAGCGCGCAAGCAGGTTTCCGTCATTAAGTACGGAATCAGTGATGTCTTCGCCATTGGCTCGTATGCGCCGAATCCACCCCAAGTGGTTAAGGCCGACATAGTCGCACTCCAACCTGTCGTACGGGACTCCGATCGCATCGGCCATCCTATGAAACATGTGATTTGGCGTATCACAGATCCCAACAACGCGCACTCCTGTGTAGTCGCTAATTGCTTGCGTTATCAGCCCTGCCGGGTTTGTAAAGCTAATGAACCAGGCGTTCGGACTGCACTTGGCGACCTCCTTTGCATGTGCGACGGCGATCGGAACGGTTCGAAACGCCATCGCTGCACCGCCAACTCCGGTAGTCTCCTGCCCACAGAATCCGTGGCGCACGCAGGCCGCCTCGTCCTGCGCACGACCTGCGATCCCTCCGACACGGATGCTGTGCATGACAAACCGTGCACCATCGATGGCATCCGCCAAGGTGTGCGTTTCCCTGACCTTTAGGCGGCCGCCGGATAGCTGTACCGCGGCGCGACCGACGGCACTCATAACCTTCAGCCTCGCTGCGTCCGGGTCATAAAGCACGAGCTCATCTGCATCAATCGCCGTCGCAGCTTCGCTCACACCGAAAACGACCAGAGGCGTTCTGACACCACCGCCACCAATGTACGTAACCTTAGATGCCATATGTGCTCTCTATCACTTGGTTTATTTTGTCTTCGTTCGCCGCACCGGCAACGCCACCGAGCTGCGTTACCGACAGCGCCCCGCATACGCACGCGCGTCGGAGCCAGTCTTTGGCACTGCCGCCGCGCAGAAATCCGTCTATGAATCCCGCATCGAAAGCATCCCCTGCACCTGTCGTGTCGACGTTTGTGGTTGGCGGCGGCTCGACTGCGACGTACACATCTCGACTCGCAGCGATCGCACCGGCACGACCGCGCTTGACCACGACCCATCGGCGCACCGCTCGCGTTGCGAGATCTGAGTCCGATGCCAGCCACGTCTGTAGCCCGGCAGGCGTAGACAGCCCCAGCAACTTCGCCTCTACCTCATTAGGGAAGAAGAGATCTACGTCTTGTAGCGTCGGCAGATTGGCTTGGTCCTTGTACCAAGCCGGCTGGTAGCCGACGTCGAGGGAGACCGTTCCACCTGCTTGGTGAGCGCAATCAATGAGCATCCGGGCCGTGGTCGGGGGCAGCGGCGCCGTAATATGAAGATGCCTGCTGGCGCACAATCGTGACAACCGGGCGTGTTCATGAATTTGCCGCTCGAGCTCGCGGTTCGCACCAAGATACGTAAAGAACTCCCTGTCGCCATCCAACACGATCGCCGCAGTTACCCCGGTGTTATCGCGACTGGAGGCGACGAGCTCCGTATTCACGCCGACTCGCTCGACCTCCGTCCGGAACCACTGAAGATCCGCCTCGCCAACTACACACGCGAGCTGAACCGGCCTTCCCATAGCGCCCAACCAGCAGGCGGTGATTGCCGCCCCGCCACCAATGCTCTTGGAGTACGCGTCGCCGTACACCTCCGTCCCCAGGGTCGGCAGCGCAGTGAAGCCTGCGAACACGTGATCCACATACACGCGGCCGACCACACTGACATACCCTCCGCCTTCATCCTTCAACGCCACGCTGCGCCTCCGCTTCATAGATGGGCGACGCTCGGGACCACTGCCGGTCCCGCAGAGCCAACCGCACTCAACCCTGACGGTGCCACCGGACCTTTAGCCAACCTCGACCCACTAACTGAACAGGGCCGCCCCGAAGCCTCTCGTCTTCAGCGCGTTGGCTGGGGTACGAGCTCGCCCGACACCCAACGTCGCCCGCACGATCAATCGCCTTGCATGCAGCGTCAGCGTCGCTTGCGCCGCTTATCCACTGACCGCCCGCAGGCCTACCGCGGCCCAACGTCTGTGGCGAGCCCGCCCATCCACACCGAGCCCGCCACACCCACCCACGGACCGCAATCCAAGCGCCTTCTTGCACAAAGCTGCGACCTTTGCGGGCGCATATGTGTGAAAGGCGCGCACCTCGTGCTGGAGCCCCGGACGGGAGCAGGCACGTGTTCAGAACGAATACCGAATCTGAAGGTTGTACTCGTGACCTTCGATCCCTCTTGCCAGAATTACGCCACCCAGGTTCTGGGCACCCGCAAAGATTCTCGCGTTCCCCTCTGTCAACCCGATATTGTCGGTAACGTTCGTGCCCCTCAGCGTAAACCTCCAATGCTCCCCGACGCCGAGCTGCGCGCCGATGCCGATATCGTTGTACATACCAAGGGATGCGTCGGCGGTTGCGGTGTGGTAACCCACGTGATTAAACGACGCCCACAGCTCGAGGAAACCGAATGGGAGATCCGCCCGATACTCGGGTCGAACCACATACTGAAAGTTGGGCTGCCGATTTGGGTGCTCCCCGCTGCTGGAGTGGCAAACCTGCTGACCAGCTTGGTTGACGAACTCCTGACAGGATGGGTCGATAAGTCTCCCGTCCTGTGCGTCTGCCACCAGTGAAACACTAAATCCCTTGAACGGGCCTGCACGGAGTTGGGCTAACACGCCGTTGGCACGCTGCCCCTGACCAAAACTAAGCACCGTGGATCCGTCTGCTAAGTTAAAGACGGCATTGTCGTGCAAAAATTGCCGATGGAACCCCTCGACGCTAAGAAATAGGTGAGATGTCGCAAATCGATATCCAATTACGTAACTGTGAATGGTCTGTACGACATTCGCCGCCTGGGGAATGCTTCGAATGGTATCGAAGTGATTCGGCGCAACGCCATAGGAAATGTTGCTGTAGATGCTGGAAGTGTCGTTAATCAGGAACGTTGCACCAACCATCCACGATCGAAGCGTGTTCTTATACTCAAGTCTTTGCGTTTGTGGCAGAAAAATCTGACCAAAGTTGTTATAGAGCGTGTTCGGGTTGGCGTCCATATCAACGTTCTTCGTCAGATGATAATACCCATGCACCCAGTCTTCTGCGATCCGTCCGCCTGCCGTCAGAACCCACTTGTCCGACTTATACGTATCACTCAGAAATATCGCTGCGATATTTTCGTGCCACGTTTCGTAGTTGTCGCCTCCTGGCGCGGTTGCCGCAGGTACCGTAAAGATGCCCTGATTATCGGTCAACGGAAGCACCGCGCCATCGTTATCGGTCAACTGCACGACCACTGGAGCAGGATCCGACTTTGCCTGTAGCAATATGCGATATGGCGCATTTATCGCAAATCGACTGTTTTGCGTTGTAACGGCATAGAGCCCACCGGACAGAGTGTTACCGTTGCCAAACTCGCGAGTGAACTTGAATTGATTTGAAATAGCCCGCGGGCGATTTTGCTGCACCGAAGGCGTCTGCGCGGTGACAAGCGCATCCTCGCTTATCGGTTGAGAGGTAGTCAGGGTGGCTGCCGCGGTATAAGTGCCAGGCGCGAAGCCGTTGCGGGCGGCCTGTTGCGCTATCGCTTGACTGAGCGGGACGGGGTTCTGGCCAGTACTGTAGAACCCATACGTTGGAGCGAACGCGTTCATGATCTGGAAGCCATCAGCAAAGCTCCAGCCGTTGTCCCCGAAGTACTCAAAATTGAGCCCGACTAGATTCATCCGCGCTCCGCGGCCCCACTGAAAATCGTACGTGTCGCCTCCCGGTGCGCAGGCGGGGGTGCTGCACGCTTCGCTCGCGAGAAACAGGTAACGGTTTTGTCGACTGCTAAAGGTTCCCGTCAGCGGATCGAACATCGGGTAGGCAAGAAACTCACCGGCTCTCTCGTTGATAAGCGGCGTATCCGTGACGAACTGATCGCGCTGGTTTAGTCGGCGTGCATAAAAGATGAGCGACGCCTTGTCGAAATCTTTCGACAGAGTGGCAGTCAGCTGCGAACCCTTGTCGGCCGGATAGCCGGGCGAGCGAACGCCGTTGGAACTGAGCTGGTAGCCTCCGACACTCGCGCGCCACCCCGTGTGGGCAACTGGTCCGCCGACGAAGCCGTCAATGCGGTACCCCCCCTCCGAGAGCGCCGTTACTCCAATGTCGCCCGACGGCGTCGCCTGACCGCGACGTAGCAAGAGGTTGGCGGAAACACCCGGCTGGCCGTTGGCACTCACAACCGACGACCCGCCTTGAATCGACTGAAAGCTACTGATCGTGTCGTCGAAGCGAATCAACGAGTCGAAGAAGTTTCCGATGTTCTTCTCAAGGTAAAGCGGCCAGACCGGCATGCCTTCGATCTGGTACGTGATGAACGTTAGTCCGTTGCCAGCGGGGTAGCCGGCAACGTCCACGTTGTTGCCTCCTTGGCCACCGGTAGGCTCCGGGAATACACCGGGAATCGCTCTTAGAAGGTCATCGCTATTGACAGCGTTCATCTTTGTGATTTGCTGCCGATCCATAGTGGTGGCGATGAAGTTCGCTTCATGAAGCGTAACGCCGCCTACGGTGGGCACACCGGTGACGATTACGGTGCCCAGCGTCTTGAGATCAGACGAGCCGCCTTTCCCATCGGTTTTTGATTGCTCGTCTTTTTGAGCCGACGCGTGCGGCATTGCAGTGGTGGTCTCGGGAGCGTTTGCCTGCTGGCTGGTCGCAGTACCCGCCATTGCTGGAGCGGCGTGAGCAGGGCGCAACGCACCCACAACCGTTAGCGCGGTAGCAACGCCGACGTACAGTGCCGTTTTTGCTAAATTCATCTGAACCCCCCTCAATGGTTAGGAACCCGCAATCGCACTGTCCACGGGTTCGGCAAAAAAGGCGGTGGTCCCGCCTGTTGCGCTTCTGTACTTCAAGATCACACCGCCTTCGCGGCGCGTTGACCGCCGAACGTGCTGTTCTAATAAGCCGCATTCTTGATGATGCAACTACCGCGCTCGAGCGTCGCCACAGATTGAACACAATCAGAATCCCCATCCACCGCGACGTATAGTCGNCCGCTACGCCAGCGCATAATCAACATCCAACGTTCANGGACTGAGTGTCGTTAGCCGCGCGCGGGGNTGTCACATGTTCCGTGTACGCTTTCAGCTCTATCTCGTCTATAACCGACTTGCTGCTCGCTAAGGTGGGTCCACCTGGCGCCCCGATGGATAGAGCTCCACATACACAACCACGCTGCAAACGATCGCGGTGAGAGCCACCGCTCATCCAAGATTCGATATAGCCGGCGTCAAATGCGTCGCCAGCCCCCGTCGTTTCAATCGGTGTCACACGCGGCGGGAGAACCTGAATTCTCTGTCCGTGCATCTCTGCCATCGCGCCATGTTGACCAACCTTGAGCACACATTGCTTGATGCCGTACGCCTTAGCTGCGTCAAACAATGCGTCATACAGCGGTTCGTCTGTAGTATTCGACCCGACGAGCAGTTGAGCTTCAGGCTCGTTGCAGAAGAGGCAGTCCAGGTACGGCCAAACCAACCGACTGGCGTCCGACGCGTACCATTTCGGGTTATAACCCGCGTGAAGCGACACGGTACAACCTGCCGCTTTCAGCGGCGGCAGCAGTTTGCGCGCGATGCGCGCAGATAGCGGGACCGCGAAATGGACGTGACTTACGCACTCGAGCTCGTGCAACAGGCGGTCGTCCAGCAAGTACGTTTCGAGCCGCTCATTGGCTCCGCAATATGTAAGGAACGCCCGGTCCGAGTGCAGCGAGGCAGCACACGTAGTCCACTTGGATCAGAGCACACGCGAACTAAGCGGCAGTTAACTCCGAATTTGTGGAATGCGTCGACGAAGAGGTTACGTTCGGCGGCCCCAATTACGCCTATCACGCTGACGTCCTTTCCGAGTCGCGCCAGCCAGCAGGATGCAATAGCCGCGCCGCCGCCAATCGAACGGTGGTAGCCGGATGCATAGACTTCTTCGCCTAAATGGGGAATGTCTGTTATGCCATCGAAAATATGGTCGACGTAGAGGTGGCCAACAACGGCGACGCTATTTGGATTCACATTGGCCTCCCGATGGAATGAACATGCGAGTCAAATGAAGTGGTCGTGTCCGCTACGGCCGCGGCCCACGAGGGTGCGCAACTCGCGCGCCAGACCCATCAACAACCACAGAGCGCCAATTTTGCCCGCCATGCGCGACGTCTACAGCGGCAAATTTGGTTGTTGTTCGCGCCATATTCGGGATCACTTATGTGCAACCCATAACAAAAAAGCACCGGGATCGGCAGCGAGAATCGCTGCGATACCACGGTGCTTTAGAAGTTGACTGGCACCGACATCAGGTCGGAACCCGCCGTCGTAAGACCGCGTGTCGCACGACGTGAGCGTGCAGCCTAGTCTTCAGGACACTTCTACTACGGCCGCCGCGAGCTGTCAACGGTCCTGTGATGAGCTGGCACCCCCCGCTGCGTATTCCCCCGACGCGTGGAAGGCTTGGCGATCCGGCGCAGCCAGCGCGTCGGGTGTTGCGCGGTTACTTGAGACAGCTTTTGGTAACTATGCATGCAGTATGAGCTGCTGCCGGTCTCGTAGACACCACCTTAAGTTGCTTGCATCTGCTACTCAAACTGGACGGCGCTGGAGATGTCCGCTCCCGAGC
>JGI24741J21665_1000389_pt1 | contig 13204 bp, 11 predicted proteins | sample KBSCornC7_FD_21665 | JGI IMG/M metagenome (IMG submission 21665) | reverse complement strand
TGAAATACATCGATGCCTACACTGCCGTATCTGATGCGGCGGCCGAATACGTCTGTAGCCTAACCGATGAACCGGTGGCGCTTATTCCTAACGGAATCGACTTGAACCGCTATAAAGCTCCGGCCCGGCGTACCGATAACAAAAAGAATAAGATGATCTTTTACCTTGGCCGCCTGGAACAGCGTAAAGGTGTCAAACATTTACTGCACGCCTTCAAGCTGCTGGCCGAGCAAAACCCTTCAGTCAGCCTGGTAATCGCCGGCGATGGCCCGGACCGGGCCAAACTAGAGGCGCTGGCCGGCGATTTAAACCTGAAAAATGTCATTTTTGCCGGGTTTGTGACCGATAAAGAAAAGGTCCACTATTTGCGGACGGCCGACTTGTACTGCTCGCCGGCACTCTATGGTGAGAGCTTCGGCATCGTCCTGCTGGAGGCGATGGCCAGTGGCCTGGTAACCGTAGCCGGTGATAATCCCGGGTACGCCAGCGTCATGAAAGGCTTAGGGGCTATTTCGTTGGTAAACCCAAAGCATCACGCCGAATTCGCCCGGCGGCTTAACTTGTTGCTGCAAGAAAATGATCTGCGTGGACTATGGCGTAACTGGGCTGCCGACGAGATCAAGCAATACGATTATGCCACCATTGTCGGCCAGTATGAAGAAGTGTATAAAAAAGCGCTGCGTGACCACAGCAGCAAATATGCCGACAAACAGGCTGAATAACAGATATGGATCGCTATAAGATTGCATTTGTGCTCGATGACTCGCTGGACACGCCGGACGGCGTGCAGCAATACATGCTGACAGTTGGCCAATGGTTCGTCAAACAAGGCCATGAAGTACACTATCTGGTTGGCGAGACCTTGCGCACCGATGTGCCTAATATTCATAGCTTGGGGCGCAACGTCAAGGTGCGTTTTAACCACAACCGCATGTCGATTCCGCTGCCGGTATCCCGGCGACGCATAAAGCGCCTGCTGACCGAACAGGAATTCGACATTATCCATGTGCAAATGCCCTTCAGCCCCATGCTGGCCGGGCGGATTATTAAAGCGGCCAGCCCCCAGACCGCGGTGGTGGGCACCTTTCACATTGCCCCGCATTCGCGTGTGGTGTATTGGGGCACATTGATCCTCCGCCAAATAACCCGAGGGGCCGTGATGCGCCTTGACGAGATTATCAGCGTCTCCAAGGTCGCCCAGGACTTTGCCTGGAAAACGTATGCCATTGAAACCTCGATCGTTCCCAATACGCTTGACCTGCACGCTTTCTATAACGCCAAACCATTTAACGAGTATCGCCAGACAAAAAACATCGTTTTTCTAGGTCGTTTGGTAGAGCGCAAAGGCTGCGGCTATCTGTTGCGGGCAATCAAACGTCTGCATGATGCCCGGGCACTGCCCGATGACTGCCGGGTTATTATTTGCGGCGGCGGGCCGCTTGAGGCCGAGCTGAAGGCCTATGCCGCCCAGCATGGCCTAAACAAATTGGTGCGCTTTGTCGGCTTCGTTAGCGAGGCCGACAAGCCGCGCTATCTGGCGTGTGCCGATCTGGCGGTGTATCCCAGCACCGGCGGCGAGAGCTTCGGCATTGTCCTGCTGGAAGGCATGGCGGCCAGCCGCGGCGTGGTACTGGCTGGTAACAATCCTGGCTACGCCAGCGTTATCGGTGAGCGGCCGGTGGCCTTATTTGACCCTACTGACGAAGAGCAATTTGCCGGCAAGTTACAGCATTTTCTGGAAGACCCCGCAGCCCGGCAGAAGGCCTTACTGTGGCAGCAGCAATTTGTCCGATCTTTTGATGTCCCCAGTGTGGCCGACGAGATCAGCGTTGTCTACGAGCAAGCATTGCATAAGCGACGAACATAGAAGATAATACGGAGTAATCATGCCGATTTTTTCGCGAAAACGCCACAAAGATGAAATTGAATTAACCGTTTCCAACCGTACGGTAGTACGCGTCCTGGTCCTGGTAGTAGTTACTATGCTGGGGCTGGCGGCCATCCGAAAGGCTGGTCATCCTCTCACGCTCATTGCTACGGCAATATTTTTGGCGCTGGCGCTTAATGCCCCGGTGCACTGGATCGCCCAGCGTATTCCTGGCAAGCGCAAGGGCAGCCGGTCTATTGCTACCGCCTTATCCTTCCTGATCGTTATTCTAATTATTGGCGGCTTTCTGGCCAGTGTGGTGCCACCGTTGGTACGGCAAACCAGCAGCTTTGTGTCTTCTGCGCCGCAACTGGTAGAGCAAGTCAAAAATGAAAACAGCGGTGTCGGAAAAATTGTTAAGCGCTATAATTTGGAGTCGCAAATTCAAAACTTCTCTAATGACTTGGGCAATCGTCTGCAGGGGCTCAGCGGCAAAGCGGTCTCTACGGTCGCCAGCATCGGCAGCAGTATCTTTTCGGTGCTAACAGTATTGGTGCTGACTATTATGATGCTTGTCGAAGGGCCGCGGTGGATACGCGTGTTTAAAGATATCATGCCCGACGACCAACAAGAGCGCACCGAGCGCCTTACGGCTGACATGTACAAGGTCATCAAGGGCTACGTTAACGGCCAGGTGGTCCTGGCGGCTATCGCCGCCATCGCAATTCTGCCGGCGCTGGTTATTCTGCACATCAGCTATCCTATTGCTATGATGGTTGTTGTCTTCATCTGCGGACTTATTCCGCTGGTCGGGCACACCTTGGGTGCCATTATCGTTACTATCGTAGCGCTGTTTACCTCGCCAATTTCTGCCATTATTATTCTGGCTTACTACTTCTTGTACCAGCAAACCGAAAACTATCTGGTGCAGCCCCGCATCCAGGCTAACTCCACCAATATGTCACCGCTGCTGGTCTTTTCCTCGGTGATCATCGGTGTCAGCTTCAGCGGCTTGCTGGGCGGTCTGGTGGCCATCCCGGTAGCTGGTTGTATCCGTATCCTGGTGCTCGATTACCTGCGTACTAAAAAGATCATCTCGCGCGCTACCTATCAGGATGCCCTGGAACAAACCAAAGGCACTCAAGGCTAATACCGCAAACACCCCAAAACTCCCGATAGCCCATAACATAACTGTGATAATTGTCGCCTTGTATTTTGCGCAGGGTGTTATAAAATAGCCTCAAATACGGAGGTGACTATAACAATGGGATCAATTGCAGAGCGTACGCCAGCCATTAACCAGACGTTGGCCGAGGCCCAGTTGGCTTTTAGCGAATACCAAAATACTACCCGGGAGCTGGCCAGAAAGACCGCCAAGAAAGTTGTAGAGGCTGGCGGTGTAACAGATAAAGAAGTCTTTATCTTTGCCATGCACGGTATCATGACTTCTTTCACCCGTCAGCCAAACGAGCCAGAAAAAAACATTCTTGACGAGTACGATCGCCTGTGTACGCGCTTTGAACGCCTGGCTGCCGATACACCAGTGGCTGAGACCTATATGATATACGGCAAGGCCACGATTCGTTGCGCCGGCCTGCCAAAAACCAGCAAAGACGAAGGCCCATCAATCCGTTTTCTGATCGAACAATCAGGCACCGGCTACTCCGGATCGGTGGAACTGCCAATAACCAATGTCCACAGTTGGGCGTTTAATACTCCCGTCAATCAACCTGGCCTGGCTGCCGAATCGGTCTTTCGCCTGGCTCATGTAGGAAGCTATCGTAATGCCGAACTACAAAGCTTTGACCAGCGCTTTGTCGTAGGCTTATCAGAAATATTTGGAGTCCGCGAGTTTGACCGCGACAACTTCACTCCCGAGGACCAGCAGTTTCTAGGGCGTGTCAGCACCTTTATAGCCAACACTCATTAGGGTGTCCCGGCAATCATGGCAACCATCCGGATGTGTGCTGATTGGACATTCGCTAGCTGCGGACTAGCCGTAGAGCCTATTCGCTGCGGCTCCATATTGGGCCGTGGGGAGTATCGCGCACCTCAATTCCCTGGCCCAGAAGCTCGTCGCGCACCTTGTCTGAGGTAGCCCAGTCTTTTGTCTGACGGGCTGTTTGGCGTTGGGCAATGCGTTGGCTTTGGGCTTCGGTAAGCGGCGGCTGCCCCAACAGATCGAGACCAAAGACAGCATCAATGGCTTGCAGAAAATGCTCGAAGGCCTCCTGTTCGGCCCCGCTGACCGGCTCGGTTTCCAGCTTGTTTTGGACGGCGCTGACTATCGCCAGAGCTGCTGGCGTATTGAGGTCGTCCTGTAAAGCTTGCAGCACGGCGGCGGCCTGCTGGGCGAAGTAGCTGCTATTATCGCGGTCGCTGTCAATAATTTGCCAGCGTAAGGCGGCCATAGCCCGAAGGCCCTGCAGGCGGTTGCGGGCGGCTTCCAGGCTTTCCCAGCTGAACTTTGATTGGGAGCGGTAATGCGACTCCAGCACATGCAGACGGAGAGCCATCAGCGGGAAGCCCCGCTGCTCGATATCTTCCAGGGTAATGCCATTACCCAGGCTTTTAGAGATTTTCTCGCTATTAACCGTGATGTGGTTGCTGTGGATCCAAAGCTTACTGAAGGGCTTGCCGGTTACTGCCTCGCTTTGAGCGATCTCGTTGGTGTGATGCACAGGTATGTGGTCGATACCGCCGGCGTGGATATCGAGAGTTTCACCCAGGTACTTCATGCTCATCGCCGAGCATTCCAGATGCCAGCCGGGGAAACCATTGCCCCATGGGCTGTCCCATTCCATGTCCCGCTGCTGGTCTTTCGGCGAAAACTTCCACAGCGCAAAGTCGGTGGGATTACGTTTTTGGGAATTGTAGGCAACGCGGGCCCCGGCTTGCTGCTCTTCCAGGTCAAGATGGGCAAAGTCGGCGTAGCGTGGGAATTTGGCAGTGTCATAGTAAACTCCGTCATCAATGACGTAGGTAAAGCCTTTGGCCTCCAGTTTTTGGATAAGTTCGATCTGTTCGGCAATATGATCAGTGGCGCGCGGCAGATGGTCGGGTTGTACCATGTTAAGCCTTTGCAGCCCCTTAATGAAGTAATCGCTATAGAAAGCTGCTACGTCCCAGGCAGTTTTGCCCTCGCGACGGGCGCCCTTCTCGAGTTTGTCCTCGCCCTCGTCGGCGTCGCTCACCAGATGGCCCACGTCAGTGATGTTCATTACCCAGCTGGGCTGGTAGCCGCTGGCCGTCAGGACACGCACCATAGTATCCCAGCGCAAGTTAGCGAACCAGTTGCCGATATGCGGATAATCGTACACCGTGGGGCCGCAGGTGTAGACGGTGACTACTGGCGGTTGCTGCGGCTGGACAGTTTCGACTTTACGCGTAAGTGTGTTGTATAGTTTCATCGGATTGTTCCCGTTCAAGGTTGTTTAAGAGCTCGGTAGCGTAGCTGATACACTCTGATTTCACTTCGTTAAACGGGCGGCCATCCTGGACCTTAAAGCCGCTGGCGTATATGTGGCCGCCACCGCCAAAATGCTCGGCCAGCTTGGCGGCGATTGGTGCATCCTGGTTGCAGCGGATCTTGCCGGTCATTTTGCCATCTTTATACACTTTAAGAGCTATGGCCACCTGGGTACCGACGGTCATGCGCATATCTTCCATAACCAACATCGAGGGATTATAAAACGGGCTGTATTGCTCTATTTCTTTCCAGGGTATGGAAACGATGGCGATGCGGTCGTCGCCATAATATTCGATGCGCTGCAGCAGCTCACCCTTGTACTTAACCAAATCCGGTGCTTTACGCATTAACATCCGGCGGTCATGTTCCAGCCGGGCAAGCTTTACGCCGCCTTCAACCAGCTCGCCGATAACATGGATGCTGCGGGCACTGGTGGCTTCGGTGGTAAGCCCTAAGCTGTCGGCCATTATCGAGGTAGCTATCATATTTTTGGCTTCGGCATTGATGGCCCACTGCAGCTGCCCGGCCAGCTCGTAGATAAGTTCTCCGGTGGCTACCACAGGATAATTGCAGACGACGGTTGCATATGGGATGCTGGCTTCGACTGCATGGTGGTCAAGAATGATGCAGGGCTTGCGGGCCAGCAGCGTTCGCATGGGATCGGTGCTAATGCTTTCGAGCAAGCTTTCGGCACTGGTATCAACGATAATACTGGCATCAAACGCCGCCGGCAGGTCGCGCTCTACCCTGTCCCAGCCAGGTAAATAGCGCAAATAGCTGGGAATTTCGACGCCGCAGTATAAAATAGGCTCTTTGCCCAGGTCGGCCAAGATATGCTCAAGCGCCAGGGCGCTGCCCAGGCTGTCGCCATCGGGGTTGTCGGCCTGAATAATAACGATACGATTGCTGGCCTCTATAATAGATGAAATCTGCTGGGCCTCAGGGTATGTCTGCATAGGGTTTATTGTACCTTACAACGGCTTATAACGCTTGCCGGCCTTCCAAGGCCCGGCTTAGGGTGATTTGGTCGGCATACTCCAGGTCAACACCAATCGGCAGGCCACGGGCCAAGCGGGTGACTTTAACCGGCCGGTCACCGATTTGCTGCTGGATATACAGCGCCGTTGACTCACCCTCGACGCTGGCGTTAGTGGCCAGGATGATTTCGGTTACTTTATCGTCGTCTATCCGCTGGATAAGCTCGCTGATATGTAGCTGCTCCGGGCCGATGCCATCTATAGGCGAGACAAGTCCGCCTAGCACATGGTAGGTGCCGCTATAGCTGTTGGTCTTTTCCAGGGCTACGATGTCAAAGGGTTCGGCTACTACGGCGATCACTGTTTTATCACGCTTTGGGTCGGTGTACAAATCAGACAATTCCTGGTCGGCCGAAATAAGCGCAAAGGTCTTTTTGCAAAAACCGATGCCCTGGTGTAAATCAGCCAGGCTGTCGGCGATGTGCCGCGCCTTGCCGGCGTCATTTTTCACCAAATAGTAGGCGTACCGTTCGGCGGTACGCGCACCAACGCCAGGCAGCTTGCCCAGCGCCTCAATAACGTCAGTCAAGGCGGGGGGTAGGATTTGCATTATTTTTTCTAGAGGCCGAGGTCGCCCAAAGCGCCCATCATCGGCTGCATCTTTTCGGCAGCGACTTTCTGGCTCTGCTGGATAGCTTCTTTTACGGCGTCTTCGATCCAGCGTTCCAGTTGGCCGATATCATCCAGATCAACGGCTTCGGGATCGATGTGGACCTTCTTAATTTTTTGCTCACCGGTGATTTCCACGCGAACTGCGCCATCACCTTCTTCAACTGTTATAATTTGCTTCTGCAGTTCTTTTTGGATTTTCTTAACTTTAAGCAACATTTTGGCTTGGTCAAAACGACTCATGAATATCTCCTCTAAAGTATTTCTTTATTGTATCAAATTATTAGCTTACACCGAAGGAACGGGAAAATCAGACTACCAGACTAGTTACAATCTCCTGTAGCTTTGGGCAAAACTACCTGTCGAATGCGGCACTGGTCCTGAGCTTGCCCTGTGCTCTAACGTAGCACAGGACTCGTGCGGAGGTGCCTTAATTCGACAGGTAGTCTTGCTGCACCAGTGCTACATTTGACAAATATGCGATACTATATTAATATTTACTTTTAATGTGGAATTAAGGCGTGGTCAACGCCCGCATTTATAATTATGACAACCCCCGATATCCCTCGCCCCGAAGAACCAGATGAGTTTGGTATGCTGCCCCCTAGGCGTGAAGAGCATATCCAAATGCCTGAGGTAAACGAAACAAAGCCCCGAGAAGGGTTTAATCCAGAAGACTTTATTTTTTATCGTCCAACACCGGAAGAGTGTCCGACCTTTACTCAGCGTGAGGAATGGTACAATACGCCTATCCACGAAAATCCTCTTTTTAAGGAGATGCTACGTAGGTCTTTAGACTATGAACCTATCTTCTTCGGTAATGTTAGTAAACGGGGGCTTACTCCAGAGCAGCCACCGGTAGAAAAAGTAGATCCTTACCCCTCCCGGTCAGGCTGGCGCGCCGAGTACGTACCACCATTCGACCCCAAGGCGCCCGACGAGCCCCAGGATAAGCCCAAAGGTAAAATTGGCGAGTACGAAATTATAGAAAGTACTACCACCATGGAAGACGTTGGCGGCAATGCTCCGGCCAAAGACTTATTAACTGAAATCGCTGCTCAGTTTGAAACCCCGGAACTATATGAGAAGTGGAATGTGCCCGTTCCAAAAGGCGTACTGTTGCACGGCCAACCAGGCACGGGTAAAACGTTACTTGCCAAAGCATTTGCCAACAAAGCCAAAGCTGACTTCATAGAAGTGCCGGTGGCCTCCATACGCGATAAATTTTATGGAGAGTCTGAAAAAATGCTCAAGGGCGTCTTTGACGATGCTGCAAAGCATGAGCGTCCGGTAGTTGTTTTCTTTGACGAGATCGATTCACTATTACTGGACCGGTCGGAACTTCCATCTGGTAGCCCCGATGCCAAGATTGTTAACACCTTTCTCCAGGCCATGGATGGTATGCGCTCGGCTTCCAATGTCATGGTACTGGGTGCAACAAATTATCCTGAACGCCTGGATGGCGCCGCCACTCGTCCTGGCCGTTTTGACCGCAAAGTTAAGGTTGAGCTACCCGATAAGGCCGGCTGCCGCGAGATTGCCGCCAAGCAGCTCCTAAAAGCTGAGCGCGAGACACAGCGAGTATTAGTAGAAGACGATTTAGAATTAGTTGAGATCGGTACGTTCCTGGAAGGATTGACCGGTGCCGATATTGCAGAAGTTATAAATCGCGTTAAGCGCACCATGGCCCAGACAGAACGAGCGATGCGCCAACAGACTGGCCTCCCCGAAAACACCGCCTTTAGCGCCAAAGAGCAGCGTGCTTTGCGAATAACCACTGATGACGTTATAGCCAGCGCCATAAACTTCCAACTAAATAAGTAATAGCCAAACGAATAGCTGCGATTGGCTTTGCGGTATCATAGCAGTATGAATGTTCTAATAACTGGAAAGAATCGCAGCGGCAAGACCACCTTGTTGGCTGGGCTGATCGCTGACGTATCCGATAAGCAGGGCTTTATAACTAGCGAAGTCCGCAACGAGGTTGATCGCATTGGCTTTGACCTCGTAGACCAAACGGGCAAAACAGTGGTATTAGCCCGTACGCATACGCCCACAGCTTTCCCGGTAGGCAGATATTTTGTTGACGTAGCGGCCCTGGACCGCTATCTAGGCCAAAGGGGTTCGCCTACGCACCAGCACCAGTTGTTGTATTTGGATGAAATTGGCCAGATGCAATTATATTCGGAGAAATTTAAACAGCTGGTCCTGAGCTATCTTGATGCGCCCAACTTTTTTATTGGTACCATAACAAACATATATAAGGATAATTTTGTGGAACAGATCAATAACCGGCCTGACATCTTAACTTGTACCATTACGCCTGAAAATTATGATGAGATGCAGCAAGGCTTGGCGTTTGCCTTAGAGCGCCGTGACGTCATTGCCAGCTTGGGTGAGAGTGTGCAACAAGTATTGATCCATATGGCCAATGCCTATTTAGAGGCCGACCAGTATGTCTACTTTAAAAAGCTGTTTAAGAATGCAGTCCCCTACCTTGCCGAAGGTAGAATCCATCCACAAGAGGATGGCAGCTACCTTGTTATTGGCGATACCAACCAGCACCATGTTATGCCCGCCGAAAATGGGGCTTTGACCTGCGATTGCGACCTCTTCCATGGCCGCGGGCAATTCGTCGGCCATCAGGGCCTCTGCTCTCACCTGCAAACCGCCAGCCTATACCACCTATCTAAAAATCTTTAGACGCCTGAATTGCTAAATACTTTGTTGCTCATCGGGCGTACGGCATGTTCCGCAGGCTCATAAAGGCACCTCCGCACGAGGTTTGTGCTACTTCAGAGCACAAACCGAGCTCAGGATCAGTGCCGTATGAGCGTGCGGAACATGCCCTAACCATGACGGAACCAAAGGTGGCCAGCTAAGGCTTTTGGACAGAAAAGACTTCTTTGGTAGTGTTGGCGTGCGGAAAGCCGATGAAGTAATGCGTAACCTGGAATGAACAGGCCAGCACCACAACCAGACTGACGGCGCTCCAGCCCACTACTTTGGCAATCGGGTTGCGCGGAAAAACATCGATCCAAAGGTCGATAAGCCGTGAAACACCGGCGGCAATAATGAGGTACACAAATGGCAGGATGACCGTAAAGGTAATAACGCTGCCAATGGCCATCAGCGCGCCGGTTAAGATGAATAATGACAGGAACAAGCGGGTACGCAGCAGCCGGGCTTTTTTGATATAGGTGTAGCCGCCCAGAATGAACATCGTCAGGCTGAAAACATCTAGGATGGGCGCAGTTCCCAGCCAGGTGGCAGGCGTGGCCTCGTTACGCACAAACAAATGGAACGGCACCTTAAGAATATTCTCGGCCATAGCCAGGGGCGAGAGCCAGTTGGCTGGCAGGCCCAATAGGGTCATTGCCAGGTGGTGGTGGACAAAAATGGCCCAGCCCAGCGGAATCAGGGCGACGACAAATAGTAATGCACCAATGGTTACCAGCACCAGGTGCTTCTTGAAGATAGCGTCGATGGTCTTCCATTGCCATAGCAGGCCCAGGCCGATAAACCAGATCATGCCCGGTGTGTACAATAGGCAGGCGCTTAGTATAAAGCAGCAAACAAGCGCCCAGCTGCTGTTTGTTTTACGCAGCCAAAAGCCACAGACTGACAACACAAAGATACCAAACAGTAAGACTTCGGGTGTTCCCAGCCGGGCAATATGCAAAAACCAGGCCGATAAACCAAATAACAGCGTGCCAAAAACCGCTGTCCATTTGCCATGCCAGCGTCGCAACAATACAGCAAAACTGCCTAAAACAATGACGCCGGATGCAGCCGACACCAGCCGCGTGGTTATAAGGTTGTCATGAATAAGGTAGTTGAGGCCTTTGACGGCCAACACATACGGGGCGTTAATGGGATTATCCAGTAAGGCCTTGAGGCCGGCAAACCCGTGGTAAGCGTGCAGCTCACCCTGGGAGTACCCGGGCAGCAGCGTGCCCAGCTTCCAAAATAGCGCACCACCCAGGAGGGTAAAAATAGCTGCATATAATACAATCATTGGCCAGTTAGGCGTGGTGGTAGCAACATTGGGCATGGGCAGCCGTAATTTCATATTGTATGTATTATAGCAGCTTAGCGCCTGCGATCAGCTAGTTGGCAAACGGCTGCGCGTGATGCGTGTCCAGGCTGCGGAAACGCTGTTTCTCTTTGTCAAAGAATAGCTCCACATCACCGGTAGGACCGTTACGGTGTTTTTTAACCAGAATGGTGGTGATACCCTTCTTTTCGGTTTCAGGATTGTAATACTCTTCACGGTAAATAAAGGCCACGACGTCGGCATCCTGCTCGATCGAACCCGATTCACGGAGGTCGGCCAGCTGTGGAATCTGTGGGTTGCGGTTTTCAACCGAACGGCTTAACTGCGACAGCGCGATGATCGGTACGTTTAACTCACGGGCGACGCTTTTCAGGCCACGGGAGATCTCTGAAACCTCTTGCGTACGGTTGTCCGAGCCGCTGAATTTGCTGCCGCCGCTCATCAGCTGCAGGTAGTCGATAATGATTAAGCCCAAGGGCTGCTTGTGCGCTTCGCGGCGGGCTTTGGTGCGTAAGTCGCCTACGGTAATTCCCGGGGTGTCATCGATAAAAATCGGCGCCTCGCTAAGCGTGCCCATGGCGTGCCCGATACGCTCGAAGTCGTTGTCGCTGAGGTTACCGGTACGCAGCGCCCAGGCGTCAACGCCAGACTCCATAGAGAGCAGCCGGTCCACCAGCTGCTCTTTACCCATTTCCAGGCTAAAGACCAACACCGGCTGCTTGGCCATGGTAGCGACGTTATGCGCCAGGTTTAGCGAGAAGGCGGTTTTACCCATTGAGGGACGGGCGGCCAAAATAAACAGGTCGGAGCGTTGCAGCCCGGCCAGCAAATTGTCCATGTCACGGAAACCGGTGGATACGCCGCGGATTTTGTTTTTGTCTTTATGCAAATCGTCCAGGCGGTCGAAGCTTTCGGCCAGGATGGTTTCCAGGCTGATAACACTTTGTTTGACTTCCTTTTCACTAACCTGGAAAAGTTGGGTCTCGGCTTCTTCCACCAGTTCGTGTAAAGCCTTGGACTCGTCGTAGCCCAACTCCACTAACTGTTTACTGGCTTTAATAAGCCGCCGGCGCAGCGCTTTTTGAGCCACGATGTCGGCGTACTGTTCGACGTGTGCTGCGGTAGGCACAAAGTTGGTCAGCTCGGTTAGGTAGCTGGCTCCGCCTACCAGGTCGAGGTTGTTATTGTTCTTTAGCTGGTCGGCCAGCGTCAGGACGTCAATGGGGCTTCGCCGCTCGTACAGCTGCACGGTGGCTTCGTAGATTCGCCGGTGGCGCTGGTCATAAAAATCGTCCGGCGTAATGCTGTCGGCAATTTTAACCAGGGCATCGGCGTCAATTAAAATGGCCCCCAGCAGGCTGGCTTCGGCCTCTATATTATGCGGTTGTTGCTTTCCGCTGTCGCTTCCCGGATCCATATTCCCTCTGCCTATTTTATGATTCTAACAGCTCGGCACCGCCAAAGATATTGCTTATGGCGTCAACGTCGTCAGCTGAAGCGGCTTCCACCGGCTTGTCCTGGAGGGCTGGAGTAGCGACGCTATGAACTGATTCGCCGTCGGCTGGTGGCAGCGGCGGTGGCGGTGGTGCGGCCCGACCCTTGCCTTTAACGCATTCAATCTGCAGCTCACTACCGGTTACACCGGCGATCATATCAATGAGGATCTGTTTATTACGGGCTTCGCTGAGGCGTTTCTGGTGGAACGGAAAAGCAAATTCCAGTGTTACCTTGCCCGGCGTAAAACGTGGCTCTGCCATTTTAGCCAGACTGTAGAGAGTGTTGTGCTTTTGCTTGAGCGCATTCAGAACCATCTCCCAGGCCTTTTCGGTAAGTACCATATCGGCGGCATCGCCGGGGACGATTGGCGGTGTCGGCGTAACCTGACTGGCCTGCTCTTCGGCGGTGCCTGGGGCGGATGAAGTTGACGATGGTGTTGGTACTGGTGTTGGTGCCTCGGGAGTAGTCTCGGAGGTAGTAACGTGCGCCTCTGCACCGCGGACGGTCTCTTGGATGGCCTGCTTGGTATCAATTTGAATGGCCGGGGCGCTGGGCGCCTGAACTTCCTCGGACATTACTTTTGGCTCGGCTTTAGGGACAGCTTTGGGTGCGGCCGCGGCAGCGGCCACCGGCTGTTTGGCGGCCGGCTTACTGCCCGGCCCGGCCCC
>JGI24741J21665_1000388_pt1 | contig 13211 bp, 32 predicted proteins | sample KBSCornC7_FD_21665 | JGI IMG/M metagenome (IMG submission 21665) | reverse complement strand
GATGATGGAGAGGCATTCAGGGCGAGCCGGGAACCGGCTCGATCGGCGAAGCCGACGAAAGCCCGGTGGCGTCAGCCAAGCGCCCGTTATCGCTGGCATTTTCCATCACACTACCTTTCTGGGCCGGAACACCGGGGGCGATATCCCGGCCCTTGGCGCTAGCGGTATTGCTGCGCTTCGAAGTCATGCTGCGAATGCCTCGATGGCTTCGCGTAAATCGTTGTCAGCAACCGGCAGCCACCAACGTTGGACAGCGGCTATTGCCTGTTCGTAGAAAGCCTCGAAATCGTCCTGAGCCATGTTCTCGAAAGCGATGCTGTCGGGCACGAACACTTCCCGCTCGGCCTTCGGGTGCAGCAGCTTCCACGACCCGTAGCCAAGCACGGCCTTGAGCCCGAGCAATGCGTCATCAGCCGATGAGAACTCGTCTCGATTGTCCGCCAGCAATGCCAGGAGCGCGAACAGCTTGCGGTGATGAGCAGCGTTGCGCGGTCGCCGGCCTTTCAGTTCCACGCGCTGGCCGATTTTGGTCTTGGCGTGGAACTCGCGGGCCGCCGTCGATACCGGGATAAAGCCCTGTACCGTCTTGGCGAAATGGAGAGGGGCGATGCGGTCAGACATAGGGATCATCCAGCTTTTGGCGGTGTGGCGACGCGCGGTAGAACTCTTGCGCCTTGGCGAGCATGTCCAAGCCGTACTTGCGCGAGAACGTCTGTTCGCCACGGTGGCTTTCTGCGTGATGCTCGCGGCAAAGGCTGATCGTCATCGCGTCGCTGCTTTTCTCGCCCATGCCCCCGCTCCATGCCCGGCTGACATGTGCGACCTCGATCGGCATCAATTGGCAACCAGGAACGGAGCAATAGTGGCCCCTCACCCAATCGCGGTGCGCGGTTGAACGCAGCCGCAGCTTGGGCTTGAAGTGATCAGCTTTGAGGCGTTGCGGCAGCATTACCGTGCCCGATATTCCAGCGCCGGATCGCACGACGCGAAAGGTACGTCGTCATCCAGGTCGGCGTTCTGTGTCGGAGCGCCTCGGCTGCCATCAGGTTCGCTCCGCTCGCCGCCACCCGAGCCGCTCGGCCCGTCAAGCATGACGAGCACGCCGCCAAATCCCTGGAGCACGATCTCTGTCGAGTAGCGATCTTTGCCGTCTTGGTCCTGCCATTTGCGGGTTTGCAGCGAGCCTTCGATATAGACCTTGCTGCCCTTGCGGAGATAGCGTTCCACGACGCCGACAAGGCCCTCTGTGAACACCTTTACGGTGTGCCACTCTACCCGCTCCTTTCGCTCACCCGAATTGCGGTCTTTCCATTGTTCCGAAGTGGCAATGCGGAGTTCCGCGACCTTGCCCCCATTTTGGAAACTGCGCGTTTCCGGGTCGCGGCCGAGATTGCCGACGAGAATTACCTTATTGACCGATGCCATTACGCTGCCTTTGCGGTTGGTGATTTGAGCCAGTCGCGGGCGGGCTCAAGCTCGCCAACGGTGAAGTCTTTCAGGGTGTTCTTGCCGAAGTATTTGCACAGCTCGGCCACGCCGACAGACGCTTCCGCCTTGCTGATCAGCCAGTCGCGCTGCGTGTCGTTGATTTTGGCGTCCGGGTCAGGCCGGGTTGCCTGGGGGGAATTGCGCTGCGCGATGCGTTGCAACTCAGCCAAGCCGTCCGCCGTCCATTTGCTCCACTTGTCGTTGTATAGTTCGCAGGCGACCCACGGAGTGGGCATGTCATAGAGGTATCGACCAATGCCCCATTTGACCGCAGCGCGCTTGAACGCGTCGGAAATGCCGCCCTTGTCGCCTTCAACGTCGGTCTTGCCGGCGCCGTCAGACTTGGACACCCAATGCTCACCGCAGCGAACGCGGATGGTGCAGATGACCCGGCCCAGCGGAGTTTCCGTATAGCTGTCCTCCCAGCCATCCGGCCCGCACACATCGTCTAGGCGGTTCATCACATCTCGCGCATCGATGTACGCAAGCGCCATAGCTTTTGGAGCATCCGGGTTCTTCTTGCTGACCGACTGAGCGCGCCAGCTAATGGCGGCTGGCGGGAACGGTGTGGACAGCGCGGCAATATCGACGGTCACTTGCGCCTCACAGTCAAAGAGGGCCGCGCCGGCTCAACGCGGAGCCAGTTGGGCAAATTGTCGTTGTCGGGCGAGAACGCGGCTTTAATCGCGTCCATGCTCGGCTTTGGGTTGGGCGTTGTGAACTCATCAGGCACCGCCGTGGGATCGTTGACGACCAGCTTCGCAGCGATATCGCGCACCGATAGTGTAGCCTCCGGAAGAGCGAGCTTGTCCAGCCCGGCGCATTCCATTACCGCCATGATCGCATCGCGGTATTTGCTCACCCGATTGTCGAGCCTGTCCTTCCGCAGCTTGCGGTTGTCCATTTGCTCCTTCAGCTCGGCTGCCGCGCCTTCGTCGTCCTCGATCTTGTTGAGCAGCGTTCGGATAAGCTCGAAAGCATCCGTCTCGCCCTCGATCGCGTCCAGCCAACCGCGCTCGTCATCCTCAAACTCATCGCCAAGCATGATCTTGAGGGCGTTGACTTGGACCAGCGTAAGGTCGATCCTCATGCCGCCCTCCGCTCGGAAAGCTTGGCCAGCATGTTGTCGTGCGCCTGCTCCCAAGTGTCTCCGGTCGCTGCGCCCATGATGTGTCCGTCAGGCGGGTATGCCATCCAGAACGTCTCGGTCTGCCAGCTAAGGCGATGGGCGTGCCTGCGTTCCTCGATACGACAGCCGGTTTCCGGGTGCGTGAACGCCCGAATGCAGCGGCCCGGTTCATATCCGCCTTGTTCGCGATATGCGGTACTCACCGAATGGCCAAGACGCGCAGCGGCTTGGGGCGAAGCCTGAGTGACGCGGTGACGCGAAGCGGCAATCGCCAAACCTCTTGTCGGCTCACTCGCCATTTTTGTTCTCCCCACTACTAAGGGCGGCAAGAGCGATCCGTGACATTCTCATCATCCGATCCCTGGCGTCACCGTCGGCATCGACCGCGCTCGCAATTTGTTGCAGAGCCCTTCTCAACGGATCAGCATGAGAGGCGAGGATGCGATCGGCTTTGGCGAGGGATGCCTTGTCCTTGAACGCTTCTGGGTCGTAGCCGAAATGCTGACCCTTATATTTGCGCAGAGTGTCAGCGAGATAGCCGTCCAGCACAGCCCAGCGCGATGGATCGATCATCCGCGCTACAGCTTCCCTATCCGCTTGGATCACCTTGATAGTCATGAGGGGTTCTCCGATGGGTGGTTTGGGCGTCTGCGCTTTGCGCACCGCTCTGGCGGGCTTCGCCCTGAGCCACGTTCCGTGTCTCAGCCGTACCGGCGCCTGCCGCTGACGCGGGGCCTACGAATGTCATCCCGTGTTCTGCGCAGTATCGGCGGAACGCGTCTTCGTGCAGTTCGCCGGGCAGCATATCGATGCCGTGGCCGAGTGTGCCACCTTTCCACGATCCCTTACGCTTGCCGGTCTCGGCGGAGAAACGAAGGTCTAGGGAGCGCCGGATTTTGTTGCGGCGGAACAACGACAACCACTTGAACTTGCCTTCGCCGAAAGCCCATTCACGTTCTTCGATTTTCGTTGTCGCGGCGATCCGCTCGCCGTCGTAGTCGTCAAACTCAAACGACTGCGTAGGGCATCCATTGATGAGCAATTCCTGTGCGGCGTATTGGGGCGAATTAAATCTCGCCCGATGCGGAAGTTGAGCAAACAACGAGCCGTCCAGAGCGTAAAGCCTATGGCCGACGAACCGCCACTGGCGCCACGGCAGAAAGATGCACTTCGATTTGTCAGTATCGCTATCGTGTGTCTGCTCGCCGAAGCGCAGATGAAGCGTGCCATCAACGAGGCTGAAGCCGTATTGCTTCTCGCTCTCATCCCAATAGCCGCCTCGCGCGGACGCCCAAGAGTGCCGCGAAGTATCCACCCAAACCCGGTGACCTGCGATCATCTGTGGGAGTGACAGAATAAGCGTATGACTGAACAGCGATATCCGAAGGCGATTGCCGGGGTGTTCGGATTCGCCAGCCGTGAAGATAACGGTGAACGTTCTGTAATTACGTTCCCTTGCGTAAGTGAACGGGCCTAAATACCGATCGTCGTCGCTCCAGCGATAACGCATCACAATTCTCCTTCGCGATAGTGGCAGGCGCCCGGCAGGGCCGAGACAACTTGTTGGCTCGGGGTCGAAGACCCGCCAGAACCGCGTGAGCAAAGCGAGCGCATCGCCAAGTATTCTCTCACTTCACACCTCCATAAAGAAACTTCTCCGCTTCCTCGCGGCGCTCATCGGATGACCACACTGACGGGTAAGCCTGCATCTGAAGTTCAATCATCCTATTCAGGCACACCCCCAAGCTTTCCAGAACAGGAATGGTCTTGTCGGTTACCTTGATCTCGGGGAGGGGGATCATGACCGGCCCTCAGCTTTGGCGGCAGCGATCTTAAGCAGGTGATCGACATTCATCGTCGCCCACATGGCAATCGCTATTGCTGCGGCAGCCCCGTCTTTCTCCGGATCGTTCGCGTAATCGAGAATCTTGTCCCAACGCTTCCTCGCGTCGCGCACGAAATCTTTGTCGGTCACAGAGCCCTCCAATATCCAGAGTTCAACCCACGATCGGCAGTAAAGAAGGGGGTCATGACGTTCCCGACTGCGCAGCAATGCCGCCGCAGGACAGACACATGCGGTCATGTGCAAAGCCACCGGCCTCGTATGGGTCGCAGTCGCCCTGAACGTACAGATCGCCGACGTTGATCATGTTCCCACAGTGTCGGAAGTCAGCGCACTTGCCGGCCTTCTTGGCGGTGCGGATTGGGCTCCCAACAAACGGGCCACTGGCTACAACTTGGACCATCTCAAACGCTCCAATATCCACGGTTGAGCGCCCTATCGGACGCAAAGAAGGGGGTTACAGCGAACATACGCGGCACCCTCCAGCGGCCATGCGCTCGCGCGTCATGCGGTTTAACGAGGTGGTAGGAACCTTGCCGGCCGCGAACGTCGCCCCGAGTTCTCTGAGGGAGACGGGCCAACTATCCCGCCCTGGCGAGCGGTAGGTGTGTCCGTGTCGATCCTCATCGCCAATCGCATCTGCGAAAATGTCGTTGTGGTCGCGCCACAGTTCGAACCATTCGCCTATGCGTTGGTGATAGCAGCGCCCGCAGTCGGTGCGGTTCGGAACGGTGACGCCGAAGCGGCGCAGCGTGGCCTGAACGTCATCTTCGCCCATGCCCCACTCACGAAGTGGAAAGCGTTGCTCGATACCCTCGATTTGGCCATACACGCCGCCCTGACGGGCCTCTTCGTCCGCGCGCAAACCAACATAGGCGACAACCGGCCCCTCGCTGACTTGCTCGCGAAGCCAAGCTATGAACGGCTCGATCTTGATCTTGCGGGTACAGAACCGCGCCCGGAAATTGGGGAGCATGTTCTCGCTGGCGATGCACGCCTTTAGCGTCGTCCCCATGATAGGTAGAATGCGCTGTCCGAATATCTCGCCCAGCTTCCGCCAGTGGGCGAACATCTCCGGGAGTTCGTCGCCAGTCGGCGTGCAAACATAGGTATAGGGGCGCGGCTCACGCTCGCGGAGCAACAGGCTAAGCGCTGTGCTGTCATGACCGCCGGAAAGGGCTACGACGTGCAGCACGCCGCTTTGGTCGCGGGCCAACATCACAAATATCCTCGCTCTAGTGCGCGATCGGGCGCGAAAAACGGGTCTGTCGGCTCCGCACATTCCATTGCGCGAGCATCAGAAGCCCATGCTTCCTCTGTTTCCTGCCAGAGGGTCAGGTCGATGATGGAGAGGCATTCAGGACACGTTCCGTCTTCAGCCATCTCTGACATTGCTGTGCAGGTAGGGCAGTAACGGAGAGCGTTGTGCGCCTTCAGGGTGGCGGTGGCGTTCATTTCGGCACCACGCAGTAGGCGACGATGTCATAAGGCAGCCCAGCTGCGACCGTTCCGGAATGCCACCAGCGGAAATAACTTGCCGGATCTGGTGAACGATATTCGCCGCCGCGCAGTTTGACGCGGACCAGCGTATTCCCATCTACCGGACACTCACCGCCAGACCATTCGATCCAGTCACCGGGTTCTTGTATGGAGTGAGCGGTCATGCCGACAGTTCCGGACGCTCGCGGGTGTATTCAAGAAAGCCGGGGCAGACCTGTGGCTTGCCGTTATCGACCGTTTCGTGACAGCCCCACACGACCTTTTCGCCAGCGCTCATTCGCCCGAGCAAACGAGCCTTCAACATCCATGCTGCTTCTTCTTCGGCTGGCGTCAGATCGTAGCCGCCGAACGGGCATTTCGCGCAGCATGACTTCCGCACCTTGGGCGGCGCGCTGGCCACGACAACCCGCGTCGCCGGAGTGAACAGGGAACGCAGTGCGTCCAATTCAGTGCGCGGCTGATCGTTACCCGGCAGGGCCGCGACTACAGGCGCGGTCGGCGAAGCCGATAGAGCAGCTTCCGCGTCAGCGGCGCGCCCAACTTCCACATCCTGAACCATATTCCGCCTCCAACACTCTAAGACCTGAAACCTCATCCTCGGGGCGGACGCATAGGGGAGTGCGCCCGCCCTCTGGGGAGGTCAGGCGGGGTCAGCATCCTTGGGCTTGGAGTCGGCGAGCGCTTCGGCTTCGCGTTCGGCGATCAGCTCGTTGACGGCGTTTTCCAGACGCCATGCAACATCGACGCCGTAGCCGTTATCGCCGCGTACTTCGGACTGACGGGCGAGGATGGCGATCGTATCGTAAGCGTGGGCCTTGGGCTCCATCGCGGCAATCCGGCGGCGCAGGGTCACGATCTCGTCGTGGCCCATCCGGAGCAGGCTAATAGTTTCGGGGCGATCCATCTTCGTTCCTCCAACACTCTGATCGTGTTGAAGGGGTGGTACGCTACATTCCATAGCGCGTCAATAGCGCAGTGTTATTTTTTATAGCCCATGTTTCGGACCCGTTCCGACGAATGCTACCAGGCCGCTATTTTTCGGTTCCGATACGTTCCATCCCGTGCTACATAAAAAATCCCGGCGAAGCTGTGCAGGCTTCCCGGGGGCGATCGTGCGGGTTGGTTCGATACTCTGGCGCGCGATGTTTACGCTGTTACCAGAAGGGGTCCGGTCAAAGCAATACCCGAGTCCGAAAGGCAGAGCGGGGACCGGCGGGGCGGAGTAGCCTCGGAAGCAACTGCCAAGCGCCCACTTGCTCCGAGCTGGGCGCGCACGCGAAGCGACGGGTGGCTCCGAGAGTCATACAGTCGAAGCGGGCGGGACTGCCCTTGATGCGTCAGGGGTAGTTGTCCTGTGCCCGCTTTGCTCAGGGTTCACCAAGAGTCAGAACACGTTTCTACTTCTACTGGCGATCACGAAGCAAATCACAGCCAGGACGAATTGGACAGTGGCGAGCGTCGAATGCGGCGTGAATGAGTCCATGACATTGTTAAAGCCGAACAGCAGCAAAAGCAGGCCGGCAAAGATCAGGATTGTTCGCTGCCCCCAATTCACATGCGCCTCCCAATCCAGATCACGCGGCCGACAACCTGCATTTCTTCGTCAAAGGCGTCAATCGGCGGCACAGACGGATTATCCGAGAGGATCCGATAGGCGCCGGACGGCAATCGCCGGACGCGCTTGATCATCCCCAAATCGCCGTAACTGAGCGCCCAAATGCGGTCCTGCTGCTCAACCCGGCGCTGGGATGTGTCGATCAGCACAATGTCGCCGTCCAACATGGTGGGCGTCATCGAATCCCCGTCGCCCCGGGCAACAAATAAATCGGCGACGCTTCCGCGCATGATGCCTTTCAGCCAATCCCGTTGGAACGGCATGAAACCCATATGGCGGTATTCGTGGAAAACCGACCCGCCGCCCATGCTGTAGCCAATTTCGAGCTGTGGCACGAGCGCCAGGCCAAGTTTCTTGGCGTCGACCTCTTCGCCCGCCTCGTCGCGCAATTGCTCTGGCTCAGTCCCCTCCAAGAGCCAGCGTGCGCTGACCTGTAGCCGTCCGGCGAATTGGTGGGCCAGCTTGGCATAGCTATTTTGCCCAGCCTCATACGCCCGATACGTCACGGCCTTAATTTTCATCTCGTCGGCGAAGTCCTTGGCCGACTTAAATCGCTTTTCACGTGCTGCGCGCAGCCGTTTCGCCTGAGCTTCCATCGAATCATCCGCCATACGCGGACCATTGCATAGCGCCGCGCTACAAATCATATTGCTATTATGCGCTACATCGCGTAGCGTCGCGCTATGCAGCCTTTGAATGATCACAACGCACTGATCGCCAAGCTTGGTGGGCCGCCTAAGGTCGCCGAGTTTCTCGGGATCGAAAGCATCAACGTCCGGCAGTGGAGGTCGCGCAATCGCATTCCTCCCGAGCATTGGTCGCCGTTGATCGACCTTGCCGCTCGCGATGACGTGGACGCCGACTGGTTCTTGCGCACGATGCCCGAGCGCAAACCGCCGACGCCAAAAGCAGCATGACCCATAACGGCAGCCCGGCAGCACCGGCTTCCGTCACTCCCGGCGGGGNGTGCCCACCCCCNTTCCAACACCCCGCCGGTCTTTCTCTCACTCAACATGACGGAGAATCCTGATGGCTGACTTCTACAGCATCGCGATCGGCGTCGGCATGACGGTTGTCGTCTGCTCGATTGCGTTCGGTATCGGCGCCCTCTGCGCATGGCTCACCAAGCCGCGACAGAATGCGAGCGATGAGCATGCCGAGGCGCTCGGGATCGGGGGCGGGGACTTCATCGATCATTACGGGATCATTTCTAAATGACGCGGTGCAGCAACGTCCTTCCGAAACGAGTAGGGCCGGACGAAGCGCATTTCGGCGCGCTTTTCGTCGCCGGGCTCGCTCGGGTGGCTGCGAAGATCGGGAAGGGAACCCTTGCTGATCGCATGGGTCGCACGGTCCGCAGCTTGGACAACATCCTTGCAGGTGGCTCTACATCGGGCAAGGCAATGTGCGACACGCTGCTAGCCGATAGCACTGCGCTGGATGAGGTGCTTGCTGAGTACGGTTTCAAGCTGGTCCCGCTGACCGCAGAGGCAGCAAACGACCTCAATACAGCCGCTGGCCTTCTCGATGGCGCGACTGAGCTGGTGCGCGCGCAACGCGACGGAATCCGTGACCACACCGAAACGCTGATGGTCGCTGACAAGCTTCGCCCGCACCTGCCAGCCGCGCTCGCCATTGTCCGTGAGGCTGATCAGATTCGAGGTGTCGCATGATCTCCCATATCATAGCCTCCTATCGCCAACGCAAGGCCATGAAGCGCTTGGACGAGTTGGTTCAGCAAACCCTCTCCAGCTACGAACACAAGCGTTACCTTGATCGTCGCGCGGCTGCCTTGAAGGGGAGTGCGCGGGCATGAAGCGCCGCAACCTCAAGTACGCCGTCATGCGGTTACACGAGATGCATCCGGACTGGACCGCGAGACAGATCTCAATCGCGCTGGACTGCGGCCAAGATTACGTCCGCAGCACAGCATATCGCAACGGTATCCGGCTGCGCTCATGTAACGCAAGCTCAAGCCGCCCCTGGAATGTGAAGAGCGTCCTACCGCTCAAACTCCTTCCTGTTCCTATTCCTGCATTGCCGGAATGGAACGAAAGGATCGCCGCGCGGTGATCATCGAACTCCCTTGGCCGGCGCGTGAAGTGTGGCCGAACTACCGCCAGTCGCACCACTGGTCGAGCTTCACAAAGGCTCGCAAGCAGCAGCGTGCGGATGCTCATAAGACGGTTCTCTGGACGACGGGCACGGTCGCGCTAGACGATCGCATTCCGCTCCAGGTGCATTTCTACCCGCCTGACCGCCGTAAGCGTGACGATGACGGTTGCGTCGGCGCGTTCAAGTCCGCTCGCGACGGAATAGCTGATGCGCTCGGCATAGACGATCGACGCTTTAAGCCGACCTATTGGTTCCACGAACCGGTCAAGGGCGGCAAGGTCGTAGTAGAGATAGGGGAGGCTGCGTAATGGGCTGCGCCACCTGCGGCAAGCCGCTGTCTGCGGTAAACCAGTCCGGATACTGCCGAAAGCATTTCGGCGCGCTCAACAGCGAGCGGACCAGTGAGCAATCGCGCCGCCAGTGGGCTAACCCTGAGTACCGCTTGAAGCACATTGGGGCGATGCGCCGGCTCGGCCAGCATCGTATCGCGTGGTGCCCGCTAGAATACCGCGAGGACTATCGGATCCTGAAGCGCGTGAAGCACTACAGCGCTGCTCAGGCTCGGGAGATGATCGAGGCCCGCATAGCTGCTGATTTGCGCAGGTACGAGCTTACAGGGCAATTGCAGAGGACGGTCGCATGAAGGCGACAGATCCGATGTTGCTGCACATTGCCCAAGTCGCGCGGGTTAAGACTCCGCACGTTTTCCACACGTATCATACCATGCGTGAGCAGAAGGACCGCTTCAACGCTGTCGCTTACGCCACGTTCGCCGGCCTAGAGCCTCATCATGTGCTGCGCATCGTCGCGGCGATGACGGACGCCGGTATCACATTTGAAACGCGGCAACGAATTTCGCCATCGGGGCAGGGTGGACGATTGCCCGCCGATTTTTCCATGCCAGAGGATTGGCTGCTGTGGGCGCAAACGCAGCGATCGTGGACGCGAGATGTAGCCGAGACGGAAGCGGCCACCTTTGTGGACTATTGGCACGCCCAGCCAGGCCAGAAGGGTGTCAAGCTCGATTGGTTGGGCACGTGGCGTAATTGGGTCCGTCGCTCGCACACGCCAAATGGTAAAAAATTGCGCGAGTCGATGTCGGAAGCCGACAAGCGCGCGTCCATGCAGGACACGATCCGGCTTTATCGAAAAATGGGCCGCCATGATGAGGCCAATGCACTTGAGCGGACCATTTCAGGAATGAAGGTGGAACGCAGCGCTTATCCCCATAATCCACAGGGAACAGTCAAAGAACCTTTGTGGAACCAGCCACCTTGATCTAAATAGAAACGGCCCGCTCCAGAGATGGTGGAGCGAGCCGGTTCTGTGATCCACGTGGTGGCAATAGCTATATAGTGGAAAGCGGAAAGAACCTCAAGCCCGGTCTATTTCACCCGATCTAGCCGCGCCATCTCCGAAAAGATGAGGGCGAGGCGAAACTGAAGAGAACCGACATGAATTTGCGGTCAATCAGAATAGCCACAACGAGCTGGGCAATCTCGAATGAGGCCCTATCCCGGGTGTCTTTGTCGCTACCTGATACGGGCGAACTTCCGCACCCCCGCTGGATGAAGCGGCCTTATGGCCGCCCATCCGGTAGCCTGACGCGGGCTAGAGGATATCTGCCACAACAGTTGGTGGTCTGGTCCATCCTACGGACTCCACCCCGTCTGGCCCACGATACGGGCATGGCAGGTAAACGGGATGAGAAGCGATCCGGGGAATGCCGCGAGGTACGCAAGGCTCTTGCTACCACCCGTAAGCGGAAGGCGGATTATTGCCCGGAGCGCATCGCATGACCCATCCCTACACCCTGGCATATCGAGAGGAAGAACGGTGAGCGAGTTTCGCATTTTCTCCATTTGGTTCGCGATCGGCGCGTCTGCCTTCACGATTATCATTTGGATCGCCACGCCCAACTCGCCGTTGTCGTTTGATGGATTGATGCGGGCTTATGCCTACGCCGCGAATATTGGGTTTCTCGCGGTCGCTGTGCTCGGACGGAAGCCGTCATGACCCAAACGGACAAGAGGATCTAAACGATGGGCTGGATTCTCATTGGCGTGATTGCGTTGCTGGTGATCACTGGCGCCCGCGTCATCGCAGACAAGTTCAATTCTGGCGGCAAATACTGATCGGAGGATTTATCATGGGGGGGCAAGAAGGTTGGTGCATTCTGCGCACGCGCGGCGCTAGCACGATGCGCCTTGCGTCGTCGCTCAGGGACAGCGGTATTTCCGCATGGACGCCGATCGGCAGCGTGACGAAGCGGAAGGGCAGGGCGCGCGATCGTGTCGATAGCCCAACGCCGATCATGCCGACGTTCGTGTTTGCCAGGTCAAGCCACATCGGCGAGCTGCAACGCCTGCGGACGTTGATACTCAGCCCGCACCCTGCGTTCTCGATATTTCGTCACCTCAACCGCGTCCCGATCATCTCCGATCACGACATTTGCAGCTTAAGAGACGCCGAGGAACGATCAGCGATCCAGGTCCGCAAGCGCCAGCGCAACGTCGTGCCCATCGGCTCAAGCGTCCACGTATCGGAAGGCGCGTTTGCCGGCATGTCCGGGATTGTTGAAGAGAGCGATGGTAAGACCGCAGTAGTTGCGTTCGGTGGTAATTTCCGGGTGACAATTGCCGCTTGGCTTTTGCCCGAAAATCTGCTAACCGCAGCCTAGCTTCACAGGATGGAGCGGCGGGTTGCCTATCGGCATCTGGGGCAAGTACTGGGGCAATGCTCAAGTGGAACGCCCGTCTCCGCGTGGATTTTGCTGGTCCAGGCCAGCGGATTTTTCTAGAGTTATGCCTGTATGGAAATGAACGGCGAAGGCAAAGTCCTTCCGGTTTCCTATCTCGACGGCTTCAATCGGAGCGGCGTCTATTTCCTATATCGGGATGGCGTCGTTGTGTATGTCGGCCAAGCGGTCGATGTACGGCGACGGATTGGGGTGCATATCGGAGAAGGCGTAAAAGTTTTTGACTCCGTATCTTTTGTTCCATGCGCGCAGTCGGGCCTATTGGCGTTGGAAAAGCAATACATCGAGCGCTTGCAACCTGAGTACAACAAGGCAGGCAACCCTGCCGCCTTCACGGGAGAGGGGTTCGGCAGCGACACGCCAATACCCTTTACCAAAGCGCATTATAACTTAGATGAAGCCGCTGATTATCTTGGTCTTGAAAAGCCAGAAGTGATCAGTCTCACGCAGCAAGGTGTTTTGTTCACCAAGCGAGTCTCCAAAAGCCGAGACAGGCGGTATCGAGCGATTGATTTGCACGAATATCGCTCCAAGCGCTCGGCATAGTTCCACCTATTCGGCGTAGGTCGCCCCCTTTCGACTGATCGCCGATCCCGCCGCCAATCATTCCGACGCAAGCATTAGAACCATCGTGGTCAATCGCGGTCGGCGCTGTTTGAGCGGCGGGTAACATTCACGGCTGTTGGGAGGAGGTGATCCTTTCCTCGCGCGCCGGAAGCGAGGGCTTATGGCCGATACGGCTCTAGTAGCAAAACGTAGCAAT
>JGI24741J21665_1000385_pt1 | contig 13244 bp, 12 predicted proteins | sample KBSCornC7_FD_21665 | JGI IMG/M metagenome (IMG submission 21665) | reverse complement strand
CACTGCCACCATGGCGCATTCCCCTGATCAGAATCATGAATGCCCGCGTGCAAAACGGGCCCTTCACCTCTTATCCGGGAAACGCGGGAAAAGTTTAGGGGTCATTGCATTACTGCCGCCGTGCGTGTTCCAACGTGGCACTCGGCTACGCATCAGGTCGAAGCAAATCGTCCTGGTTCTGGCTGACCTCTTTAGCCGCTGCTAGTAAGTTGAAACTACGTACCCGCGGTAAATTCCGCCATGAAAGCGCTTATATCCGCGAAGCAGGAAGTGGAGCAATTGCCGGCGTAGTGCCAAACGATGCCGCGCTGGAAGACATTACCTGTGTGTACTGGAAAAAATCCGGCGCGGCTGGACCGATGCGACCGCAGGAGGTAGCCATGACATTGATGGCATAGCTCAATTCATCGCCCACGATTCCTGCACCACGCGCAACGTGTTGAATTGGGCGAGCTGAAGCCATGCACCTGCCGGCAGGCCGGTGCCGGAACTCAATGACGAAGCTTTACGCGAGCGCTTCGAGGAATAACCGGTGCTGCAAGAAACTGGCGCGGGCCAAATCTCACCGTGCATGCGGTGCTGCAAGAAACTGGCGCGGGCCAAATCTCATCGTGCATGCGCTGCGGTGTGTCGCAATAGAGGCCGAGTTCACGCCGTGGGATCGGTAGCATGCTATCGCCACGTGGAACGCATCACTGCTGCCGCTCGGTGCTACAGCATGCCGATGACATTCACGTCAACGTTGGCGCCGCAGGGCGGTGGCTGAAATGGTGGTTCCCGGACTCGGCTCAGGCATTTTGCTCCAAGCTCGCCAAGCAAGTCAGAATAAGTGGAGGGGTGCCCGCGCGCGAGGCGCGCCGCGCCGGCGGCGCGACCCACCCTGGACGCGCACACGCCCCGGCACAACCGGGCGCTGTCCAAGGTGCTTCACGCCCCAACGACTACACATCCGACATCTGCAGGAACCGTCGCATCAGTGCCACCGGCAGCACATTCTCCAACGACACACCCAACTTCTCATAGGCATCCAGCACAGCGACGAGCCACTGCCGTCGCTCTTGTAACGGCAGCGGACACGCATCGTCGCACGCCAGCCAGATGATCCACTCGTACAGCCTATCGCGTTCGCTGCGCAACCTCGCCTGCCACCATGGCAGCGCCGGTCGATGTACCGTGCAGCCTTGTGTGTAGTCGTGCTCGATCTCCGCGAGCAACGCATCGTAGGCGCCGCGACACCACTCGGCCCTGCCTGCTGCGGCGCTTCGCACCGTGATCGATTGCATCGCGTTCCACTCGCGCAGTCGCCGGTGCAAGACCGTCTCGCGCGTCTGCTCATTCCTTCCGCGAGTCGTACTCGACGAGCACCGCACGCGACAGGTCGAAGAACTCGTAGTAGCGGCGTGAAAATGCGAGCGCTCGCACGGACGGATCGCGCGCAATGCCGAGCTTCAAGATGTCCTCATAGGCCAGCGGCAGCAGGTACAGATAGCAAACGCCCATCGTCTTTCCTCGTCAGGCGTCCGGATGCTGGAGGAGTCCTGCCCCATGCGGCCCCGGCATCGGTCCGCACGCGGAAGACCACATTCATCGGTGCCGGCCGTTCCTACATCATCGCGAACCAACGAGCCGAGCCAGCGCTTCCTCTAAGTGGCCACGGTCCGCTGCACGCTTGGCAGCTGTGCGTCGCCCCAAGTTTTGCAGCTTGCGCCGTACAGCCGGTAACTCGACCGCAAGTGGAAGCCCGATCAAGCCAAAGTCCGGCTGCTCATTCTCGACCGACCAAAGAAGGGCGCACGACGGCTCGTCCATCCACCCAGCTACTCGCGCCAGCAGGCGTTCGCGATTCTCCAGCAGCGCTTCCGCATTGATGGGTTGAGCCGTCATACCCTTGAAGTGCGCATCGAAAGTAGCGGTGAAATCCGCAGGCACGCGCGGAACCAACATTTCCCAAGCGGGCTTGGGGCTGCAGGTCAGGTACACGAGGAAGGTCCGCCAGAGCACTTGGTCGGCCCGCTCGTCCTCCAGCAACAGGCCGACGTCGAAGAGATCGCGAGGATGTTGTCGCGATAGTGCAGCGGCCAGCTTGCCCCCGTAGAGATCGGCAAAATGCAACACCTGCATCGAGGCAAAACCGAACACCTCCTCCACTCTCGGACGGACCACCATGTTGCGCACCGGATGCACCGTGCCGCGCATAACCGGGGTCGTTTCGACTTGAACGCGCGCGCGTCCACGGCTGGCCACCAGCCGCGTGACCGCATCCGCCTCCTCACTTGCCGACAACTGCACTTGCAGTCGCAAGGGGCGGGCCCGTAGCGTTTCGGCCAGTCGCGTGAATGCTTCCGCGATGAGCGCCGCATCTTCAGCGTAGTGATGTACTGGCAACCAAGCCAGATCGATGTCTACCGACAATCGCGGCAGGTCGTGCTCGAACAGGTTGATGGCTGTGCCACCCTTGAGCGCAAAGCGCGGCTCGTGTGCCAGTATCGGCAGTATCTCGACGAGTAACCGCACACGGTCGATGTAGCGCCGGTCCCACTGATCAGGCCAAGTGCTCATCGAGATCTCGGGGCAAAGTGATCTGGTAGGTCGGATTCAAATGTCCGCCGGGCACTAACACACGCTTGCCCCGACCCAGATCGACCCCGTCGAGCGGCACGTGCGACAGCCACGCATGCTGGTGACGTTCGGCAAGGGCCAGGAACAGTCGCTTGGCCTTGACGCTGCGACAGTGGCGCAACAGCACACCAACTTGCCGCGGCCTCAGCGTGGTCATAGCCTGCATCAGCGCATCGGCCTCGTAGACCAGCGCTGCCTCCGAGACACCATCGCACAGCTCAAGCATGGCCCGCTCGGGCGTGGAGCACGCCAAGGCATCAGCGGTAGAGTTGACCCGATGCCAAGCCAGCCCCTGTTCCGACAGCATCTTCTCGGACATCTCGGTCGAGAATCGCAGGACGGGCAGATCGAACGGCCCTTTTCCCTGGAACTCAAAATGCTCCTTCAGCGGCAGCTTGCCCATCCAACTCGGCGGCCGATTCGGCCCGTAGAGAGTGATCGTCCCGGGGTCACCCAAGCGCAGGTAGTGCTCGTGCCCCTGAAGAGTCAATGCGAAGCGCCCCCCAACATGTAGCGATATCCCTTCACCAACCTGCAAGCTGCGGATTACGCCCTCCCATTGCAGCCGCCCGCCCTTCCGCATGTAGACACCCCGCGCCGGTGACACCAGCCAGCCGCTACCCACGTAGCGCACAACGAGGCTGCTGGAGTAGCCGTGGGTCCGCAGCCAACGACTGGAAACCAGGCGCGTATCTCCCAACTCCGCCAGCAGGTGGTTCAGTTTTTTTATATTCTGCTCACTCATAGTGATCAAAATACATCACACGTAAACTCAAGCCAAGCCCTTACGGTTCAAATTCCGGAAAAAATAGTCACTCAGAGTGATCTCTTTGCACTAAGGATGAACCGCACCCGCCTCGCCCAGTGGCCTCTCTGGGACAAAGCGTCGCTCCCGCACGGCTATGTTGGTTTGAAGATGCCATCCCACGCCTTGACTTGCTCGAATTCTCTCACTACACTCACATCAAATAAGTGAGGTGCATGAGATGAAGTTCGACATCCAATCCCTCGCCGGCGATCAAACACGCGTTCTCGCAGGCTCTGCTGCCGGACGAAAGTTGTTGGCCGCCTTGATTGAGTCCACACCCGCGGGGACTGCTTTGGAGAAGGTCTTTCTCGACTTTGCCGGCATCGATGTAGCAACTGTGTCCTATCTGCGAGAAAGCGTCATGGGTTACCGCGACTTCACTCGCTCGACTCGGCAGAACATCTATCCGATCGTCGCCAATCCAGCTCCAGCCGTTCTTGAAGAGCTAGAGCTTCTTCTGAAGGCACGCAACGATGCTCTTTGGTGCTGCTGGTTCGACGCACAAGGCAAGCTTATCCGCCACCAAGTCTTGGGTAATCTCGATTCCGCGCAGCGCCAAACCTTCGAAAAAGTACGTGAGCTGGGCATCTCGACTGCCCCTCAGCTGGCTGATCGCTTTCCTGATCTGGGAATCGGCGCGACGGCCTGGAACAACCGATTGTCTGGATTGGCCGCCAAAGGACTGCTTGTCGAAATGCGCCAGGGAAAGTCCAAGACATTTCGTCTGGCATTGGAGGATTCTTGATGGGCCTCGACTATATCCGCAGCCAAACTGGCAAGCCATGGACAAAGCGCTGGAATGGCGGACTCGACCGCATGAAGGAGCCTACGCTACTGGATCTCACGATCAGCGAGGTAGCGCGTGTTCTGACAGCCGAGCTGTTCCCGGGTGCCCGGGTCAACGTCGGAGACAGCTATATCGTCGAGCCAGCCGGCAACGATCTGATCGTCAGCAGAGGTTTATGCCCGATTGGCCGCATCACCAAACCTCCTTCGGAGTCCTTGGCTGCGATCGCGAACTACGGTGGCTACGCTGAGGGTGTGATCGAGCGGGTGAGTCTGTTCGGCGATACCACTGAGGTTCGCCTGAAATGACCTTGCACACTAATCCTCATCGAACTCAAAGCTTCCGGGACCCTAACAACCTTTGGGATGACCCTTTCCAGCACTCACAGTCCTTCGGTTGCCTGACATGCCCCGAACGCGCCCGCTGCGGCGGCATGCACAACGGAGCCGACATGTATGACTGCGACGCTTTGTGCAAATGCGTCGACAAAGAAAAGTGCGACCTGGTCTGCCGCAACCGACCCATGCATTTTGTACAACGCGTACGCGGCATCGATGGATTTAGTCTCAGCACCGTGCCACGGGCGGCGCCAGTCGACATCCCGATTCTCCCAAAGGTCATTCCGTTCATCGACCACAAATCCGCACGGAACAGTAGGTTCCTATCGGATGCCGTCGCACTTCCGCTTTACCGCGTCGTTGATCTGAAAGCAGGAAAGCTTCACGTTCACTCACGCGAAGAGCTTGCTGATCGCTTCCACATTTCAGCAGACGCGACCATCGTGTTGAGTGGCGTCGAAAAGGACAACTACATCGAACGCTGGTGGGAATTGAAGAACAGGAAGGAGACATTGGAGGATCTGCGAAAGCTCGACATCGGCATGATCACGAGCCCGAACTACAGCGTACTGACCGACGTCCCCAGGACTGACAACCTGCATGCCATCAAACGAATCGCGTTGACTTGGGCCGAGATGGCCACCGCCGGACTGCCCGCCGCACTACACGTCAATGCACGCACAGAACAGGACTACCAGAATTGGCAAGCAATGATCATCGAGCGCGAGGAAATTGCGACGTTGGCATTTGAATTTGCCACTGGCTGTGGCCGACCCGATCGCATCGACTGGCATGTTGGACAGCTTTGCAAACTGGCGTCGGACATAGATCGCCCGCTTACTCTCATCATTCGGGGCGGCGCGCGCAAGCTGACCACCTTGGCGCAACATTTCTCTCACGTGACGCTACTTGAGACAGATTCATTCTCCAGAACGCATGGCCGACGTCGCGCATGGATTTCGGATGAGGGCAAATTGAGATGGGCTCGCTATCCAACCCCAGAAGGTGCGCCCTTGGATGAACTTTTCGCTCACAATGTGGCGTTGGTTCGCAAATATCATGAAGCGCCTCCGAAGCTCAAGAATCGAAGGCTATTGATTCCCAACACCATCGTCCGGCGTGCAACGAACCGATACGATCAATCCATCCAGCCAAGCCTTCTTGACAACCTCCACTGTCCCAGTCAGGTTCGGCCGGTCACCGTGAATCGACATGGAGTAGTCGCCGCTACGAAAACGTAGCTCTCCCGCATCACGTGCAAGTGCCCTGAACAACGCACCGATGCCAAAGCCATGGCCCGTACTGCGATCGAAGCGAGAAGCACCATCTGAAGCCGCTACCTTTAGCGCTTCGCCCGAATCGGTCAATGAAGCGAATTCCGGGTTCTTCCTAAGGCTTGCAAGAACACCGATGCCTGCGTCGGCCACCACGAATTCAAACATTCCGGTGTCCACTGCATACGCGACCAGCCCGGACTCGGCAGCCTCGCTGTGTTCGTATACGTTGTCCTGCAATTCACCCAACGCGCCGATCAGCCCATCGACGAGAGTGCGTTTCAGGCCATGGGCTACCGCAGCATTCTGGGCATGAAGAGCCCACTGCTCCCACTGCATCTGAGCACTTGATCCAGAGAGGTTCCGGTCTAGAGCAAAGACCCCCGCTCTTTCGCCGTAACCGCCACCACTGATCCGCCCCGACTCCATCGCACCCTGCACCAGAGCCGCGAAAGGGACCTCGATTGAAACTTGGGTGTATTCGCTCGGCAGCATCCTTCGCGCATACATCAACTCGACTACGGGACCGATGCGCCCCGAACGACACAACCTGATCGGGCCGCGCCCTACCAACTGCCTATGGGCCGCCTGCCAAAGCAGATCATCGCTATTGTCAAACCTCGCGTCCAAGGCGCCTGCGAACTGAGCGACCATCTCTAGCCCCTGAGTGTTGCATCTGAAATTGTCAAGCAAAATTTAGGCCATACCGTATCCTCCGTCTCTCGTCGAGACCATAAGGGCTGTGCGGAGCGAAGGACATCGACGTGAACTGCGGTATGACATCGGCAGGNGTACACCAGCGCGTTGTCTTCCTTGTCGTAACCGCCCGTGCCAGTGCTCGGGTCCCAGTGCGAGACGTGCGATTGCAGCCCCAGTACGCCGTAGGCAGCGCCACTGGCCGCATCGGACAGCGACGGCGGCGCGGCTGGCATCACCTTCTACATCGAAGGATCCAGCGTGCCTTGGTCGACCTTGTTCCAGATCAGGTTCCAGTTGACGTTCGGCCGGCCGTAGTCGAATGTCGCGTAGACCGCGCCGTCGGCGTTGTAGTAGTACGTGGTCGCCATCGACAACCAGCCGCCGATCCCCATGTGAAAGGTGCCGTCGGCGTTGGTCACCGTCACCGTGGTGCCCGGCGCGTAGGTGTACACGTCAGCGGTCAGGCGGCCATCGGCGTCGTACTGCTTGGGCCCGACCTGACCGCCGGTCAGCACGCTGCCGGTCTGATCCCCGCGCGCGTCGTAGCTGAAGGTCTGCGTCTGGGTGCCGTAGTCCACGCCACCGTTGCTCAGCTCCGCTACTACCTCGCCAGCCTGGTTGCAGTCGTGCTCCACCGAGCCGGTGCGTGCCACCACCTGGATCTGGCCGCTGACCAGAGCGCCGCCGTCGACATCCACCCGGTTGTCCGCGTCGTAGGTGAACCAGTACGCCTGGATGTTCGGAGCGGTGGCGGTTTGTTGCGTGACCTGTTGGGTCGCCTGTGTGCTGTCGGTGGTGGCCGCGGTATCGGTGCTGGCCGTGCTCTGCGTGTCCAGCGTACCGCCCGCCGGCACGATCGGATCACTGAGAGTGAAAGTGTCGCGGTCAGGTTGTCAAACGATCGAATCGCGCAATGATTCACGTCACCAAAAATGAACCTGATCCTGAGGTTTCCCCACGAAACGCCGAGTTGGATCAAGCACTTGAGGTGAACGGACGCGCGCATGGCGCGGTCTTCAAGGTGTCAAGGCCAACGAGGACCGCCGACCCATGCGCGCCAGCCGAGTATTGCAGAAGTGCCTGTCCGATTCACTGGAACCCATGCACCGCGCTCGCTCGCGTGTGTTGTTGCACGCGGTCGAAGCGCTGCTTGCAGGACGCCGCTTGACGTTGATGGATGTGGCACGCAGTTGGCCGGGGGCCGAGCGCGTACGCGCTCCGTTGAAGGCGATGGATCGCCTGCTTGGCAATCGTCATCTCTACACGGAGCGCAAGCAGGTGTATGCCGACATGGCGCGGTGGTTGCTGCGCAGTCCGCGACCGGTCATCGTGATCGACCGGTCGGATTTGAAGGCCGACAAGTCGTGGTGCCTGTTGCGTGCGGCCGTCCCGATCGGCGGGCGCACCTTGCCCGTGCTGGACATGGTGTTTGCCGGGCATGAACAGGGATCGCCAGTGGCAGAACGCCGGTTTCTTGAACATCTGCACACACTGGTTCCGGAAGACGCGACCCCCATCCTGGTGACCGATGCGGGCTTTCGCACGCCGTGGTTCCGCGCGGTCGATGCCATGGGCTGGCATTGGGTGGGACGGTTGCGTGGCCGTACCCAGGCCAAGCCCGTCGCAGTGCCGGATCGCAAAGAGGAATGGGTGCCTTGCGGTGCGCTCTACGCCTTGGCGAGCGCGACGCCGCGTGAACTGCCGTTGATGCAGACCAACCGTAGTGCGCCCCTGACGTGCCGCTGTGTGGTCTACGGCAAGATGCCGAAGGGCCGCAAGCATCGCAACCGCCGTCAACCCCGCCAGGTCTCGGCCACTTCGTCCAGCCGCAAGGCCGCGCGACGCGAACGCGAACCCTGGCTGATCGTGGCTTCACCCACCCTCATGCTCAATGCACGCCAGTTGGGGAAGCTGTATGCCCGGCGCATGCAGATCGAGTTGTCGTTCCGCGATTTGGAATCCCATCGTTATGGTCACGGCTTTGAAGACAGCCTGACACGCAGCGACAGGCGCATCGCAATCCTGCTGCTGGTGAATGTCCTCGCCGCATTCGCCTGCTGGCTCGCCGGCATGGCTGCCGAGGCGACCAGCGTGGCACGTTGGCTCATGCCCACAGGCTCTGGGCGTCGGCTTTACTCGATATTGCGCACTGGCCGAGAGGCACTCGTCAGAGATTGGCCGATGGAACGAACATCACGATGGCTGGATAGGCTGCGAAACTTACCGTCGTCGGCATTCGATCAGATGACAGCCCCGGCATGAATTCGTGGGGAAACCTCAGAACCTGACCCCTTAATTTCCGGGATGCCGAGCGTCTGGCTACAAAGCGAGGACCTCAACGAAGCCGGCCACGGATGGCCGTGGCAGCCGGCGCGCCGCTTGCCGCGCCAAGCGACGAGGGAGCGTGCAACCGAGGAAGTGCGGCGCATGCAAGCGGCGTGACGGCGGTGGCGGCGCAATCAAACTCGATATCTCGTCGGCGACTCCCCACGATTCACAACCAGTATCAATCCCTGGAATTCCATTGCCTCTTTTAAATTCTTGAACATCTGCGCTTGCTGCTCCGCAGGGATAGCGGTACCGTCCGCCCATCGTTCGAAAGCATCAGGACTGACGATGATCGAATCCAATCCGCCCGTCAGCCCATCTTCCACATACAGCTTCACCAGTCGACTACCTTCGCGGTATTCGGCATCGAAGCGGCCTGTAAATTGCACCTCAAAGCCTCGGTCACTGCGTACACCTTGTTTGTTGAGCCAGGTAAACATTGGTCAATGACTCCCTTGAATACCGTACTTCGATTTCAAATAGATCTTGTCTACCCCGGTGACGTTCGGATTTGCCATAAATGTCGGGTACTCGACCTGCTCGAAGATGCTATCTGGCTGTAGCCAGCCCAGTGTGACGCGCACTTGGCCGCTGGCTTGTTGTGCCGCAGATTGTGAAACCTGTGCCCAAATTTGCTTCGCTTGAACGCGAGTGAAGGGGCTGTTATCGCCAAAAATATTCATACTGTCGAGCCAGCTACCGCCCGGCGTCATTTCAAGTGTGGTACCTCCAAATTCGGCCGCCCAAGCTTGCGAGCGCAAGATGCCTTCCCGTCCTGGCCCCAGGCCCGACCACAAGATCAACTGGTCGCGATCAGTTTGTACCCCAAGCGAGTTAGCGTAATCTACAACCTGTTGTGCAGTCCAACCCTCGAGCGGATGTGCGCTGGCCGTCGCTGCCGCATCCGCAGTTCCACCCAAAGCATCAAGCGCCTCAGTGCCACCCGCTAACCCGTCTGCCGCCTCACCAAATCCGTCCGTACCGACTGCGAACGCGATCATCGGTGCGTTGGACGTCAGCTTGTACGCCGCATCGTAGGTGATCTGCGTCCCCGGCGTGGTCTGCAGGTAATTAAGCAACTGCTCGCCACCTTGCACGAGCTTCACGCCCATTCCAATTCCCCAGCGCTGGGCCTCGCCCGGCAGCGCTTGAACCTCGCCAGGCAATTGCGTCAAGCCATCTTCCAACTGGTTCAAATCGGCGCCGACGCCGTTGTTCCAAAGCGAGACGGCATCAAACTTGGCTGCCGAGGCCCAGTTCTTCACACCATTCCATGCACTCGCCACCGCGCCATCGATTTCGTCCGGTATCGCGCGAACGCCGGCATAGCCGCCGCCGATCGCCGCCTGCGCGTAACTCCCGACCTGGTTCATCATGTTGATGTAGTCACCGACGACACCTGCACTGCTTCCCACGCCAGGGCTTGTGCCGTAGGTGGCGCTGGGGAACGCGTCGAGCATTTCTTCCCGTTCCCCCGCCGACATCCATTGGATGCCCGTGCCATAGGCGTTGTTGCTTTGGCTCGCCCGCAATGCCGCGATGCGCTGGTTGTCGACATTGAGCGTGGCTTTTCCCAGTGCCGCGTTGCTATCGGTGTAACCGCCCGACGGGAATACCAGCTGTTCGCCAGGATAGATCGTCGAGCTGGTCAGGCCATTGGCCTGCATGAATGCGCCGATCGCGGCCGGATCGCTGGTGCCCAGAATCCCCGACAATGAATCGCCACTCTGCACCGTGTAGGGAACGGGGCTGATCGGCGCAAGCGGCATGTTGAGGTCCGACACCTGCAACTGCGGCGAGCCCGGGTTGATTTCGATGGCAGCTTGAGCCGGTTTCGTCGCGCTGCGCGCGTTCTCGGCCTGGATGCCCGCGATGGCGGCATTTCCCAACGCATTGCCGAAAGCATCTTCGAAGATTTGTCGTCCATTGGCCGCATCGCCGCCGAGAAGACGTGCCGTCTCACTGTCGATCGCGCCGTTGACCAAACCGCCCACCACGTTCTCGGCAAACGGATTGTCGACGGCTTGTCCCATTTTCTGCTCCAACGTTCCCGCCAGGTTTAACTTGGCGGTGATTTCCGTGCTGAGAGCCGCCGCGGCAATGTTCGCCCACGAGAAATGCGCCGGTTGCCCGACCAGCTTCTCGCCCGCGTAGCTGCCGATGGCCCCGGCTGCGCCAACTCCCGCGAGTTTGGCGTCCGCAGCCCACGTGTCCGCATCGGCAAGACTTTTGATACTTGCGCCACCGGTGATTGCACCGCTTAAACCAGCGGTAACGCCGGCGCCAAGCCCCGCACCCGCGACTTCGCCCCACGAGAATCCTTGATGGATGCCTTCTGCATCGCCGACCAGTTGGCCCGCTGCGTTGCCGGCTGCACCGCCAACTGCTGCCGCTGCAATGCCCGCAACTCCGTAACTGCCACTCATCGCGGAGGCGCCAACCGCAAAGGTTGATTCTCCTGCTGTAGTCGTCGCTCCAAACGCTTCCGCCGCGGCGCCCGCGGTGTAGATGGACACCACGATCACCACCGCGATCACCACGATCTCGGCCAAGGTATTGCAGTGCTGGTTGCTCGGCGCCGGCACCGGCGCCTGCGGCAGACTCGGCGTCGTCGATCCACTGATCTGGTTCGGGTTGTACGGCTTGAAGGTGGTGCTGGTGTTGCTGTTGGTGGTGACCTGCGGCAGCTTCAGCGTCTGGCCTTCCACCAGATCGTCGTCGCTCGTCAGCCCATTCGCATCGGCCACCACGTACCACAAGCTGGCATCGCCATACACCGCTTGCGCGATCGATGTCAGCGTGTCGCCTTCCTGCACCACGTAGTTACTGGTACCGGTGTCGCTGCTGCTGAACCCGGTGACGCCACTCAGTACGTCGATGCCGCCGCCTTCGTCGACGTCGCCGATCTGCTGGCCGTTGACGTACGCGTAGTGATGGACGGCATAGCCACCGTTGCTGGTGACGCTGAAGGTGGTGTCGTTGACGGCGCTGCCATCACGCCGCTGCAGGATCTGCCCTTCCGCGTCGTAGGCGAACGCCCGCACCTGGTCGGTGGTCTGCCCGGCCGCATGGGTGTCGATCGCGATCCGCCGCCCGAACGCGTCGTACAGGCTGGTGTTCGTGGTCGTCACCTGACCGGTGCCGCTGCCGGTGGTGCTCTTCTCGAGATAGCCGTCCTGCTTCAGGTAGTCCACCGTGTAGCTGGTGGTCGTCCATTGCTTCGACAGGACGTTCAGCGCGGTATAGACGTAGGTTTCGGTATTGCCTTCCGCGTCGTAGCCCGCCTGGCCCTGCAAGCCCCAGTGCGTCACCTTCGAGCGCAGGTCCAGCACCCCCCAGTTGTTCTGGTTGGCCGCCTGCGTGGCCGTCAGCATGGGCGGGAGTGGGGTGCGGTCGGGGGCGTCGTCGCTACCGGGCCGGTAATAGCTGTAGCTGGCCGTCAGGCGGCCATCCGCGTGTAGTAGTACGTGGTGGCGGTCTCGGGCAGGCCACCGATGTTGACGTGCATCGTGGCGTCGCCGCTCTGCACCACGATCATCGTCGGGTTTGCGTAGTACTGGATGTCGGCCACCAGGCGACCGTCGGCGTCGTACTGGCGAGTCTCGGTGTCGCCGTCGGTCAGGGTGCCGGCGATCTGCTCCCCGCGCACGTCGTAGGCCGCGGTTTGCGTGAGCGTTTCCGTGCCGACGGTGGTGCGCGTGTTGATGACGTCGCCCGCCTGGTCGTAGGTCTGCGACATCGACCCGGTACGGTCATCGATCAGGATCTGGCCGCCCGTGAGTTCGCCGCCACTCACTTGCACCCGGTTGTCCGCGTCGTAGGTGAACCAGTACGACGCGATGTTCGGCGTGGTGGATTGCTCGGTCTGCCCGGTTTGTTGCGCGGCCTGCTGCGCGGCGGTATCCGGGGTGCCGGCCGGAACCGCCAAGCCCCCGAGACCGCCGGTGATGTCGATGGTGAACGTGTGGCTGACGTGCTGGCCATGCGTATCCGTCGCCGTCAGCACGACGGTCAGGCTACTGTTCGGGCGCCTGTAGGTGGCCGTGAAGGTACGCGTGGCCGAGTTCAGGGACACGCCATCGGTGGGCAGCGCCACCCCGTTGCCGGTCGCCGTGTAAGTCAGCGCATAACCGGACGAACTCGAGAATGCGCTGGCGGGGAAGGTGTAGGTATTGCCGCCATTGATGAAATCGAGGCTGACGGTGCTGGGGATGCCGCCGTTGTACGTCGGCGGTGGCCCGACCGGATTGGCGACCGTGATGGTGAAGGTCTTGCTGACCGATGCCCCGTGGCTGTCGGTGGCCTTGTAGGTCACCGTCCAGGTGCCCGCCGAGGTTGGCGTGCCGCTGAAGGTGTGGGTGCTGGCCTTGAAGGTGACGCCCGGTGGCAGG
>JGI24741J21665_1000382_pt1 | contig 13287 bp, 10 predicted proteins | sample KBSCornC7_FD_21665 | JGI IMG/M metagenome (IMG submission 21665) | reverse complement strand
AAGTGGATGCTGGCGGAGGGGGTAATGGTGCCGCTTACGTGACTCGAACACGTGACCCTCGCATTACGAATGCGATGCTCTACCAACTGAGCTAAAGCGGCGTTGGGGCGGGCAGATAACAGCGCTTGATGGGAAGGACAAGGAGGCAAATGCGATTTGCCGGTCCTGTTCGTCATCGGACCACTTCGGATCATCATTTTGTCCCGCCTTTACGTCATCTTTACCATCCCGTGGCACCGTCGATTCTCAAGGAAAAGCTTTACCTGAACCAAGGACCGATGGAATGGACACTCTGCGGGGGTATGAAATCGCCGATGACGAGGATGATTTCGGTCCTGCCGACGACGCGGCTATCGAAACGCCGCCGCTTGTCGGCGCGGATGAGCGCCGGATGCAGGTGCGCGCCTATAATTACTGGGCGTCGCTGCTCGGCGACCGCAGCCTGCCCTCCATCGAGGATCTCGCGCCTCAGGATCTGGAGGATTTCGGCCCTTACAGCGTCCTGCTGGATTTCAGCACCGGGCTGGAGAATCCCGCCATCGTCTATCTTGGCACCGCCTTGCGCGAGGAGTGCGAGATCGAGGGCTCCATCCAGTATATCAATGATGTGCCGGCCCGCTCGTTGCTGTCGCGGCTGACCGATCATTATCTGCAGATCATCGCCAATGCCGCACCCATCGGGTTCGAGGCCGGCTTCATCAACCAGCGCGGCGCTGAAATCCTCTATCGCGGCATTTTGATGCCCTTCTCCTCCGACGACGAGACGATCGACTTCGTCTTCGGCGTCATCAACTGGAAGGAAGCGGCAAGCCAGGCCGTCACGGCCGAAATCGACCGGGAGGTGGAGGCCGCCCTGCTATCCAGCCCCGCCGCGCCGCCCGTCGCACCGATCTGGGCGGACGGTCCGGCGGTCGACGGGTTCGACACGCTCGACCTGGGCGGCATGGAAAGCCCGAATGAGGACGCACCCCTTGCCGACTGGCTGGCCCTCGCCCGCGACAGTGCGGAGCAGGCACGCACCAGCGAAGCGCGCAGCCATGCGGCGCTCTATCGCGCCATCGGCCTCAGCTACGACTTTGCGCTGGTCACGCTTGCCCGGCCCGACGAATATGCCGAACTGCTGGAGGATAGCGGCCTCAAGGTCCAGGCGCGCGCGCCGATGACCGCTGTCGTCAAGCTGGTCTTCGGCTCCAGCTACGACAAGACGCGCATCACCGAATATGCCACGGCCCTGGATCATGCCCGTGCCAACGATGTCGCCTTGGGCAGCTTTGGCGATTATCTCGCCAATTATGATGGCGGGCTGAAAGCACTGGTCCGCAACGAACGCGCCCAGCGCCGCACCGACGGTCCAGCCCGACCCGATCGCCAGCAGACCGCCCGCGCGGCGATGAGGACGGCGGCCGCGCTTGATCCCTTCGCGATCGCCACCGACGGCGACGGGCTGGCCGTGGTAATCGCCCGGCGGGAAAGGGACGGATCGCTCGCCATCGTCGGCGCTCTGCCGGAAGGATCGGAAATCAGCCAGCGCGCCATTACCGCCGCTGCCGGTTGAACACGCGACCCGCGACGTCATTGATCCACCCGGTTCGTTCGAAACCCGTCGCCTCCAGACGGGTTTTTGCCAGCATGGCCTTCGGGCGATCTTCCCAAGCCGCAAATGGGTTCCCATCGCGGCTCAAGCCCTGTCCATCGGCAGAAACCGCCGCGGCAGATTGACAGAACGGGATCATGCCCCGATTTCCTGACCTATCCTCACGGGCCATCCGCCCCATGCTGCACCGCACATAATATTTCAATTTTATGTAACTTTATTTCTTATTCTGGGTTGAGCCTCCGGATGCAGTGGCGCATAGTGGACGGCATCGGTTTGAGAAGTCGCGCGGCGGTTCTCCGGCGTCTTCTCCGTTGACAGAAGCGGGACTGAACCCGCGGGCAAGAGGCAGGCGCATGACGGCATTGGCTGAATCGAAGCAAGTTGATCGGGGCATAAGCGAAGCGCTGGAGGCAGCGCTGGCACGAGGCACATTGCCTGGCGAAAGCGAAGGCTTCGACCAGCACGCGATGCTGTCGGCAGCCGCCTTCATCGCCGGCACTGCAGCGACCCGCCGGCCAGGCAACGTCGCCATCGCCATGGAAACGCTGGGCGAAGGGGCGAATGGCCGCTACATGCGCATCGCCATCATCAATGACGACATGCCGTTTCTGGTCGATTCCATCGCAAATGCGCTGGCAGCAGCCGACATCATCATCCACCGCCTGCTGCATCCCGTGTTGTCGGTCGAGCGGGACGGCAACGGCCATTTGAAGGCGATCCTGGACAATGACGCCGCCGGCGCGCGTCGGGAATCGATGATCTATATCGAGGCGGACCGCGCCGATGCGAAGGCTCGCCGGGCGCTTGAGAAAGCGTTGGAGGAAACGCTGGCCGATGTTCGCGCCGCGGTTATCGACTGGCCGAAGATGCGGGAGGCGATGGCCGCCGACGCCGACGCAGCGCCAGACGAGGAAGGCGCGGCGCTGCTGCGCTGGTTCCTTGCCCGTCACTTCACCCAGATCGGCCATGAAGTGCGTCATCGCGACGGGAAGGCGGGCGCACGCATCGGCGTCTGCGGCCTGCGCGACCGGCCTATGCTGGCACCCGCCACGCTGGAGGCGGCGTTCAACTGGTTCGAGGAAGGCAGGCGCGCGCCCCTCATCATCAAATCGAACCGCCTCTCTCGGGTCCATCGGCCCGTCCTGCTGGACTTGATCATCGTGCCAGTGCGGGAGGGCAAACAGGTGACGGCGCTGTCCATCCACGCTGGCATGTGGACCAGCGCCGGGCTGGCGACGACGCCTGACAAGGTGCCTCTGCTGCGGTCGGCCCTGTCGGCGCTGATGGACAAGTTCGATTTCGATCCGCACGGCCATGCGGGCAAGGTGCTGACCCATGCGCTGACTGCCCTGCCCCACGACATCCTCATCGGCTTCGACCGCGAGACCCTGGAACGGCTGGTGCTGACCTTCATGTCGCTGACCGACCGGCCGCGCCCGAAGCTGGTGCTGGGGACGAGCGCGCTCGCCCGCCATCTCTACGCCTTCGCCTGGTTGCCGCGTGAGGAACTGACTACGGCGCGACGCGTCGCGGTGCAGGACATGTTGAGCCAGGCCTGCAACGGCCCGGTGCTGAGTTGGTCGATCGCGCTGGAGGAAAGCGGCCTGGCGCTGCTGCGCATCACGCTCGATCTGCGCGACGGTGGCGTGGTGCCCGATGAACAGCCGCTCGACCGGCAATTGAAACAGATGGTGCGGGGCTGGCTGCCCGCTGTCGAGGAGGCATTGGCCGAAAGCGAGGATGCGGGCCGCGCCGCGACGCTGGCGCAGCGTTACGCTCCCGGTTTCCCCATGGGCTATCGCAATGGCGCCGGCCCGGCGGAGGCAGCCATAGACATTCGTCTGCTCCACAGCCTTTCGGGGCCTGGCGACAAATCGATCCGTATCTATCGCAATGAAGAGGATGGGCCCGAGCGGCTGCGGCTGAAGCTCTACAGCCATGACGCCATCGCCCTGTCCGAAGTGGTCCCCGCCTTCGAGAATTTCGGTTTCCGCGTCATCGACGAGATGCTGACGGCCGTTGATGCCAAGGGGCAGGAAGGTGCGCTTGGCCATGTCCAGCGCTTCGTCCTGGAACTGCCGGCGGGGGGCGATGCCGAAGGCGTGATCGCCCGCGCTGATGTCGTTACGGAGGCGATCGCCCAAGTCACAGAGGGCGTGGCGGAAAATGACCGCTTCAACGAGTTGATCGTCACCGCCGGGCTTGACCAGCGATCGGTCGTGCTGCTGCGCGCCCTGTTCCGCTATCTGCGGCAGACCGGCATGGCCTATGGCATGGCGACCTTTGCCGAAACGCTGCGGCGGGAACAGGGCATCGCCCGCCAGCTCATCGAACTGTTCGAAGCGCTGCACAATCCCGAGGCGAAGGATGGCGCCGCCCGGGCCGCCGCCGCGCAACGGGAGATCGAGGCGGGACTGGAGAAGGTCACCGCCATCGATGAGGATCGCGTTCTGCGCCTGCTGCGCGCCGTGATCGCCGCAACCCTGCGCACCAATTTCTACAGCGCGGCCGCGCAGGAGGCGCTGGCGTTCAAGCTCGACAGCGCGCAGATCCCCGGCCTGCCCGCGCCGCTGCCATGGCGCGAAATCTGGGTCTATTCGCCACGGGTGGAGGGCATCCATCTGCGCGCTGGCCCCGTTGCGCGCGGCGGGCTGCGCTGGTCCGACCGGCGGGACGATTTCCGCACGGAGATCCTGGGTCTCATGAAAGCGCAGCGGGTGAAGAACGCCGTCATCGTGCCGACCGGCGCGAAGGGGGGCTTCTATCCCAAGCAGCTTCCCAGTCCGCAGGTCGATCGCGACGCCTGGTTCGCCGAGGGCACGGAAAGCTATCGCATCTTCATCCGCGCGCTGCTGTCGGTCACCGACAATATCGTCAAGGGCAAGGTGAAGCACCCGGCGCAGGTCGTCATCCATGACCGCGACGACCCCTATTTCGTCGTCGCCGCCGACAAGGGCACCGCCACCTTTTCCGACGTCGCCAACGCCCTGGCGCTGGAGCGGGACTTCTGGCTGGGCGATGCCTTCGCCAGCGGCGGCTCCAATGGCTATGACCACAAGGCGATGGGCATTACCGCAAAAGGCGCGTGGATCAGCGTGAAGCGCCATTTCGCGGAAATGGGCGTCGATGTGCAGAGCGAACCGGTCCGCGTCGTCGGCTGCGGCGACATGTCGGGCGACGTGTTCGGAAATGGCATGCTGCTCAGCCAGGCGATCAGGCTGGTCGCCGCCTTCGATCATCGCCACATCTTCCTCGATCCCGATCCCGATCCGGCGAAAAGCTGGGAGGAACGCAACCGCCTGTTCCAACTGCCCCGCTCAAGCTGGGACGATTATGACAAGAAGCTGATCTCCAAGGGCGGCGGCGTCTTCCCGCGCAGCCTGAAGAGCATTCCCCTTACTGCGGAAGTGCAGGCGATATTGGGCGTCACCGACACGGAAATGGAGCCTGGCGCGCTCATCTCCGCGATCCTGAAAAGCCCCAACGACCTGCTCTGGTTCGGCGGCATCGGCACGTATGTGAAGGCCGCTGCGCAAAGCCATGGCGACGTGGGCGATCCGGCCAACGACCGCCTGCGCGTCAATGCCGAGCAGCTTCGCGTGAAAGTCGTGGGCGAAGGAGCCAATCTGGGCGTTACCCAGGCGGCGCGCATCGCCTTTTCGCTGCGCGGCGGGCGGATCAACACCGACTTCATCGACAATTCGGCGGGCGTAGACTGTTCGGACAATGAGGTGAATATCAAGATCGCGCTCAACAAGGAAATGGCGGAAGGCCGCCTGACCTTCGACGACCGCAACAAGCTGCTGGTCAGTATGACCGATGCCGTGGCCGACATCGTGCTGGAGGACAATCGCCTCCAGGCGCTCGGCCTGTCCATCGCGGAGGCGGGCGGCGCGGCGGAGCTGGCGAGTTATGTGCGGCTGATCGAAACCTTCGAAGAGTCAGGCCGGCTCGATCGGCAGGTGGAAGGCCTGGCCGCCAACGACCAGTTGCTGCGGCGCGGGCAGGACGGGCTTGGCCTCACCCGGCCAGAACTGGCGGTGCTGCTCTCGACCGCCAAGCTCGCGCTGCAGGACGCGATCGAGCATGGCAACCTGGCCACCGATCCCAGCATGGACGACGAACTCGCCCAGGCCTTCCCACCCGCCATGCGCAAGAAGGAAGCGGACGCCATCGTCGCCCATGCGCTGAGGAAGGAGATCATCGCCACCAAGGTCGCGAACCGATCGTCAACCGGCTGGGTCTTATCCATCCTTTCGAACTGGCGGAGGAAGAAGGCTGTTCGCTGGCCGACCTTGCCAGCGCCTTCCTGATCGCGGAGCGGCTCTACGACATCCGCCAGCTATGGGAGGATATCGACGCGGCGGAGATGTCCGAAGCGGCGCGCCTCGCGCTGTTCGGCGACATCGCCAATGGCATGCGGGCGCAGATCGCAGACATTCTCCGCAGCCTCCCGTCCGGCGCCTTGCCGCAGGCAGGGCATGGCGCACTGGCCAAGGGCGTGGACAAGCTGGCGAAGCGGGTGGACGACCTGCTCACCAGCGAAGCGCTGCGCCGGGTCACGGCCGTCTCCGACCGCCTGCTGTCCCTGGGCGCGCCAGAGGCCCTGACCCGCCGCACCGCCGGGCTGTTCAAGCTGGATGGCGCGGTCGGCATCGCCGCGCTGGCCGGACGTCTGTCACTCGACGAGGTCGCCCTCACCCGCGCCTTCACCCATCTGGGCGAAGCGGTCGGCATCGACTGGGTCCAGTCCACCGCCGCGCGCATGGCCCCGTCCGATCCATGGGAACGTCTGCTGATTTCCGGGGTGGCGCGCGACATGCAGCAGGTGCGGCTCGACTTCCTCGCCCAGGGGTCAGGCAAGGATATCGCCCATCATGTCGAATCCTGGCTGAAGGCAAAGGGTGCGCGGATCCAGCAGTTCCGCGCCCTTGTCCAACGCGCCAAGGGGGCGGCGACGCCCAATGTCGCGATGCTGGCGGAAATTGCCGGCCAGGCGCGCGGATTGCTGGGGCGGTAAAGCGCTTTTCCTCGATTGCCGCCCTTCCGCAAAGACAGGAAGGGCGGCAATCGAAGACGCTTATTCGACCGCTTCCGGCTCGGCCGTCACCGGCCCTTTGCCCATTCCTGGCCCATAGACCGGCGTCAGCGGCTCCACCACGCGCCCGTGCAGCGCCTCGATCTCGGCCTTGCGCTGCTTCAGATATAGTTCGCGATAATAGGCGTAGGGATTTTCCTCGTCGCGGATCTGCTGGATCGTCTCGTCAAAGGCGGCGCGTTCGCCAAGCTGGTTCAGGATCGTCGCGGGGATGACATATTTGGGTTCGTTGAACGGCTTGCCGATGGCAAAGGGCACGATCATCTTGTCGACCGTGTCACCGATGATGTCGCGAAGGGTCGTGGGGCCGACGATCGGCAGATACATGTAAGGCCCCGGACCTACCCCATAATAGCCGAGCACATTGGCAAGGCCGTTGGGCCGATAGGGCAGGAAGAAGGGCTTGCGCTTCGCCACGTCGAACAGGCCCGCCACCCCCAGCGTGGTGTTGATGGTGAAGCGGCCGGCCGTCTCCACCGCCTTGCCCGGCTTGAATTCGAGCAGATAGGCCAGGAAGACCACAGGCTCCTGCAGATTGGAGAAGAAATTGCGCAGTCCCTTGCGCGCAGGCTTGGGCAGGCCCTTGTTATAGGCCTTGGCGACCGGCTCCACCACGGCCTTGTCGACGGACTGCACCGCCTCGAAGCTCTTTTCGTTCAGCCGCTCCAGCGGATCGCCCGGCGGCGGCCGGGTGTGGCCGGTCACCACGATCTCGCCCGGCTGCGGCGCTGCCGCCGCGGGTGCAGTGCTGCCCGGCAGGTTCGGCATGACCGGCGGAGGCGGTACGACCAGCACCGGCGATGCACCATCCTGTGCCGCCTGCGGGTCCACGGAGGCTCCGGACGCCGGTGCAGCGATCGCAGGGGGGGCGACCGCTGGGGCGGTGGACACAGGGGAGGCCGGCGCCATCGTCCCTTCCGGTCCCGCTTGTACCCCCATCATCAGCATTCCAGCGGCTATGGCCGGCGTCAGCATATCGTCATTCCTTGCAGGCAGGCCTTTGCGACTGATGACATTTTCCGTGTCACGCTCGTCATCAAAGGCGGCTAGTTGCCAAGGGGTCACGCGTCAATAGCATGACGTCGCCCCCTGCGCCGGACCGCCGTTCATCGGCAACGATCCGGTCGCATACATTTTGATACAAATTTGCCGTGCCCCCCTGTTTGCAATTGCGAGTCGTTCGCGTTATGGAGGCCGCCTCTTCTCTACAGGACTCGTCCCGCTTCCGATGCACGCCCCCGCCCGCACTCAGCCGAACAAGAAGAAGAGCCCCAAGGCCTTCTGGCTGAAACAGCTTCATACCTGGCATTGGGTGAGTTCAGCGATCAGCCTGATCGGACTGCTGCTGTTCGCCTTCACCGGCATCACGCTGAACCACGCCGCCGATGTGGAGGGCACGCCGCAGACGGTGAGCAAATCCGCCATCCTGCCGCCTGCCCTGCGCGGGCAGGTCGCACCCGACGATGCGCCCGACGCCAGGAAGCCGCTGCCTGCTCCGATCGCCCAATGGGTGGAGAAGACGATCGGCCAAAGCGGCGCGGGCGAAGCGGAATGGTCAGCGGATGAAGTCTATCTTGCCTTGCCGCGCCCCGGCGGCGACGGCTGGATATCGATCGACCGGCATAGCGGCGAGGTCACCAGCGAGGCGACCAGCCGCGGCTGGATCAGNTATCTCAACGACCTGCACAAGGGCCGCAATGCCGGCGATGTCTGGAAGTGGTTCATCGACATCTTCGCCATTGCCTGCTTCCTCTTCGCCCTGACCGGCCTGCTGCTGCTCTGGCTCCACGCCAGGAAGCGCCCGACCACCTGGCCGCTGGTCGCCGCGGGCCTCGCCATTCCGGCCATATTGGCCGTCATCTTCATCCATTAAAGGGGGAGTTCCTCACCGCATGCAGATCAACCACAAGATCGTCCTGACTGGCGCAGCCATGGGCGCGAGTGCAATCGCCCTGCCTGCGGCCGCGCAGACGCTGGACGTCACGCTCACCCTGCCGCGCCTGTCGGTGGCGGAATATCACCGCCCCTATGTGGCGATCTGGCTGGAGAAGGAAGGCACGCCCGCCCGCACCCTGTCCGTGCTCTACGATGTCGACAAGCGCAACAATGGCGGCGTCAAATGGCTGCGCGACATTCGCATGTGGTGGCGCGCCTCCGGTCGTTCGCTGACCCTGCCTGCCGACGGCATATCCGGCGCCACCCGCGCACCCGGCACCCATAAGCTGAGCTTCCCCGCTGGCAAGGGCGGCATGCCGGCATTGTCCCCCGGCAAATACACGCTGGTGGTGGAGGCCGCGCGCGAATCCGGAGGACGCGAGGTGGTTCGCGTCCCGCTCAACGTGACGGCGGCCGGCGCCAAGGGCAGCGGCAGTGGGCAGTTCGAGCTGGGCGCGGTCAACGCCGTGCTGTCGCGCTGAGGGGAGGAAGTCATGATGAAGTTCCGCAAACCGCTGTTCCTGCTCGCCGCGACGGTCGCCATGGCTCTGCCGCAAATGGCGGGCGCGGCGCGGCCCTGGATGCTGCCCTCCGAAACCATGTTCGCCGGCTCCGGCAATGAATGGGTAACGGTGGACGCCGCCATTTCGAGCGATCTTTATTATTTCGACCATCCGGGCCAGGACTGGCAGCCGGTGGTGACCGCACCCAACGGCAGTGCAGTCCAAGTGGAAAATCGTAGCGTCGGCAAGTTGCGCCAGACCTTCGACCTGGGCATCAAGACCAAGGGCACCTACAAGATCGCCATCGTCAACGAGATGCTGATGGGCAGCTACATGCTGGATGGCGAGCGCAAGATGCTGCCCCGCGGCACCACGGCCGCGACGCTGGCGACCGCCGTGCCGCAGGGCGCGACAGACGTGCAGACGGCGACGGCGCGCACCCGGATCGAAACCTTCGTGACAGCGGGCGAACCGGACCGAAAGGTCTTCGCAACGACCGGCACGGGGCTGGAGATGGTGCCCGTCACCCATCCCAATGACCTTGCGGTGGGTGAACCCGCCACCTTCCAGTTCCTGCTGAACGGCAAGCCGGCAGCCGGCATGGATGTCGTCGCCATTCCGGGCGGCATCCGGTATCGGTCGGACCTCGGGCAGATGGACGCGAAAACCGACGCCAACGGCAAGGTCAGCTTCACCTGGCCGGAAGCAGGCATGTATTGGGTCAGCATCAGTTCCGGCGGACGGCGCGGACCTGGTCCGGGTGCGGGCGGTACAGGCAATGCGCCCGGCGCGGGGCGGCCGCAGGGTCAGGCGCAGGGTGAAGGCGGCCCCCGCCCGCTCATGGGTCCGCCCCAGGACCGCGCCACCTATGCGATGACGGTAGAGGTGCAGGGCTGATCCCCGACGCGATCCGCATCGCCATCCCGCCCGGCCTCTCGCCCGCCCTGTTCGAATCGAGCAATCGGGCGGGCAGGATCAGCGCCCTTGGCGGTCCGACCATGGGCACAAGCTGGTCCGCCCGCATCGTGGACGCACCCCCCGACAGCAGAGCGGCGATAGAGGCAGTGCTGGGCCGGGTCATTGCGCAGATGAGCAATTGGGAGGAGCATTCCGCCATCAGCCGCTTCAACGCCGCGCCGGTCGGCGATTGGATGCCGCTTCCCCCTGACATGATGACCGTGCTGCGCGCCGGNCTGGACATGGCCCGGATATCGGGCGGCGCCTTCGATCCGGCGGTGGGCCGGCTGGTGGAGAAATGGGGCTTTGGTCCCAACGGGCCGACGGGCCTTTCCGTCGTGCCCCATCACCCCTCCCCCTGGAGCGTCATCGAGATCGAAGGCGACAGCGCCCGGCGGACGGCTGATGTGACATTGGACTTTTCAGGCATCGCCAAGGGCTTTGCCGTGGACATGGTCGCCGATACGCTACGCGAGTTGGGCGCGGCACATTTCCTTGTCGAAATCGGCGGCGAATTGCGCGGACAAGGCGTCAGGCCTGATCTTCAGCCCTGGTGGGTGGATGTGGAGGCCCCTTCCGGCCTTTCGCTGCCAAGCCTCCGCATCGCTCTTTGCAGCCTGTCCGTCGCGACGTCCGGCGATTATCGCCGCTTCCGCGAAGAAGGAGGCGCTCGCCTCTCCCACAGCATGGATCCCGCCCGCGGCGCGCCGATCNCCAACGATGTCGCCTCGGTGACGGTGCTCCACGACAGCGCGATGTGGGCCGANGCCTGGGCCACGGCGATCACCGTCCTTGGCCATGACGCCGGCATGACCCTCGCCACCCGCCACGGGATCGCTGCCTGCCTGATCCGGAGGCTGCAAGGAAGGGGGCAGGAATATGTGACCCCTGCCCTTGCCGCCATGCTGGAGTGAATGGCGGATGGTCGGATCCTCCTCATCGCAAGACAAGGAGGATCGCCCGGCTCAGTTGCAGACCCGCACCTTCACGCGACGGTCGCGATAATGGTTGTAGCGCCACTCCGTCCAGCAACGCTGGCGATAATGCCCGCGCCAGTAGCGCCGGTCGCCGCGCCAGTGACGGCGGTCGTCATCGCGCCAGTCGCGCCTGCCGTCCCAACGGCGGTCATCCCAACGGTCGCCGTGATATCCGTCGCGATAACCGTAGCCGCCATAATATTGCGCCTGTGCAGGGCCTGCACCGACCCCCATGGCGGTGATCGCCAGGCCCAGAGCCGCCGCACCCTTCCACAAGATATTCATGTCCGTCTCTCCTCAACATGGACACCCGTCACCGGGCCATGGTGGGAAGATGCGCCGACCTTACTGAACCGTCCGGGAACGACGTCGTCAGCCCCCGTTCATGGATTCTCAGCGGCCGCGCAGGGCGCCTTCCGCCTCCAGCATATAGTCGCGCGTGATCGGCAGGCTGCGGCGGTCCCGGACATATTGGACCTGGTAATTCACCATGCTGCCATGCTCGAACACCGTGGCGGCACCCGCCAGATAGAAGGTCCAGAGGCGGAAGAACCGCTCGTCATAAAGCGCGATGATGTCGGCCTTGTGCGCCAGGGTCCGCTTGTACCATTCGCGGATGGTGAGGCCGTAATGCATCCGCAACACCTCCACATCCGTGACCATNAGCCGCGTGCCCTCGCTGCCCTGGATCATCTCCGACANGGCGGGGATATAGCCGCCGGGGAAGATATATTTCTGGGTGAAGGCATCGGTGATCCCCGGCCCGTCGACCCGCCCGATGGTGTGGATCAGCATGACCCCGTCGGGCGTCAGCAGGTCGCGGCATTTGTTGTAGAAGGTGCGGTAATCCTTGGTCCCGACATGCTCGAACATGCCCACCGACACGATGCGGTCAAATGGCCCCTCTATGTCGCGATAGTCGATCAGTTCGAAACGCACATGGTCGGCCACGCCCAGGTCCTGCGCCCGCTGNCGCGCGACTTTCAACTGCTCCTCCGACAAGGTGATGCCGGTCACGTCGACGCCGCAGGTGCGATGCAGGTACAGCGCCATGCCACCCCAGCCGCAGCCTATGTCCAGCACCTTCATCCCCGGCTTCAGGTGCAGCTTGGCCGCGATATGGGCCTTCTTGTCCTCCTGCGCCTGTTCCAGGCTGATGCCCGCCTCATTGTCGGCATCGGGGAAATAGGCGCAGCTATATTGCCGGTCACGGTCAAGAAAGAGCGCGTAGAGCGCGCCCGACAGATCATAGTGATGCGCGACATTGGCCTTCGCGCGGGAACGGTGATTGGCCGCCCACAGCTTCCGGCGGATCGCCTTGAAACCGCGCTTGACGGAACCCAGGTCGCTGATCGACTTGCCCGTTTCCCACGCATTGTTCATGCGGATGAGCGAGATCAGTTCCATGATCCCGCCGCCCTCTATGGTCACCCGCCCGTCCATGAACGCCTCGGCCATGCCCAGGCGCGGATCCTTGATGATGTCGAACGGCACCCGCGCATCATGGAATTTCAGCGCCAGCGCAGGAAAGCCGGGTTCGGCGACCCCGACCGTGATCTTCCTGCCGTCATGATAGTAGATGTCGAGCTGGCCGCGCGTGACGAGCCGTTTGATGACGCGATCGAACAATTTCATGGGACCACCCTGTCAGGTCATTTCGTTCGCGTCAAATGCCTGCATACCAATCATAGCCGGCGCGGTCCTCCCAATAGCCGCCCTTCCCTCCTGCTATGCCGTGGAGACTCGCAACCGCTTCAATCTTCATCAGATATTTCGCCTGCTTGTAGCCCAGTTGCCGCTCCACCCTCAGCCGGAGCGGCGCGCCGTTCGCCACGCGCAGGGGCCGGTCGTTCAGCGCGAAGGCCAGGATGGTCTGCGGGTGAAAGGCGTCCACCAGATCGATGCTCTCATAATAGCCGCCTCCGCCGCCCATGTCGTCGGCGCAGTGAAAGACGATGTAGCGTGCCCCATCCCGCAGCCCCGCCGCGTCCAGAATCCGCTTCAACGGCACGCCCCGCCATTTGCCGATGGCACTCCACCCCTCGACGCAGTCATGGCGCGTGATCTGCTCGCGATGGGGCAAGGCCCGGATCTGCGCCAGCGAAAGGGACAGCGGCCGTGCCACGAGTCCGGCTACATCCAGCCGCCAGTCGGCAAAATCGCGGCGCCACAGCGCCTTATATTCGGGCGTGTTCGGATTGGCGGTGCCGTTGGGCCGGA
>JGI24741J21665_1000380_pt1 | contig 13341 bp, 10 predicted proteins | sample KBSCornC7_FD_21665 | JGI IMG/M metagenome (IMG submission 21665) | reverse complement strand
CAATGGCTGCGTCGACGACGCACTGTCACTGGCGCGGCAGCTTGCGTTGACCACGTATCGCAGCGGCGAAGAAATCGGTCGCCGGTTCGCCGGTGGCGTCGCGTGTAGGGATGGCGAACTGCGGTTGCCGGTGCAGGACTGGCTGGAACACCACGGCCGAAGCTTCGTGGCACGTTTCGATGCGCGCCGCTATCTCTCATTGTCGGAATCGATCGACCTGCACGAGGTCAATCCCGAGGCCGTGCGTGTGCCGACCACGCTGATCGGTTTCACCAACGACCGGCTGGTGCCGCTCGCGGATCTGTGCGAGCTGCAGCAACGCCTCGGCGCGCCGGCCAGTCTCGAAGTGATCGAAACCCCCTATGGCCACGACGGATTCCTGAAGGAACACGAACGCCTCGCGCCGCTGCTGCGCGAGGTCCTTAACGAATGTGGAGCATGACATGACCCCTGTCGCACCCTGTACGCGCGCGGTGCGCGCCGGCATCGAAACCGACCCTCAGCACGGCGCGGTGGTGCCGCCGCTGCATCTTTCGACCAATTATTCGTTCGCGGGCTTCAACGAGAAGCGCGAATACGACTACTCGCGCAGCGGCAACCCGACCCGCGACCTGCTGGCCNATGCGCTCGCCGACNTGGAACATGGCGCGGGTGCGGTGGTGACCGCCAGTGGCATGGCCGCGGTGGCGCTGGCGCTGGANCTGGTCCCCNCGGGCGGCAGGGTGCTGGCCGCGCACGATTGCTACGGCGGCACCTGGCGGCTGCTGGACGCGTGGGCGAAGAAGGGCCGCTTCGAGGTGCGCTTCGCCGACCTCATCGATCCCGTCACGCTCGCGGCGGGCCTCGCGGAAAAACCGGCGCTGGTGTGGGTGGAAACGCCGTCGAACCCGCTGCTGCGCATCACCGACATCCGCCACGTCGCGCAGGCCGCGCATGCGACGGGCGCACTGTGCGTGGTGGACAACACGTTCCTTTCGCCGGTGCTGCAGCAGCCGCTGACGTTGGGCGCGGACGTGGTGGTGCATTCGACCACCAAGTACATCAACGGTCACAGCGACGTGGTCGGTGGCGCGGTGATCGCGCGCGAACCGGAGATCGCCGAAAAACTGAAATGGTGGGGCAATTGCCTCGGCCTCACCGGCGCGCCGTTCGACAGTTGGCTGACGCTGCGCGGCCTGCGCACCTTGTCGGCGCGACTGCGCGCGCATCAGGAGAATGCGTCGGCACTGGCCGATTTGTTGAGTGAACATCCCGCGGTCGCGCGCGTGTTCTATCCAGGTCTTGGCAGCCACCCGCAGCATGCGCTGGCCAAGCGCCAGCAATCCGGGTTCGGCGCGATGCTGAGTTTCGAACTGGAAGGGGGCGAGGATGCGGTACGCGCGTTCCTCGACGGCTTGCAGTGCATCACGCTGGCCGAATCGTTGGGCGGCGTGGAAAGCCTGATCGCGCATCCGGCCACCATGACGCATGCGGCAATGGCGCCCGAGGCGCGACGCGCGGCGGGCATTTCCGACACGCTGCTGCGGCTTTCGGTCGGCATCGAAGACATTGCCGATTTGTCGCGTCACCTGCGCGCAGCCTTGGCGCGCGCCGATGCGCTGTCGCGAAAACGCGTGGCGGTTCCGGCGTGAGCGCGGTGCTGGCAGAGAAGGCATTCGTTCGCCGCGCCACGCCGCAACGTGACGTTGCGGTGGTGCTGTTCGGCACCGGCAAGGTGGGCGGCGCGTTCCTGCAATTGCTGCGCACGCCCGCCGGCGAAAACCTGCGCCTGCTGGGCGCCGCCAATTCACGCCACCAGCAGACCCAGCCCGCCGTGCTGGCCGAGCGCCGGTTGCGCGAGCGGCTGGACGCAGGCGGCGAACCGCGCGACGACGCAGCGCTGCTGCGCACCTTGCACGCGAGTGGTGCGCCGGTCCGCGTCGTGATCGACGCGACAGCGTCGACGGAACTGGCGCAGCGACATCCCGGATGGCTTGCGCACGGCTGCCACGTGGTCACCGCCAACAAGGCGCTGGCCGGTGGCGGATTTGATGGTTGGCGCGCACTGCAGGCCGCGCGCACGCAAGCCGTCCAGTACGGCGACAGCGCGACCGTCGGCGCCGGCCTGCCCGCGCTTTCCGCGCTGCGCCGCCTGCGTCTTTGCGGCGACACGTTGATTCGCATCGAAGGCGTGTTCTCGGGTTCGCTTTCGTACCTGTTCAACCATTACGACGGGCGCCAACCGTTCTCGACCCTGCTACGCGAAGCCTGCGCGCTGGGTTACACCGAGCCCGATCCGCGCGTCGATCTTTCCGGCGAGGATGTCGCGTGCAAGCTGTTGATCCTGGCGCGCGCGGCCGGTTTTCCGCTGGAGCGCTCGCAGCTTGAAGTCGAAAACCTGGTGCCGGAGTCGCTGCGTGGCGTGTCGCACGATGCATTCTTCGATCGTCTCGATGAACTCGATGCCGCGATTGCCGCGCGTCATGCCGCGGCTGCGTCGCGCGCTTGCGTGCTGCGCTACCTCGCGCGCTTCGAAGCCGGCGACGCCGCGCGGATCGGGCTGGCCGAAGTACCGGCCTCGCATCCCGCGGCACACCTTCTGGGCGCCGACAATCTGTTCGCGTTCACGACGTCGCGTTACCAGCAGCGCCCGCTGGTAATCCAAGGCGCAGGCGCCGGCCCCGAAGTGACCGCGCAGGCGCTGCTGGGCGACGTGCTCGCGTTGGTGTGATGCGGGGCTTGAGCGGCCGCGACGGCCGGCTCAGCGCCCGGTCATGCGCTCGGCGGTTTCCTCGTCGGGCGGCACCAGGATCGCGCCGGGCTTCGCCTGCGCTTCCATCTTGATCGCTTCGATTTCCGGCGTGCGCCAGCCGCAGGCCAGGCCCCATGCGAAGAAGCCGATCGCGATCACCGCGACGATCAGCAGGTCCCAGCCATAGGGCAGGTATCCGTGTCCGCCGAAACGCGCGCTGCCGGCCCACGACAGCAGTGCGATCGCGGGCAGGTAGAAGATCAGCCACGCCGCTCCCTGCACCTGTTTCATCAGATCGGTGCCGCCGCGCTTCACCGCGTACCAAAACCAGACCGGCAGCGCGACCACCATCAGCAGGATGATTTCACCGGTGCGCGGCCAGCGCGCCCAGTACAGGAGTTCGGTCGCGAACACGAACGCCAGGCCCGCGATCACGCGCAACATGGGAAGCCGCAGCGGCCGGTGGATGTCTGGCGCGGTGCGCCTGAGCACCGATACGCTGACGGGCCCGGTCAGGTACGAAATGATGGTCGCGACCGAAATCACCTCGGCCAGCGTCGCCCAGCCGCGGAAGAAGAACAGGAAGATGAAGGCGACTATCAGGTTCAGCCACATCGCCGGGCGGGGAATGCCGAAGCGCGGATGCACGCGTCCGAAGATTTTCGGCAGCGTGCCGTTGCGTTCCATGCCGTAGATCATCCGCGCGGTGGTCGCGGTGTACGTCGCGCCGGTGCCGCTGGGGCTGATGAACGCATCGGAATACAGGAGCAGCGCCAGCCAGTTGAGATTCAACGCGATCGCCAGTTGCGCGAACGGCGAGGAGTGTTCGATCGCGGCCCAACCGCCCTCGGCGAGCACCGCGGGATCGGTCGCGCCGAGGAATGCGACCTGCAGCAACAGGTACACGACGGTCGCGAGCAGGATCGAACCGATCACGCCGAACGGCACGTTGCGGCCGGGATTCTTGGCTTCGCCCGCGAGGTTCACCGGGCTCTGGAAACCGTTGAAGCTGAACACGATGCCGCTGATCGCGACCGCCGTCAGGATCGCGGAAATGTTGTACGCGTGCGGCCCGCCGTGCGCGCCGACGTNGAAATTCTCGGGGTGGAACGAGGTGGCCATCAGCGCGATCGCGGTGAGCGCCGGCACGACCAGTTTGTACAGCGTGATCCACGTATTGGTCTTCGCGAAAAGGTTCACGCTCCAATAGTTCAGCAGGAAATAGCCGATCACCAGCAGCGCGGAAATGCCCAGCCCGGTCGGGCTCAGTTCGCCCATCCCGCCCGGCGCGACGTGATACAGGTTCTGCGCCCACTGCCACGGCCACGACGCCATGTATTGCACCGAAGCTTCCGCTTCCACCGGAATCACCGAGGCGATCGCGATCCAGTTGGCCCACGCCGCGATGAAACCCACCAGTGTGCCGTGCGAATACTGGCCGTAGCGCACCATGCCGCCCGATTCCGGAAACATCGCGCCGAGCTCGGCGTAGGTCACCGCGATGAACAGGATCACCACCGCGCCGATGATCCAGGCCCAGATCGCGCCAGGGCCCGCAAGCTGCGCCGCGCGCCACGCACCGAACAGCCAGCCCGATCCGATGATCGAGCCCAAGCCGGTGAACATCAGTGCCCACGCGCCGACGTTGCGGCGGATTGCGTTTTCGTGACTCATCGCGACGGTCCTTCCGGGCAAAACAGTTCCCGATGATCGCAGAACTCGCCCCGCGTGTCCGCTTGGGATGGTCATGCACCTTCGTTCCTCTCCCTCCAGGAGAGAGGGCGGCGCGTGGCGCCGGGCGAGGGTTCGCACTCGCGGTCGACCACTTCAGTGCGAGAGTGCCAAGTTCTGGCGCACCGTACACTCACCCCGGCGCCTTCCGGCGCGAGGGGGTCGAGCGAATGCGCGGCGCACCTGAATCCCTCGCCTCAATGAACTACACTCGCCGTAGCGGAGGCCGGGGCGTACCCGGCGGGGAATCCTTGCAAGGTTGGCATTCGACAAGCCCAGTCTTTTCGAAGAACTGAAGCGCCGCCACGTGGTGCGCGTGGCGATCGCGTACGTGGTGGCGGCATGGTTGCTGGTGCAAATCGCGACGCAGCTGTTCCCGTTCTTCGACATCCCCAACTGGGCGGTGCGCTTGGTGGTGATCCTGCTTGCAATCGGCTTGCCGGTCGCGGTGGCCTTCGCATGGATTTACGAACTCACGCCTGAAGGCATCCGTCGCACCGAGGCCGCCGATTCACCGGGTGCGCGCAGCGAGCATGCCAGCCGCCAGATCGGCCGCAAGTTGAACACCGTGATCATTGCGGTGTTGGTGCTGGCGGTGGCGTTGCTGGGCTGGCGCCTCCTGGCGTTGCGGCGTGCATCGGCGCCATCCGCCGCGGCGCAGGCGGCAGCGCCCGCAGCCCCGGCCGTGCCGCAAGCACCCTCCAACACTGCTAACCCCGCGCCCGCCGTCATTCCGGAAAAGTCCGTCGCGGTGCTGCCTTTCGAGAACGACAGCGGCGACACGTCCCAGCAGTACTTCTCTGACGGCTTGTCGCAGGACCTGATCACTGCACTCACCCAGTTCGCGGGCCTCAAGGTGATCAGCCGCGATTCCGCGTTCCAGTTCCGCGATTCGAAGGACAGCAGCAAGGTGATCGGTGAGAAGCTGGGCGTGGCACATTTGCTGGAAGGCAGCGTGCAACGCGCGGGGGACATGGTGCGGATCACCGCCACGCTGGTGAACGCATCGGACGGCAGCGCGCTGTGGTCGCAGCGCTACGACAAGCCNTACAAGGACCTGTTCGCGCTGCANGATGCGATTACGCATTCGGTTGCCGATGCATTGAAAGCCAGGCTGCTGACCGCNCCCGGCGCGGTAGTGCAGAGCGATCGCCCGCCCAGCGGCAATCTCGATGCCTACACNGCGTACCTGCGCGGCGTCACCGATTTCACGCGCACCGACGAAACGCACGCACGCCAAGCCATCGGCGACTACCAGCGCGCGGTCACGATCGATCCCGGCTATGCGGCAGCGTGGGCCGCGCTGTCGCGGGCCTGGGCACGCCTGGGCGGGGCCTTCATGGGGGGCGCGGCACAGCAACAGGCGTTCACGCAGGCGCGGCGGGCGAGTGACAGGGCGCTGCAACTGGCCCCGGATCTCGCCGCAGCACACAGTGCTCGCAGCTACCTGGCCTTTTCCGAGTCCGACTGGAAGGGAGCGCAGGCCGAGATCCAGCGTGCCTTGCAACTTGCGCCCANCGACGGCGACGCGAAGTATCTATACGGTTCGGTGCTGGCCACGCTTGGCCAGTGCGGGCGCGCGGCCGACCTCGTGCANCAGGCTTTGATGACCAATCCCCGCAATGGCGATTGGTATTACGCCTTGTCGCAATACCTCGCTTGTGGCGGTCGCATGGCCGATGCCCAGCAAGCCCTTCGTACTGCGATCGCGCTGCAGCCACAGGGCACGGCCTACCATGAGTGGGCGGCGATTCTCGCGATCCTGCGTGGTGATGCCGCGGCTGCGCTGGCGGCCGCGCAAGAGGAAACAGATCCAGGGTGGCGCCGGATCGCACTGGCGCTCGCGACCCAGATCGGCCCCGACGCCAAGGCTGCCGACGGCGCGCTGCAAATCCTGATCGCCCAGAACACCAGCGATGCGCCTTACCAGATCGCCGAGACGTACGCGTTGCGCCGCGATCCGGATGCCGTGTTCCAGTGGCTGGACCGCGCGTGGAAGCAGCATGACCCCGGCATCTCTTACTTGCTCAACGATCCCTTGATCCTGCGCTACCGCGACGACCCGCGCTTCGCGGCGTTCTGCCACAAAGTTGGCCTGCCCACCACCACCGACGCGGTGGCGATGAAGTAGGCTGGCCGGCACCGTCACTTCTTGTCATTCCGGCTTTTGGGGACGACGACTGGATTCGCCGTTGCACGGCGTCCGCAGGGCGAAAGTCCGAGAGCCGACTTGTGGTCGCCGTGCTCACGCCGCCGCGAATGCTTCACGGGTGAGATTCACCGGCTCGCCATCGGTGCATGCCACGTCATCCTCGATACGGATGCCGCCGTATTTGCGGAAGGCGTCGACCTTCGACCATACGATGTCCTTCGCCGCGGGTTTGGCTTTCAGTTCCGCCAGCAGCATGTCGATGAAATACAAACCCGGTTCGATCGTGGTGACCACGCCGGGCTGCAGCGTGCGCGTGAGGCGAAGGTAAGGATGGCCTTCGGGTTTCGGGATCGTCGCGCCGCTTTCGTCGCGCGCGAAGCCGGCGACGTCGTGCACCTGCAGGCCGATCAGGTGCCCGAGTCCATGCGGGAAAAATGTCGACGAGATTCCATTCGCGACCGCGGCTTCCGGCGAGCAGGTAATAAAGCCCTGGTCGCGCATCGCGTGCATCAAAACATGGTGCGCGTGAACGTGCAGTTCCGGATAGCTTTGCCCCGCGCGCACCCTGGCGCAAAAACCCTGCTGCGCCTTTTCGAGGGCATCGATCAGGGCCTGGAATTCGCCGGCATCGTGTGACGCGTAGGTGCGCGTGATGTCGGACGCATAACCATGGAAGCTGCCGCCGGCATCGATCAGGAACGAATGCGCGTGCGTGGGCGGGTTGCGGTCGAAGTGCATGTAGTGCAGCACCGCGCCGTGCTGGTCCAGCGCGATGATGTTGCCGTAGGGCAACTGCCGCTCGGTGAGCCGCGTGGCTTCGAGATAACGGCAGTGGATGTCGAATTCCGACAAGCCTTCGCGGAAAGCCTGCTCCGCGGCGCGATGACCGTGCGCACCGAGCTTGCTGGCCACCCGCATCATGGTGATTTCGTACGGCGTCTTGAACGCGCGCCGGTAATGCAGCAGGTTCAACGCGGATTCGGGATTGTCGGGCACGCAGCCGTCGACCGCGGCGGAACCTTCCCCGATGATCGCGCAGCGCGAAGGGTTTTTCGGCAGGTGCGCGCGCGCTTCTTCCCGCGTGCGGATGGTGACGATGTCGAAGTGCTCCACCCAGTAGCCGGCCGGCGCGGCGGGTACCACATGCCAGTAGTCGCGGGGTTGCAGGAAAACCAGCTTCGGTTTCGCGCCGGGTGTGTAAACGATCCAGCTTCCCGGCGCGTCCGTCAGCGGCAGCCAGTGCAGGAAATGCGGATTCGCCTTGAAGGGGCTGCCCTGATCGTCGAGGAACCAGTCGCGCGGCACGCCGGCGGCTATCACCAGCGTATCGCGGCCGCAAGCCGCGAGCGCGTCGGCGCTGCGTTTCTCGATTTCGGCGAGGTGCGCGGGATACAGCGCGGAGAGGTTGTCTTGCGGCGAAGCAGTCATGGCGGTGGCCGTTGAAGCGGCTTCAGCGAAGCTGGAATCGCCATGATGCGGTGACGCGCGCCGCAACGCCAGCTATGCCGCGGCGACATCCAGCCAGTGATCCAGCGACGCGGCAGCCGTGCCACTGATTGAGATGATGCGCAGCCCCGACCATTGATAGCCGTTGGTGGCGGCGAGTTCAGTCCACATGGTGTGCACGCCGGTTTCGATCTCGGTGGCCGTGCCGCGCTTGTCGGGCAGGCGGAACTTCAGTTGATACAGCGCATCGTCGCGCAGCGGGCGGTGGCAGATCAGCATCATGCCGTTGCGGGAGAGGTTGCCGACCCGACCGATGTTTTCGCCGCTGATGGTGTCGACGACCTCGATGGGCGCCGTGGTCGGTTTGCGCGGAGCGCTGCGACGTTCGTCGTTCATGCCGCGGACTCCGTGGTTGCGTTGGGTCGACTGAATTTCCGCAATCCTGCCACCAGTGCGTTCCAGGCGCGGTCGATCATACCGCCATCCTGGCGCGGAATGAGGTGAACCTGGCCACGCGCCATCATTCGTGCAAGCTGGTCCAGCGTTCGTTCAGGCGCAGGTGCGCCGCGCGCGTTGACGACCAGGCAGCGGCCGCTGGTGGGCGCGAACCACGCCAGTTTGCGCGCGACCCGCTGGCCCTGCTGGTTGANGGTGAATTCCAGCCAGCTTCCGAAGGGAAGTTGTTTCAATGTTTCCAACGCNCGGCGTTCGCTGGGCGTCAGCGGCAGCTTGCGCGGGCCGGCTTCGGCGGATGATGCAGCTTCGTCGCCTTCGGGCTTTTGACGCGACTTCAGGCGAATCAGCAATTCGGTCTGGCTGGGCGGCGGCGTGGCGGCCTGCGTTGCCGGGCGTTGCGGCAGATCCAGCGCGTAGCGGGTGATCTGGTCGGCCTCGTTGGCCTGCAAGCCGACCTGGGTCAGGCCGTGGTTCAAGTCCGCGGCGAGCTTGGTGTCGTCGCGCTCGACGGGCGAGCCCAGCAACTGGTCGGCGGCGGCCAGTCGGCGGCGATAGGCTTCGCTGTTTTCGCCTTCCCGCAGCAGCGTCAGTGTCAGTGCATCGGTCCACGCGTTTTCCAGCAGGGAGCGGACCAGCGGCGTGGTCTTGTGCCCGGCGAGGCGTTGGTTGATCGCGTCGGCGGCAGCGGCACGCGCGTCGCGCAAGCGATCGCGCCCCTGCGCGGCTTCCACCTGCCGACGCTCGGCGATCTCGGCGCGCCGGCTGAGCAGGCGCAGGTGCGAATCGAGGTCGTCCGCCTCGCGCTTGATCACGCCGAGGTCGCCCTGGTATTCCGCGGCGACGCGATCGACGGAACGCTGCAGGCGCTGGTTCAACGCGACATCGAAATGATCGTCGCTGCGATCCAGCCAAAGGTTCGCGGTTTCCAGCACCAGGTTCAGCAGCCGCCGCGCGGGGTGGTTGCGCACGGTAAAGAAGTCATTGTCCGACAGCGCCACCCGCAACAGCGGAACCTGCAGGTTTGCGAGCAACTGCTGTGCGATGCCTTCGCTGCGGGTTTCGGTGAGCAACTGGTCGTACAGCAGGCCGACCAGGTCCAGCGCGTCGCGGTGTTCAGGCTGCAGCTGCACCGCGTTGCCGTGCGAACCGCGACGAAGCTGTGCAAGCAGGTCGCCGGCCAGGCGGTCGCCCGCCTGCGGCGCGCCGGCCTTGCGCGAAGGCAATGCCTGCAGCGCGGTCAGCGCTTCCTGCAGTTCCGGCATCGACGCGAATTGCGCGGACTGCGCGGCGGCGGCCCGGGCTTCCGGATGCAATGTCCGCCGACGCGAGTCGAGCAGCGTGTGCAGTTCGCTCATCGGCGGGCTGGCCGGCGGGGTGAAGTTGGTGGCCGGCGCGATCGGACTGGTCGCCGACGTGTCGTCGGGCGCCGGCTCGGTCGACGCCGGGCGCGATTCCGACGGCGCACGCTTGGGCAGGTAACTGCGCAAGTCGGGCAGGATGCCCGATGACTTGAGATGTTCGTTGAGGCGCCCGTAGAACGATTCGGCTGCGCCGAACAGGCGGCGGTCGCACAGCCGGTAGAACAGCAGGCGGTGATCGCGCTGGAGGCCCAAATCGAGGGCGGCCTCGCTCAACACGATCGCGAGGACGTGTGGCCCAGGCGGCAAGGCGTCGTTGTCGAGCGGCGGCGCGGCCACCAGCACGGCGTAGCGGTGGCACAGATCGAAGATCGCATTGCCCGCGTGCAACTCGGTGCGGGTGGACAGGTCATCCAGCGCCATGGTTTCGTCGAATTCGTGCGGATCGACCAGCGCCAGATCCGCGGCCGACAGCTCGCCGCGCGGGACGGTCCCTTCCGCCTGCGGCCGGCCGGCACTGGCGAAGCGGTGTTCCAGGAAACCCATCAGCCTTCCCTGGAAGCGTGGACGGTTGCGCTTGACCGCCTTCAGCGCCTCCATCGCTTCGTGCTGGGCCTGCCCGCCGATGGACTGCTCGGCAATCCGGAACAATTCGTGTTCCAGGTCATCCAGCACGTTGCGCAGCAGCGGCTCCAGCAACGCGCCGCATTCGGCCAATTGCTGCGCCAGCAGGTGCCGGGCGCGTGGCGCCAGGTCGCCGCGATCAGCGAGTGTCGGCATGGTCGATGGCATGGACGCTGGATGGCCCCTGGGTTCCCCGTGGGTCTGCATGCAAGCTCCCTGCCAGCAAACCGCCCCACCATGCGGCGATTCTATGCAAGCGCGACGGAAAGCGCCATCACGGCGCAGGCATCATTCGTCGCCGGTCCTGACGCGTACGGATACGCCATCGCCGTTTGTCTCGACTTCGACCTGCATCGGCCGGCAGCACACCGGGCAATCCTCGACATAGCTGGCGTCGCCCGCCGAGTCGTCCACCACGAGTTCGATGGGTTCGCCACAATACGGACAGGTGATGGCGACGAGTTCAGGCATGCCGTCGCTCCGGGTTCCGCGGTGGCAGGAACACCTCGATCAAATCATTGAGGAAGCGGCGGCCGAGCGATGTCGCTTGCAGCCGACCTGGGTCATCGATCATCCAGCCAAGCGCGTGCGCTTCGCGCAGCGGTGCCGCGATCGCATCGACAGACAGGCCCGTGCGCGCGACGAAATCCGCGATCGGCACACCGTCGTTCAAGCGCAAGGCGTTCAACATGAATTCGAACGGTAGTTGATCGGCGACGACGGTTTCGTCGCCGCCAAGGCGTTGCGGCGTCCGCTCGCGCTGCAGGTAGGCGACAGGCGAGCGGATCTTCCATCGGCGGCGGATGCCGCCGGTTCCGCTGATCTTGCCATGTGCGCCTGCGCCGATGCCAAGGTAATCGCCGAATTGCCAGTAGTTCAGGTTGTGCCGGCAGCGGTGGCCTGCCTGCGCGTAGGCCGAGACTTCGTATTGCGCGTAGTCGGTCTCCGCCAGCCGCGCCTGACAGGCTTCCTGCATGTCCCACGCGGCGTCGTGATCGGGGAGCGGCGGCGGGCGTTTCGCGAATGGCGTGCCCGGTTCCAGCGTCAACTGGTAGTGGGAGATGTGCGCGGGCTGCAGCGCGACCGCGCGTTCGATGTCGGCGAGCGCGCCTTCCAGCGTTTGTCGCGGCAGCGCGTACATCAAGTCCAGATTGATATTGGTGTAACCGGCATCCTGCGCAAGCTTCACCGCCGACTCGGCTTCGTTCGACGAATGGATGCGACCCAGCACGTGCAACTTTTCGTCATCGAAACTCTGCACGCCAAAGCTGATCCGGTTGACGCCCGCCTTCATGTAACCATCGAAACGCCCATGCTCGACCGTGCCGGGATTGGTTTCCAGCGTGATCTCGCAATCGCGCGCGAACGGAATGCGCGCGGATGCACCGTCCAGAATTGCCGCGATCGAGCCCGGCGCGAACAAGCTGGGCGTGCCGCCGCCGAAGAACACGCTGACGATTTCACGCCCGTGGACGGCACTGTCGAAATCGGCAAGATCCCCGTCGAGATCGGCCAGCAAGCTGCCGACGTACTCGCGCTCCGGCATCGCCGCGCGCAGGCCGTGCGAATTGAAATCGCAGTACGGGCACTTCTTCACGCACCAGGGGACGTGGATGTAGAGCGCCAGCGGCGGCGGGGTGAAGATCACGCGCGTCTCGCTCGTGCGGGCCGAAATTCGGAGCCATTCGCCAGCGCGGTTTTCAGCATCGCCAACGCTTGGCCGCGATGACTGATGCGGTTCTTCAACGCGGGTTCGAGTTCGGCGGAACCCAGACCGCCGCCGTCGTCGGGCAGGAACACCGGGTCGTAGCCGAAGCCGTGTTCGCCGCGCGGCGCATGCAGCACGCGGCCGGGCCAGCGGCCGGTCGCGATGATCGGGTCGGGATCGTCCGCACGGCGCAGCAATGCCAGCACGCACGTGAAATGCGCCGCGCGCTGCGCGTCCGGCACGCCGTCGAGTTCGCGCAGGAGCTTGGCGTTGTTGGCGGCGTTGTCGCCGTGCACGCCCGCATAGCGTGCGGAATAAAGGCCCGGCGCGCCGCCGAGCGCATCCACGCACAGTCCGGAATCGTCGGCAAGCGCGGCCATGCCGGAGGCGCGCGCCGCGTGGCGGGCCTTCAGGATCGCGTTCTCGACGAAGGTCGATCCGGTTTCCTCGGCGTCACCGATGCCGAGTTCGCTTTGCGCGATCAGCTCGACGCCGCTGCCCGCCAGCAGATCACGCAGCTCCGCAAGTTTGCCGGCGTTGCCGCTGGCCAGCACCAGCTTCATTTCGCCAACGCAGCCCTTTGGGCTTCGATCAATTCGCCGATGCCTTTCTGCGCCAGCGCCAGCAGCGCGTCGAGTTCGTCGCGACGGAACGCATGGCCTTCGGCGGTACCCTGCAATTCGATGAAGCCGCCGCCGTCGTTCATCACCACGTTCATGTCGGTGTCGCAGCTGGAATCTTCCGCGTAATCGAGGTCGAGCACCGGCATGCCCTGGTATACGCCCACCGAAATCGCCGCGACCGCGCCATGGATCGGGTTGCGTTTCAGCGCGCCGCGCTGCATCAGCACGCGCACCGCATCGACGAGCGCGACGTACGCGCCGGTGATCGACGCGGTGCGGGTGCCGCCGTCGGCCTGCAGCACGTCGCAATCCAGCGTGATCACCCGCTCGCCCAGCGCCACCCGATCGATGCAGGCGCGCAGGGATCGTCCGATCAGCCGCTGGATTTCCATGGTGCGACCGCCTTGTCCGCCGCGCGCGGCTTCGCGCTGGGTACGTTCGCTGGTCGCGCGCGGCAACATGCCGTATTCCGCGGTAACCCAACCCTCGCCCTTGCCGCGCAGCCACGGCGG
>JGI24741J21665_1000371_pt1 | contig 13443 bp, 8 predicted proteins | sample KBSCornC7_FD_21665 | JGI IMG/M metagenome (IMG submission 21665) | reverse complement strand
GCGCATCTGGCGGCGCATAATGAAGGCATGCAGATCGCCATTTCGGACGAACGCGGGAAGCTGCTGGAGACGGGCGGCGGGCTGATCCACGCGAAGGCGCAGTTGGGCGACGCGCCATTTTTCTGTGCCAACAGCGACAATCTGTGGATTGATGGGCCGCAGGAAACGCTGGGCATGATGCGCAGGATCTGGAACCCGGATCGAATGGACGCGCTGCTGCTGCTGGTGCCGCTCGCCCGCGCCCATTGCCATCGGGGACCGGGCGATTTTCACATGGACGCGAATGGGCGACTGACGCGGCGCAAGACTGCCCATGTCGCGCCCTTTGTCTTCACCGGCGTCCAGATCATGTCTCCCACGCTGCTGGTAGATCCGCCGTCCGATGTCTTTTCCACCAATGTCTTCTGGAACCGGGCGATAGAGTCGGGCCGCCTCTACGGTGTCTCGCACCAGGGGCTCTGGTTCGACGTCGGTACGCCGCAGGCCATTCCCATCGTGGAGTCGATGCTGGCCCATGGGTGAACGCACCCGCCCCGCATTGTTCAATATCCCCGCGCATCGCGCCTTTTCCGACGCGTTGGTCACGGGCATCCTGGCCCGGCACGGCAATGATCTGGTGCGGTTGGCGCAGGGGATGATCCTGCTGCCCAACAATCGCGCCATCCGGTCGGTGAGCGATGCCTTTGTCCGTAAATCGGGGGGCGGGCTGTTGTTGCCGCGTCTCGTCGCGCTGGGCGATCCCGATCTGGGCGAGCAGGTGGGTGGCGCGCTCGATCCGTTGGGGGAGGATGACCCGATCCCTCCCGCCATAGCGCCGATGCGCCGCCAGATGATCCTGGCGCGCATGGTGCAGCAGGCATCGGCACACCCGATCGATGCGGGGCAGGCATTGAAGCTGGCCCTGGCGCTTGGCGCGGTCCTCGACCAGATGCAGGTGGAGCGCGTCCCCGTGCGCGCGCTGGCAGAGCTTGGCCTGTCGGACGACCTGTCGCAGCATTGGCAGACATCGCTCAGGCTGTTCGGCATATTGCTGGCGCAATGGCCGCAGGAACTGGCGCGATTGGGGTGCATCGACCTCGCGGATCGACGCAATCGCCTGCTGGACCGCATGACGGCGCGCTGGGCCAAGGCGCCACCCGATGGCTTCGTCATTGCGGCGGGAATGTCCACCACGGCGCCTGCAGTGGCCATGCTGCTCCGGCGGATTGCCATGCTGCCCAAGGGGGCGGTCGTCTTTGCCGGGCTGGATCAGGAGATGGACGCCGACGCCTGGAACGCCATTGGTCCATCGGATGCCGATACCCCGACCGGCAGCACGGCCGGCAGCGCAACCGGTATCGGGCCCGGTGGGCTTGAGAGCCATCCGCAATATGCGCTGAAACGCCTGCTCGACCGGATGAGTGCCACGCGCGATGACGTGGCGCTCTGGCGCTGGGGCAGCGAGCATGACGCCCGCGCTGTCCGGGGACGCAACATCTCAAACGCCATGCTGCCGCCCCGGCTGACCAGCCGCTGGCGAGACCTCAGGACCGCTGACCGCCTGCTCGCCGGCGTCGAGACGCTGGAGGTCGCAACGCCGGGCGAAGAGGCGCAGGCCATCGCCATTGCCTTGCGCGAGGCGGTCGAGACGCCGGGACGCACGGCGGCGCTGGTGACGCCCGACCGGCAATTGGCGACCCGCGTGTCCGCCCATTTGCGCCGCTGGGGCATAGAGGCGGACGATTCCGCCGGGCAGCCGCTCTCGCGCCTGCCGCCCGGAACGCTGCTGATCGCGATGGCGGAGGCGCTGGCGGAGCGCTTTGCTCCTGTTGCGCTGCTGACCCTGCTCAAACATCCGCTCGTCATGCGGGGGGAGGGGCGGCTTGCCTGGCTGGAGGGCGTGCGCGGGCTTGACCTGTTGCTGCGCGGGCCAAGGCCGCAGGCGGGCATTCATGGGCTCGACCTGTTGCTGGCCGAACGGGAGGGCGAAGACCGGCAGCGGGCCTTGCGCGACCGTACGCGGCTATGGTGGGCAGAAGCCCGAGAACTGCTCGAACCGCTGGAGCAGGCCTTCATGGCCGCGCCGGATCTTGCGGGCCAATTGGCGGCAATTCGCGAGCATGCCGGTCGTCTCTCCCATGATACGGTCTGGGCCGGGCATCAGGGTCACGCCGCCGCCGATCTCTTTGCGGAAATGGAGGAGGCGGCGAGCGAAGGACCGCGTCAGGCCGACATACGGGGGCTGCCTGCCCTTTTCGACCATCTTCTGGGCGGCCTGTCGGTTCGCCCGCCGCAGGGTGGCCATCCCCGGATCAGCATCCTCGGTCTCATCGAAGCGCGGCTGGTGCAGACCGACCTCATGATATTGGCCGGTCTCAACGAGGGTACCTGGCCGGGCCTGCCCGCGCCCGATCCATGGCTCGCGCCGCGCATCCGTCGGGAAATAGGACTGCCGGGCCTCGAAAACCGCATCGGCCTTGCCGCCCATGACTTCGCCAGCGCCCTGGGCGCGCCGCAGGTGCTGATCACGCGCGCCCGTCGCGGGGCGGGCGGTCCGGCGGTCGCCTCCCGCTTCTGGCTGCGGCTGAAGGCCATGGCCGGGCCGCAATGGAAGAATACCGGCCGCTATGCCGCATTGGCGCAGGCGATCGACCGGGCAGAGGAACACAGGCCCGCGGCGCGCCCCGCGCCTGTGCCGCCTTTGTCCGTGCGACCGAAGGTCATTCCCGTCACCGATGTCGATCGGTTGAAGGCTGATCCCTACGCCTTCTATGCCAAGCGCATCCTGCGCCTGGCGCGGCTCGACCCGGTGGATGCCGATGCCGGCCCCGCCTGGCGCGGGACAGCCGTCCATGAGATCCTTCAGCGATGGGCGGAGGAGGGCAATGGCAAGCTGTCCGATCTGGAGGCGCGGGCCCGGGCGATGTTCGACCGGCCCGATGTCCATCCCTTGCTCAGGGCTCTCTGGCAACCGCGCCTTATCGAGGCCATAAGATGGATCGCCGCTGAAGTCGCGAGCGACCTTGCCGCCGGGCGCAGGATCCTCTCGGTCGAGACGGAAGGCCGGGCGGAGATTGCCGGCGTGATGCTGACCGGCAAGGCCGACCGGATCGACCTGCTTCCGGACGGCAAGCTGGGCATTGTGGATTACAAGACCGGCAAGCCGCCCAGCGCGCGGCAGGTGAAGGCGGGCTATGCGCTGCAACTCGGCCTGCTGGGCCTGATCGCGGAACATGGCGGCTTTCCCGGCACCGACGCCGCGCCTGTCGTCGGGAGTTTCGAATATTGGTCGCTGGCCAGGAAGGGAGAGGCCTTCGGCTATCGGGAAAGCCCGGTCGATCCGCTGGGCAAGCGGGACAAGATCATCACCGCCGACTTCACGTCCGGGGTGCATGCCCAGTTCGAGGGCATCGCCGCCGCCTGGCTCAACGGATCGGCGCCCTTCGACGCCCAGGTAAATCCGGAAGTCGCCAGCTATGGTGATTATGACCAGCTCATGCGGCTGGAGGAATGGTATGGCCGGGACGATGGCTAGAAAGCCTGGGGCACTGCAACCGCTGGCTGGTGCGCAGGCGCAGGCCGCCGCACCTGATGCGCATGTGTGGCTGTCCGCTTCGGCCGGCACGGGCAAGACCCATGTGCTGACCGCCCGCGTCTTCCGTCTGCTGCTCCAGGGAGTGCGGCCGGAAAATATCCTGTGCCTCACCTTCACCAAGGCGGGTGCCGCGGAAATGGCGGATCGCATCCATGATCGCCTCGCCGCCTGGGTGCTCATGGACGAGGCCGACCTTTTTCATGACCTGGAGGCGCTGGGCGAAGAGTCGGGACCGGAAGCCCGCGACCGCGCCCGCCGCCTGTTCGCCGAAGTATTGGAATCGACCGGCGGCGGCCTCCGCATCCAGACGATCCACGGCTTCTGCCAGCAATTGCTCACCACCTTCCCGCTGGAGGCCGACCTGCCCCCCGGTTTCCGCCCGCTCGACCAGCGCGAGCAGGCGATGCTGGCGCGCCAGACCCTGGCCGATATGGTGGTGGTGGCGCAGGAGCAGGGCGACGACATCCTGATGGAAGCGTTGCAGGCGCTGAGCCTGCGCATGGGGGAGGGCGGCGCGGAAAATTTCCTGCTGCGCTGCGCGGCCCGGCTGGATGCGCTCGAAGCCCTGCCGGAAGATATCGCGCCATGGCTGCTGCGGGAACTGAACCTGCCCGAAGGAGACATTGAAGCCCACATTGCCGAACGATGCGCGGACGATCTGTTCGACATGCGGACGCTCGGCTGGATCGCTCAGGCCAATGCGGATTGGGGCACGGGACGCGCGCTCGAACGCTGCGACAGGATAGCGCGCTGGCGGGCTCTCGATCCGACGGCGCGCGCCACCGGGCTGGTCGATCTCCACGCGGTCTGGGCGAAGGCCGATGGCGATCTGCTTTCAACCGCCAAGGGTTGGGCGCCGTCAGTGGATGGTTATGGCGATGCGATTGCGCGGATGCATGAATGCTGTTCCGAACTGCTGGGCCTGCGCGTTCGGGCGGCCTATGCCGCGCTGCTCTCCAGGGCGTTGCATGCGGGGCGCGTCTACGCAAGAGCCTATGCCGAAGCCAAGCGCCTTGCCGGCGCCGTCGATTTCGACGACCTGATCGCCAATGCGGCCCGCCTTCTGTCCCAGCCCGGCATCGCCGACTGGATTCGCTACAAGCTGGACCAGCGGATCGATCACATATTGGTGGACGAGGCGCAGGATACCAATATCAGCCAATGGCAGATTGTCGGCGCATTGGCGGCGGAATTTTTCGCGGGCGAAGGCGCGAAGGGCGACAGGGTTCGCACCCTCTTCACGGTGGGTGATTTCAAGCAGGCGATCTTCGGATTTCAAGGCACCAGTCCCGAAGCCTTCCGCGCCGCGCAGATCGTCTTCCAACGCCATGCGGAAGATGCAAGCCAGATGTTCCACGATCTCTCGCTTCAGCACAGCTTCCGCTCGACACCCGCCATATTGGACGTGGTCGACCGCACCATAGCGACCCTGCGGGCTGAACGCTTCGGCCTGGAGCCGGGCGAAGTCCAGCACATCAGCGCCAACCGCTTTCCCGGCGAAGTACTGCTCTGGAAACCTGTCATCGCCGGGCTGTCCGACGAGGCGGAGGGGGAGGAGGATTGGGCCGCCGACCAGGAACGGGTGCTGGCCCAGAGCATCGCCCGCCAGATCAGGCAGTGGATCGATGACGGGCTGATGCTGGAGAGCCGGGGCCGCCCGGTAACGGCGGGCGACATCATGATCCTGGTCCGCCGCCGCTCCGAACTGGCGCGGTTGATCGTGGCGCGGCTCTATGAAGAGAAGGTGGCGGTTGCAGGCATTGACCGCCTTCGCCTGAACCAGCCGCTTGCCGTGCGTGACCTGCTCGCCGCGTTGCGCTTCGCGGTTCAGCCGGAGGATGACCTGAACCTCGCGGCGCTGCTGGTATCGCCGCTGGTCGGCTGGACGCAGGACGAACTGATGGGTCGCCTTGTCGGCCGCCGCGTCGGACTGTGGCAGCATCTGACGGGAACGCTGGACGACACACTGCTGCACCCCTTGCGGCAGTTGCTGGCGCAGGCGGACTTCACCACCCCTTATCGCTATCTGGAGGAGGTCTTGTCCGGCCCGATGGATGGCCGTCGTCGGCTGATCGAAAGACTGGGTTCGGAGGCGGCCGATCCGATAGAGGAATTGCTGAACGCCGCGCTCGCCTTCGAGAATGATGATCACCCCTCGCTTCAGCGCTTCATCGACTGGTTCGACAGGGGAGAGGTGGAGATCGTGCGCGACGCGGCCGCGCAGGGGGATTCGCTCCGCCTGCTCACGGTTCATGGGGCGAAGGGATTGCAGGCGCCCATCGTCATTCTTGCCGACGCCTGCCTTGATCCGGACGCGGGCAACCGGGCCGATTCGCTGGAGTGGAACGGCCTGCCCATCATCGCCCCCCGAAAGAGCGAGCGGCAGGGAGCGATCGGCCAACTGGCCGAGGAAGCCAGTGCCGTCGAGCGCGCCGAACATTGGCGTCTGCTCTACGTTGCCCTCACACGGGCGGAGGAAAGGCTGGTGGTCGCGGGTTCGCTCGGTCCGCGCGCCAAGGGCGAGGTCAAGCCCGAAAGCTGGTACGCCGCCGTCGAAGGCGCGCTGATTTCGCTGGAGGCGGAGTGGGAGGCCGATCCGCTATGGGGGGCGCGCCGCCGCTGGCGTGGCAGGGAAATTCTCCCTCCAAAGGCGGCGGAACAACGCATTCCCGAAAGCCGGACAGCGCATGTCGAACCGGACTGGTTTCGCCGCCGCGCGCCTGTGGAGGCCCGGCCGCCACGTCCCCTGGCGCCCTCCGCCGCCATCGAGGACGATGTGCCCTATCCGCCGCCGACCCCGGCCATGCGGGACGCAGCCGAACGAGGGCGCTGGCTGCACCGGCTGTTCGAACGGCTGGCCGACGTGCCGCCGGACAGTCGCCGCGCACGTGCCGGCAACTGGCTGGCGCAGCAGGGCCTTGGCGATCCGGCGCAGCGGCATGACGTCATCGAACAGGCCATGCGGATCATTGAAGATCCGCGATTCGCGCCGCTGTTCCATGCTGATGCGCTGGCTGAGGCCCGATCGCCGCGGTGGTGGGGGAAGCGGTGATCGCCGGGACCGTGGACAGGCTGCGCATCAGTGACGATGTCGTGCAGCTGGTCGATTTCAAGACCGGCCGCATATCACCCCTGGGGATCGAAGAGGTGCCATTGGCCCATATCCGGCAGATGGCGGCCTATTCCGCTGCGCTTCAGGTGATATTTCCCGGCCGCAGGATAGAGGCCGGCCTGCTATACACTTCTGCGCCAAGGCTCATCACGCTGCCGCCTGAGCTGCTGGAACGGCACAAGCCGGGCTTTCCGCCCACGCAGGAGAATTTGCCGCTTCCGACCGTTGAGACGGATGCGTCATCATCCTAAATATTCCGCAATCGAAGGAGATATCTAAATGGCTACCAAGGCAGTCACCGACCTCAGCTTCCAGCAGGACGTCATCAATGCGGACAAGCCCGTGCTTGTCGATTTCTGGGCGGAATGGTGCGGCCCGTGCAAGATGATCGGCCCGGCGCTGGAAGAAATTTCGGACGAACTGTCTGACAGGGTCACCATCGCGAAGATCAATATCGACGAAAATCCCGATGCGCCCGGCCGCTATGGCGTGCGGGGCATTCCGACGATGATCCTCTTCAAAAATGGCGAAGCCGCCGCCACCAAGGTGGGCGCGGCGCCCAAGAGCGCGCTCAAGGGTTGGATCGAAAGCGTCCTTTGATGATGTCCGGAAAGGCCTGAAACGGCCTTTCCCTTTGGTGCTCCCGCATTTGCGGGAGCATTTTTCGTTCTGGAAGCTGGCGTTCCGCGATCGCGCTCCCCGCGCCTCGCTCCATCAACGGAACAGCCGGTCTGCCGCCAGATCCCAGAGGCGAGGGGATGAAGCCCCAAGCAGCCCGCGTCGCAGATCACCCACGACATAGGGTGAACCGTCCAGCCGCTGGCACAGCCCGCCCGCTTCGTTCACGAACAGCGTCCCGGCCGCATGATCCCAGGGCAAGGTGCGGGCAAAGACCGATACGTCATTCTGCCCCAGCACAAGGCGCGGATATTGCTCGGCAGCGCAACGGGGAATGTCCACCAGCTGGAAGATCGCCTCCGACCGGCGCCTGACGTCGGCGCGCTCCTCCTCCGTCATGAAATAGACGGCAAGCGCGGCAATCGGCACCGCTTCGCCGCTTTCGCGTGCATGGACCTGCTGACCGTCGATATGGCTGCCAGCGCCCAATATGGCGTGGCACATGCGTCCGGTCAGCGGGTCCAATATCCAGCCCGCCAAAATCGTGCCTGCATCCGCCAGTGCGACCATGATGCCGAAGGGCGGCTTTCCCGCGGCGAAGTTCCCGGTCCCGTCAATGGGATCTATGATCCAGTTGAGCCCTTCGCCCGCGCGGTCCAGCATGGCTGGATCGGCGGCGCATGCTTCTTCCCCGATGACGCCTGCTTCGGGCAGGATGGCGGAAAGCCCCTCCGCCAGCCGGAGTTCGCTTTCCTTGTCGGCGATGGTGACGAAGTCATCGGCCGCTTTCTCGGCCACCTCGTGGCTGGCGAGATTCTGGTAGCGCGGCATCACCACGTCACGGGCTACCTCGCGCATCAGCGCGACGACGGGTTCATGCAATTCCGTGGGCATCAGGCCCGTCCTTTTCTCAACTGCGATAATCCGCGTTGATCGAGATATAGCCGTGAGTCAGGTCACAGGTCCAAACCGTGGCCCGACCATCGCCCAGCCCCAGATCGACGCCGATCACTATGTCCTGCCCCTTGAGATGGGCCGTCACCGGCGCCTCGTCATAGCCCTCCATCGCCAGTCCGCCCGATGCGACCTGCGTCGCGCCGAAGCGGATGGAGAGCTTGTCCCGATCGGCCGGCTCGCCTGCCTTGCCGATCGCCATCACCACGCGGCCCCAATTGGCATCCTCGCCCGCGATGGCGGTCTTCACGAGCGGCGAGTTGGCAATGGAAAGCGCGATGCGGTGAGCGCTCGCGTCGCTTTCCGCTCCCTCGACGGTGATCTGAACGAATTTCGTCGCGCCTTCGCCGTCGCGCACCACCAGATGCGCCAGTTGGCGGCAAAGATCGTCGAGCGCCGCGGCAAAGGCGTCCGCCCCGCCATCCTCCATCGAGAGGAGCGGCGGGTTGCCCGCCTTGCCCGTTGCGAAGGCCAGCACCGTATCGCTGGTGGACGTGTCGCTGTCGACCGTGATGCAGGAAAAGCTCTTCCGGTTGGCGGCGGACAGCATCTGCTGCAGCAATTTGGCGTCGATGGCGGCGTCCGTGAAGATATAGCCCAGCATTGTCGCCATGTCGGGAGCGATCATCCCCGAACCCTTGATAATCCCGACCAGCTCGACCCGCGCGCCGCCAATCATGGCAGAGGCGCGAGCGCCCTTGGCATAGGTGTCGGTCGTGCCGATGGTAGTCGCTGCCTCTTCCCAGCCGCAGGGCGCGGCGNCAAAGGCGGCCTCCAGCCCTGCCTCCGCCTTGTCCACCGGCAAAGGAACACCGATTACCCCGGTCGAGGAGATGAAGACGCTGGAAGGCTGGCAATCCAGATGGTTCGCGACCTTGGCGGCGATCGCCTCCACCGCTGCACGGCCCCGGTGGCCGGTAAAGGCATTGGCATTGCCCGCATTCACCACCAGCGCCCGCGCGGAACCCAGTGGAATGGCGTCCCGGCACCATTCGACTTCAGGAGAGGGGCATTTGCTCTGCGTCGTGACGCCCGCCACGGCCGTGCCTTCGCTCAGCTCTACATAGGTGAGATCGCACCTGTCCCAATTCTTGTATCGCGCCCTGGCGACGCGCGCGGTGACGCCCGCAATGGGCGGAAGTTCAGGAAAGGCAGCGGGGGCAAGGGGCGAACGTTCTGTCATGCCCGTCGCTTAGCGCAATATGCCCGTCCGTCAACGGAGAGATGGGCGGACATGGAGCTTTCCGATGCTATCCGGCATGCCNGCTCTGATTGACTAACGCCTGTGCGCGTCCTAAATCGCCGCGCATGTCCGCGTGCATCGCCCNAAAAGGCGTGCGCGTCCCCTTTTGTCAGGAATTTGCATGTTCGGCGCACTCGCCAAGTCTATTTTCGGCTCCTCCAACGACCGCTATGTGAAGTCGCTGGGCAAGACCGTCGAACAGATCGCCTCTTTCGAACCCACCATTTCGGCCATGAGTGACGAGGAACTGGCGGCGCAGACCGTGCGGTTCCGGGAGCGGCTGGCACAGGGTGAAACGCTTGACGGCCTGCTGCCCGAAGCCTTCGCCACGGTGCGGGAAGCCGCCAAGCGGACCTTGGGCCAGCGCCATTATGACGTGCAGATGGTGGGCGGAATCGTGCTTCATCGCGGCGAGATCGCCGAAATGCGCACGGGCGAGGGCAAGACGCTGGTCGCGACGCTCGCCACCTATCTGAACGCGCTGGAAGGGAAGGGCGTCCACGTCGTCACCGTGAACGACTATCTGGCCAGCCGCGACTGCGAATGGATGGGACAGGTCTATCGCTTCCTGGGCCTTACCACCGGCGTCATCGTGCCGAACCTGTCGGAAGACCAGCGCCGCGAGGCGTACAGTGCCGACATTACCTATGCGACGAATAACGAGCTCGGCTTCGATTACCTGCGCGACAACATGAAATATGACCGCGCGTCGATGGTACAGCGGCCTTTCAACTTCGCCATCGTCGACGAGGTGGACTCGATCCTCATCGACGAAGCGCGCACGCCGCTGATCATATCCGGCCCGACCGATGACAAGTCGGAGCTCTATGTCTCCGTCGATGCCATCGTGAAACAGCTGGACGAGAGCGATTATGAGAAGGACGAGAAGCAGCGCACCGTCACGCTGACCGAGGACGGGACCGAGAAGATCGAGCGCATGCTGGAAGGGGCTGGGCTGCTGCAAGGTGCCAACCTCTATGATTTCGAAAACACCGCCGTCGTCCACCATGTCAATCAGGCGCTGCGTGCGAACGTGATGTTCCGCCGCGACATCGATTACATCGTCAAGGATGGCAAGGTCATCATCATCGACGAGTTCACCGGCCGCATGATGGATGGCCGCCGCTGGTCGGACGGTCTGCACCAGGCGGTGGAAGCCAAGGAAGCGGTGAATATCGAGCCGGAAAACCAGACACTCGCCTCCATCACCTTCCAGAATTATTTCCGCATGTACCCGAAACTGGGCGGCATGACCGGCACGGCCGCGACCGAAGCCACCGAATTCTACGAAATCTACAAGATGAACGTCGTCACCATCCCGACCAACCGGCCGGTGCAACGTGTCGACGAGGAAGACAGCTTCTACAAGAATCTGGAAGACAAGTTCCGCGGAATCGCCAAGACCATCAAGGTCCATGCGGAGCAGGGCCAGCCTGTCCTTGTCGGCACGGTTTCGATCGAAAAATCGGAAATGCTCTCCGAATTCCTGACGCAGGAAGGCGTGAAGCACGCCGTCCTCAACGCCCGCTTCCATGAAAGCGAAGCGCATATCGTGGCGCAGGCAGGCCGCAAGGGCGCCGTCACCATCGCCACCAACATGGCCGGTCGCGGTACCGACATCAAATTGGGCGGCAACCTTGAATTCCGCGTCGAGGACGAACTGCGCGACATGCCCGAAGGGCCGGAGCGGGAAGCCGCCATCGCGCGGATCGATGCCGAGATCGAGGCCGAAAAGCAGGAAGTTCTCGCGGCTGGCGGCCTTTTCGTGCTGGGCACGGAGCGGCATGAAAGCCGCCGCATCGACAACCAGCTTCGCGGCCGTTCGGGCCGTCAGGGTGACCCCGGCCTTTCGCGCTTCTATCTGAGCCTCGACGACGACCTGATGCGCATCTTCGGCCCGGACACGATGTTCGCCAAGATGATCCGCTCCAACCTGGAGGATGGCGAGGCGCTGCCCCCGTCCAAATGGCTCAGCAAGGCGATCGAGACTGCCCAGAAGAAGGTGGAAGCCCGCAACTACGACATCCGCAAGCAGGTCGTCGAATATGACGATGTGATGAACGATCAGCGCAAGGTCATTTACGAACAGCGCAGCGACATCATGGATGCGGATACGGTTGATGATGTCGTTGCCGACATGCGGCATGAAACCGTCAATGATCTTGTCGGCGCATCATGCCCGCAGGGTACCTATCCCGAACAATGGGATATCGATCGGCTGAAGGTTCGATCGGCCGAGGTGCTGAACCTCGAACCCGATTTCGACGCCTGGCTGGCCGAGGACCATGTCGATCCGGAGATGATCGAGGAACGGCTCAGGACGTTGGCCGACGCGGCCGTGGCCGAGAAGGTCAGGGAACTTGATCCCGAGAGCTGGCATATGATCGAAAAGTCGATCCTGCTGCAAAGTCTGGACCATCATTGGAAGGAGCATCTGTCGACCCTCGACGCGCTGCGCCAGGTTGTTCATTTGCGCGCTTATGCCCAGAAAACGCCGATCAATGAATATAAGCAGGAAGCCTTCGCCCTGTTTGAACGCATGCTCGGCAATATCCGCGAGGATGTGACCGGCTCCATCGCCCGCGTCCAGTTCCGCATGGAGGAGCCGCTGCCGGAATTCGACCTGCCGATACTGCCCGACTTCATCACGACGCATATCGACCCGTTTTCGGGCGAGGATAATAGCGGAGACTTCGACCGCGGTCAGATCAGCGGCATCACGACGACCCTCTCTCGTCCCGCCGCAGGAGGACCGGCTGGCGAGTTCGCCAATCTGGACATCAGCCGCAACGCGCCATGCCCCTGCGGATCGGGCCAGAAATACAAGCATTGCCACGGTGCGCTCAACTAGAAGGGTTCTGACCTGACTGGGTCAGGTCACCCTCCTGGCCTTATGGTTTTTCGGGAATCACCTGCCGCGATCGGTCCCGATCGCTGGTGAATGGTTCCACGCGCGCCTTCGCAGCGTCCCGCGCCGGGTCATCACATTGGCTCGCGCGCAATTTCAGCCTGATGACGAAGGTGCGGTGCTATCGCCATTTGCATGGTTCAGGCCGCCTTTCGGCTCGAAGGATTGCCCACCCGTGACCGCCGATTGACGTTACGGAAAGGTGACGATCTACCTTTGGATAGATTGCGATGAACGTCCATTCTTGCTAAGCGGAAATGGATTTGGATGCCCGACAGCAAACAGATCGCGCTCCCGGCATTCCCTTGCCCGGGGGCGCATTTTTATTCCGCATCCCGGAACGCGAAACGTCCGGAGGATCAGGCAGCCGCAAGCTGACCGTCATCAACCAGCAAATACCGATGATCAGGGTTCCCGCCCCAGCGCATCATGGAGAACCTGATCGGCGCAGGACATGGCAAGCGCCCGTACCCGATAGCGCAGCGCGAGTTCACGATGGGCGGCAATTTCCTGCGATGCCGCACTCCGCTTTGCAGCGGCATCGGCTTTCGCGGCTTCCTCTCTTGCACGCCGGAACAGATAACGTGCGTCGGTATCGGCAGACATTGTCACCTCCGATGATTATCGGCCGCTTCTAGCATGAAGAAAATCGCGTCGCCTTAACGCGGATCAAACTGGATGGCGGACAGGGTGTCCTCAGAACTGTAGTATTATAGCGTCAGAAATTGCTTAAAACTATTCAACTGTCAGTCGAATATATGTCAATATAAGCTTGAAAACACGGCGGTTCGCTGGTTTTGGAGCTATAGCGCAGGATTACCGTGTCTGATATAAGCCACAGCTACTTGTTAGGGCTGAGGTTAGGGCACGACATGGCGCAGAAGATCAATAAGCTGACTGCTAGGACCGTCGCAAACTTGAAGGATGGACTCCTTTCCGACGGCGGTGGACTTTACCTTAATGCAAGCGGTGGCGGTCGCCGATGGGTTTACATATGGCGAACCGGCGGCCGCCGGCGTGAGATGGGGCTCGGG
>JGI24741J21665_1000370_pt1 | contig 13453 bp, 16 predicted proteins | sample KBSCornC7_FD_21665 | JGI IMG/M metagenome (IMG submission 21665) | reverse complement strand
GGTCGGCTTCGGCGGAGCGGATTGCGGCTTCGGCTGCGTCGCGGTCGGCGCTGGCCTGCTGCTGAGCGGCGATCGCTTCGGCCCGCTTCTCTTCCAGCGGCGCGGCGTCGGGCAAGGCCGCGACTTCCGATTCAAGGCGTTGCGTTTCACGGGACGCCCGATCCAGGCGAGCGCGCGCAGCGGCAAGCGCAGCGTCAGCCACGCGCAGTTCGGCCTGCTCGCCCGCCTGCTTCGCCATGGCCTTGGCCAGATCGAGTTCGGCGTCGCGGGCGGCGTCCTCGGCACGGGCGATCCGTCCGGCGAAATCGGGGCGCATCGCCTCGGTCTCGGTGATGCGCGCCTTGAGCGCCGCCAGTTCATCGGTGAGGCGGGCAATCGCCTCCGCCGCGTCATTGGCGAGCGTGCCTTCGCGTTCGCGGTCCTCCTCCAGCCGGGCGGCCTGCTGGGCAAGGTCATGGAGGCGCCGTACCACGCCGTCCCGTTCGGTGCGCAGGGCGGCGAGCCTGTGTCCCGCTTCGCTCGCCGCATCGCGCGCGACCTGGGCGGCGGCGCGTTTCTGCGCAAGCGCCTCCACGGCAGCATGGGCGTGGACGGCGGCGGCCTGCTGCGCCTCCTGCGCGGCGGCGACGGCGCTTTCGGCCTGTTTGGCCTCGGCACGGGCGGCGTCTGCGCTGGCGGCGGCCTCGCGCCAGCGGGCGAAGATCGTGCGTCCCTCGGCGATGCGGATCTGTTCGGAGAGGCGGATATAGCGCTCCGCCGCCTTCGCCTGGCGTCGCAGGCTGCTGGCGCGGGCGTCCATGTCGGAAAGGATTTCGTCCAGCCGCATCAGATTGGCTTCGGCGGCCCGCAGCTTCTGNTCCGCATCCTTGCGGCGGACGTGCAGGCCGGAAATGCCCGCCGCTTCCTCCAGCATGGCGCGGCGCTCCTGGCGGGCGGGCNGCGATGACGGCGGCGATGCGGCCCTGGCTGACCAGCGCGGGACTGTGCGGACCCGTGGCGGCATCCGCGAAGATCAGCGACACGTCCTTGGCCCGGACGTCGCGGCCATTGGCGCGGTAAGCACTGCCGGCGCCCCGCTCGATCCGGCGGGTCACTTCCAGTTCGCCGTCGGCGGCCACTTCCACCGCGTTGAACAGTTCGCCCTGTTCCTGGACGGTGAGCAGCGAGACTTCCGCGAAATCACGCTGCGGACGGGTGGAGGTGCCCGCGAAGATCACATCCTCCATGCCGCCGCCGCGCATCGACTTGGCGCTGGATTCGCCCATGACCCAGCGGATCGCCTCCAGCAGGTTGGACTTGCCGCAGCCATTGGGCCCGACAATGCCGGTCAGGCCCGGTTCGATGCGCAATTCGGTCGGATCGACGAAGCTCTTGAAGCCGGAGAGCTTGAGGCGCTTTATCTGCATTGCGCGACGTCAGGGCAGGGCCGGGCGGCGCCGCCATCGGCGGAAAGCCGGCCCGACGATGTCAGCCCCCCCTGGTCCAATCAGATCCCCGCTTCCTTGAGCTTCGTGCGCAGCGCCGGCCAGGCGGCGGTATTTTCCACCATCACGCCGTTCAGGATGAAGGTCGGCGTGCCTTCGATCTTATATTGCTGATTGGCGGTCTCGACCGTCTTGGCCAGTTTTTCGGCCGCAGCCGTGTCGGCCAGGCACTGCTTCGCCTGATCTTCGGATATGCCGCGCTGCTTGGCGAAATCGACCAGGCCGACGGCGGAGGCCAGTTGGCCGAAGCGCTGCGCCGGGGGCGCGCTCATCAGCGCCTTGTATTTTTCATCGCCCAGCGCCTGCGCCTTTTCGAACATCGCGCTCTGATTGGCGAAAAACTGTTCGGAGAGCGGATAGAAAATGTCCTTGCCACCGCAACGGGCCAGCAGCGCCGTCGAAATGTCGATCGGGTCGCGCACATAATTGCGGAATTCGAAGCTCATCTTCCCGCTGTCGACGATCTGCCTGATCTCCTCGGACGATTCGGCGGCGAAGTCGCGGCAGTGCGAGCAGGTGTAGGAACCATATTCGACCAGCTTCACCTTCGCATTGGGATTGCCCATGACGAAATAGCCGTCGGGGCTGGCGGCGATGGTTTCCGACCATTTCGTGCCGGCAGGCGCGGCGACCGCGGCGATCGGTTCGGCGGAGGTGACGCTGCCCTCATCCTTCTTGCCGCAGGCGGCGACGGTGAGGCTAAGGGCGATCAGGGCAAGTCCGGAAAGGGCTTTCACGTTGTTCTTGGCTCCGTTGTCGGGCGTTGTCGTGCAGTGGTTTAGATCAGGGCAATGCAGCCTGCAACCGCGTCCAGTCCGATCCGTGGACCAGCGTGCCGTTCAGCGTGAACGCGGGCGTCCCGCCGATCTGCAGCTTGTTCCAGGCTTCGTCGGTCATGGCGAGCACCTGCTTCATCGACGCGGGATCGTTGATGCATGCGTCAAGCTGCGCGGGCTTGAATCCGCGCTTGCCCATCAGCGCGTAGAGGCCGGTCTTCTGCCCGATGTCGCGCAGGGCCGCCTTCTGATCCGTCGGCTTGGCGGCGTCCGTCTCATAGGACTGGATCTTCTCCATCCAGGCTTCCTGATTGGCGAACAGCGCCTCATGATTGCCGAAAAATTGCTTCGGCCCGCCGCAGCGGGCGAGCAGCGCGGCGGCCAGGTCATATTTGTCGCGCACCGCATTGCGCACCTCGACGCTGAGTGTGCCGCCCTTCACATAATTGGCGCGCAGCGGTTCGCTGGCTTCGCCCACGAAATGCGCGCAGTGGGAGCAGGTGTAGCTCACATATTCGACCAGCTTGGTCGGCGCGGCAGGATTGCCGAGCACATGGCCACCCATGGGGGACAAGGCTATCCGGGTCAGCCAGTTGGCGGCGGGAGCGGCCCATGCGGACAGAGATGCGCTTGCCGGGATGGCGAGCAGGGCGAGGAAGGCCAGGCGGAATTTCATCATGCGATGGTCCAGTGATGCGCCGCCCCTGTCGCGGCTGAAGGTGGTGATGGAGTAACTTTCCGATCAACTGATCTTGGGCAAACCGCTGCTGTTGGCAAGCCCCTGCGCCAGGGATTCCAGCACGGCGCGCAATTCGGGGTCGCCAATGTCGCGCAGGGAATCCCCCAGCTCGACCGGAATAGGCTTGAGATTGGCCGGCGGGGGGCGGCGTTCCGGTTCCCTGGGCTGCACCATGCCTTGCTTCATCGCGATCTTGGCGACGGCGGCATAGCCGAAGAAGCGGTTCACCCGCTCCATGATGTCGGGCAGCACGTGCTGGATCATGGGCGCATGGCCGCTCATGACGGTGAGCTGCAATGTGCCGCCCGCCTTCTTGCCCGCCGGAAAGCGGATCGATTCGGGTTCGCTGATCGTCGCATAATGCGGGCCCACGATCTCCGCCCAGCGGGTGACGATGCTCGATTGCACGAAGCCGAACTTGCGGAAGGCGGCGGCGCCGATGGCGGGCATCAGGTCGGCGATCCGGCGGGGCGCGCCGACGCGCGGCCGGTCTTCCGCATCCGACTTGCGGCTTTTCATTTTGGGTGTCGGGGGGCGTTCCGTCATGGCTCTCTTAATGGCATAGGGGCGCCATGCGCGTCGAGGGCAACATCCAGAAAATAGCATCCGATCTGCTCGCCCATTATGACGTCCATGCGCGGCGCCTGCCCTGGCGCGCGCCGCCGGGGGCCAATGCCGCCAATCCCTATCGGGTCTGGCTGTCGGAAGGTGATGTTGCAGCAGACCACTGTCGCGGCGGTCGCGCCCTATTTCGCCAGGTTCACCGAACGCTGGCCCGATGTCGCGGCGCTGGCGGCGGAACAGGATGCCGAGGTCATGGCCGCCTGGGCAGGGCTGGGCTATTATGCCCGCGCCCGCAACCTGCTGGCCTGCGCACGGGCGGTCGCGGACGAACATGACGGCGTGTTTCCCGACACGGAGGAGGGGCTCCGCGCCCTGCCGGGCGTCGGCGCCTATACGGCGGCGGCGGTGGCCGCCATCGCCTTCGGGCGGCGGGCCGTGGTGGTCGACGCCAATGTCGAACGCGTGGTTTCGCGTCTCTTCGCCATATCGACGCCTTTGCCGGCGGCACGCCCCGAGATTCGCGCGGCGACCGACGCGATCACGCCGGACCTGCGCGCAGGGGATTTCGCGCAGGCGATGATGGATCTGGGCGCGACTATCTGCACGGCGCGCAATCCCGCCTGCGGCATTTGCCCGTTGCGGGAGGATTGCGCGGCTTTCCGTACCGCAGACCCTGCCGCTTTCCCGGTCAAGGCGGCGAAGAAGGCCAAGCCGCACCGCCGCGGTCATGGCTGGTGGATCGAACGGCCCGACGGGCATGTCTGGCTGGTGCGGCGGCCCGAAAAGGGGATGCTGGGCGGCATGCGCGCGCTGCCCTCCTCCGAATGGAACGACGCGCCCGATCCGACGCCGCCGGTCGCCGGTGCCTGGCGCCAGGTGGCGGAACCAGTCGCGCATGTTTTTACGCATTTCTCCCTCGCATTGACGGTGCATCATGCCCATGTGGGGCAGGATGTGACGCCGCCTGGAGAGGGCGAATGGTGGCCAGTGGCCCGGATCGCGAAGGCGGGCCTGCCGACGCTGTTCGCCCGCGCGGCCCAGGCGGCCCAGACGGCGATGAAGGAGAAAGGGAAAGATGCACGGCTCTGACGCCCCCGGATCGCGGCTCATCGCCTTTGGCGGCGGACGACTGGACCGGGTCGACCATGTCCGCAGCAACCCTGTCCTGCTGGCGGAAGCCTTTGCATCTGCGCAGGCGCGCCGCGTCGTGCTGGACGGATTGGAACCGGTGGTGGTGGATGGCCATCTGGTGATGGAACCGCTGCCCACCGACGGCCTGATCGAACATCATGCGCTGCTCGGCGTGGATGAGCGGCAACAGCCGATCTTCGCCGAACTGCTGGCAGATGCGCCGGACACCCTGTTCGCCACGCCGCGCAGCCGGGCCTTGGCGGATGAGGTGCCGGGGCATGAGGTCGCCCTCTACGGTGCCGCGCGCAGCCTGCTGGCCTGGCATGCGCGGCATCGTTTCTGCTCGGTCTGCGGACAGCGCACGGCGCCTGCCAAGGCGGGCTGGGCACGGCAATGCGAATCCTGCCGGGCGGAACATTTCCCCCGCGTCGATCCGGTGGTCATCATGCTGGCCGAACATCGCGGGCGCGTGCTGCTCGGACGGCAGCATGGCTGGCCTGCGGGGCGCTATTCCGCGTTGGCCGGCTTCGTGGAGCCGGGCGAGACGCTGGAGGAAGCCGTGGTTCGCGAAATCCGGGAGGAAGCGGGCGTGGTCACCCGCTCCGTGCGCTATGTCGCCAGCCAGCCCTGGCCCTTCCCCTCTTCCCTGATGGTCGCCTGCATGGCGCAGGCCGATGACGACGCTCTGAAGATCGACGAAAATGAGATCGAACACGCCTTCTGGTGCGACGAGGCGGGCGTCCGCGCCGCAATGGCCGGGGAGGACGGTGCGCCCTTTCTCGCCCCGCCGCCGATGGCCATTGCCTGGCATCTGTTGCGCCATTGGCTGGATGAAAGGGGATCGGAAGGGCAGGTTGCCGACCGTCGCCCAAGCGCGTAAGGCCGCCCCTTCGCCCTGCATGTCCCCTTACAGGAAACGATCGATCCCATGCTCAGCCTAGAAGAAGCCCAGTCCCGCGCGCAGGATCTGGTGACTGCGGCGCGCCGGGCGGGCGCGGATGCGGCCGACGCCATCTATGCCTGCAACGCGTCGACCAACGTGTCGGTACGGCTGGGCGCGCTGGAGGATGTGGAACGGTCGGAGGGCGAGGAGATCGGCCTGCGCGTCTTCATCGGGCGCCGCTCCGCCAGCATTTCGGCGTCGGACATGAATCCCGCGACGCTGGCCACGCTGGTCGACCGGTGCATCGCCATGGCGGGACAGGCGCCGGAAGATCCCTATGCCGGCCTCGCCCCGGAAGACCGGCTGCTCAGGAAGAAACTTCCGGCGCTGGACCTGACCGATCCGGTCGAACCCGAACCGGCGGACCTCAGGGAACGCGCCCTGATCGCGGAGGAGGCGGCACGCGCCGTGCCCGGCGTCACCAATAGCGAGGGCGGCGGCGCGGCGACCGGGCGGAGCCAGATGGCGCTCGCCACCAGCCATGGCTTTGCAGGGGCCTATGCGGGGACCAGCCATTCGACCTGGGCAAGCGTGCTGGCCGGCTCCGGCGCCGACATGCAGCGCGACCATGCCAGCCACAGCGTCCGCCATATCGAGGATCTGGACGATGCGGAGGCGGTCGGCAACCGCGCCGGGCATCGCGCAGTGGCGCGGCTCCATCCGGTGAAGACCGGCAGCGGCGTGATGCCGGTGATCTTCGATCCCCGGATCGGGTCCAGCCTGATGGGGCATCTGATCGGCGGAATGGTGGGCCCCGCCATTGCGCGGCGATCGAGCTTCCTGCTGGAATCGCTGGGCGAAGCGCTGTTCGATTCGGGCGTGACGATCATCGACGACCCGCTGCGGCCGCGCGGCTTGCGCTCGCGCCCCTTTGACGGCGAGGGACTTGCCGTCGAGCGGCGGGCGCTGATCGACAAGGGCGTGCTGACCGGCTGGCTGCTGGACAGCGCCTCGGCACGGCAACTGGGCCTGCAACCGACGGGCCATGCCAGCCGGGGCGGCAGCGGCGCGCCGGGCGCGGGCGTCACCAATGTGCATATGGAGCCGGGCAAGCTGTCGCCCGGCGAACTGATGGCGGACGTGAAACGCGGCCTTTATGTCACCGAACTGATCGGCATGGGGGTCAATGGCGTTACGGGCGACTACAGCCGGGGGGCAGCGGGCTTCCTGATCGAAAATGGCGCCGTTGGGCAGGCGGTGTCGGAAATCACCATCGCCAGCAATCTGAAGGACATGTTCCGGGCGCTGGTGCCGGCCAATGACCTTGCCTTCCGCTATGGCATGAACGTGCCGACCATTCGTATCGACGGGATGACCGTTGCAGGCGGCTGACATTCCCTTGCGCGATGCCGTGGCCGCCGTTTCGGACGCGGCCGACCGGGCCCTGACGCTCTGGGCGGGCGGGGAAACCCGCGTGCGCCAGTGGGAAAAGGTGCCCGGCCATCCGGTGTGCGAGGCCGACCTGGAACTGGACGCCATGCTGCGCGAGCGGCTCTACGCCATNGATCCCGCGGCGGGTTGGCTGTCGGAGGAGACGGCCGACACCGTGCATCGGCTGAACCTGCCGCGCGTGTGGGTNGTCGATCCGATCGACGGCACGCGCGACTATCTGCGCGGGCGGCCCGGCTGGGCGGTNTCNGTGGCGCTGGTGGAACATGGCGCCGTGCGCTTCGGCATTCTCGCGGCGCCCGCCCGGAATGAATTGTGGATCGCGCAGGCGGGTGCGGGGGCGACCCGGAACGGTCGGTCCCTGCGCGCCGGGCCACGCGCCGTCCTGCCCGGTTCGCGGGTTCCGGCGGACCAGCTTCCCCGCCATGACCGCGATCTCGTCACCGTCGAAAAGCCCAACAGCATCGCTTTGCGCATGGCGATGGTCGCGGCGGACGAGGCCGACCTGGTCGCCACGGTGCGTTGGGGCAATGAATGGGACGTGGCCGCTGCCGCGCTGATCGCGGAAGAGTCCGGCGCTGTCGTCACCGATGCGCTCGGCAATCCCTTTTCCTTCAACCGGCCGCAACCCACTGCTTTCGGCTTGCTGTGCGCGGCGCCGGGGATTCACGCGGCCGCGGCGGAACGCCTGGCGCCCCGGGCGCGGGAGATATTGACGCGGGGATAGAGGCGGCGCATCGGCCCCATCCGCAAGCCGCCCTTGCGCGCGTCAGAGCAATGCGTTCACCTGCTCCACAAAGCGCAGCACCGAGATCGGCTTCGACACATAGGCCTGCGCCCCCGCTTCCCGGATCCGCTCCTCATCACCATGGCCGGCATAGGCGGTGACCGCCATGACCGGCACCGACGACAATTGCGCGTCCTGCTTCAGCGAGATGATGAGGTCCAGGCCGCTGACATGCGGCAGATGGATATCGGTGATCACGAGGTCGGGATGGAACTCCCGCGCCTGGGGCAACAGGTCGCGCCCGTCCCGCAACGGCAGCACTTCATGCCCGTGCGCGCGCAACAGGTCGCAAAAAAGTTTGAGATTGAGTTCGTTGTCCTCGACAACGAGCACGCGCTTTGCCACCAGTCACCCGCGTTTGGAGAAATCCGCCAATATAATGGAAGCGCGTCCCCTAAACCCGCCCTTCGTTGAGATCAATCATGCGTCCCGACATTAACCATGGCAAGCAGCATAGTCCAAGCGATACGCGAGAGCCATCCGTACTGGCGCTGATGGCGCTGGCCTGGACCCTGGCGGATGATCGGCGCGCCGACCGGCTGCTGGCGCTGACGGGGCTGGATGCCGACACGCTGAGGGCGGGCGTGGCCGATCCGGCGATATTGGGCGCTGTGCTGGGCTTCCTGTCGGACCATGAGCCCGACCTCATCGCCTGCGCAGAGAGCATCGACAGCAGCCCGGAGGCGCTGATAGCAGCAAAGGAGCATCTTGCCGCATGACCCGGCCGTTGATCATCACCGACTGCGACGAGGTGCTGCTGCACATGGTCGTCCCCTTTCGCGAGTGGCTGGACGAGCAGCATGATATCCATTTCGACATGCATGACCGCGGCTTCAGCGAGGCGCTGCGGCACAAGGACAGCGGCCAGCCGGTGGAGCGGGCGCTGGTCTGGGAACTGCTGCTGGGCTTTTTCGAGACGCAGATGCACCGCCAGACGCCCATTGCCGGGGCGGTGGAGGCCATAAGGCGGCTCGGCCGGATTGCGGACATCGTGGTCCTGACCAACATCACGGAGCGGCATCACCTCCAGCGCGTCGAACAGCTCGCGGCGCATGGCCTTGATCTTCCGGTGCGCTGGAACCAGGGAGGCAAGGGGAAGCCGCTGGCCGCCATCCTTGCGGAGCGCGAACCCAGCGTCGCCCTGTTCATCGACGATCTGGCGGAGCATCATGCCTCGGTCGCCGACCATGCGCCCGGCGTCTGGCGCCTGCACATGGTGGGGGAGCCGCAGATCGCCGCCAACGTCNCCGTCGCGCCCNTGGCCCATGCCCGAATTGACGACTGGGCCGTCGCCGAAGCATGGATCGCCGCCCGNCTGGCCGAGGGGNCCGCGCCGGCAGCACCGTCNTATCAGAATATTCCGTCCACCCAGGGAGCATCCTCATGAGCATCGAAACCCGGCTGAGTGAATTGGGCATCGCCCTGCCCGCCGCCGCCGCACCCGTCGCCGCCTATGTCGCAGCGGTGGAAGCCAACGGCCTGCTGCATATTTCCGGGCAGATCTCGCTGTCCGACGGCCAGTTGATGACGGGCCGGCTGGGCGAGGACCGCGACCTCGACTATGGCGTCAAGGCGGCGCGCGCCTGCGGGCTCAACCTGATCGCCCAGATGAAGGCGGCGCTCGGCAGCCTGGACCGGGTCGAACGGATCGTGAAGCTGGGCGCCTTCATCAGCAGCACGCCCGAATTCACCGACCAGCCCAAGGTCGCCAATGGGGCATCCGAACTGATGGTCGAGATATTCGGCGAAGCGGGCAAACACGCCCGCAGCGCCGTCGGCGTGCCGGTGCTGCCGCTGGGCGCGGTGGTCGAGATCGACGCGATCGTCCTTGTCCGCCCGGCCTGACGCCTATCCCTTCCTGACCGAGCGCCCCTTTGCCCATCGCGGGCTGCACGGCGGTCGGATCAGCGAAAACGGCATGGCGGCCTTCGCGGCCGCCATCGCCGGCGGTTTCGGCATCGAATGCGACGTGCGCCTCAGCCGCGACGGCGTCGCCATCGTCTTTCACGACGCGTCCCTTGAACGGATGACGGGCGAAGGTGGCGCGGTGTCGGACCATGATGCCGGGTCGATAGATCGCCTGATGCTGCCCGACGGCGGCGGCGTTCCCCGCCTCCGCGCGCTGCTCGACCTCTGCGGAACCGAAATTCCCCTGCTCATCGAGATCAAGGTGGACGGGCGCCATGTCGGCCCGATCTGCGCGGCGGTTGCCGACGATCTGGCGCGACGACCGAAGACATTGGCGGCGGTCATGTCATTCAACCCCCTCGCCATTGGCTGGTTCAGGCGCCGCCGGCCCCTGGTCGCGCGGGGCCTGGTGATCACGGACCAGGCCAAGCGCGGTTGGCGCGGCAGAATCGGGCGGGCCCTTGCACTTTGGGCGGCGAAACCCGATTTTATCGCCTGTGATATCCGCGACCTGCCTTCCTCTTCTGCCCATGATGCCCGCCAAAGGGGCCTGCCCGTGCTGACATGGACGGTGCGCGGAGAGGAGGAGCGTGCCCGCGCCGCGCTGCATGCGGACCAGATCATCTTCGAGCGGTCCCATGACTGAATGCGTGGCCCGGCTGGCGCAGGGCGTTGCGGAATTGCCGCGCGACGAGTGGAACGCCTGCGCGGGCGACGCAAATCCCTTCATGAACTGGGACTTCCTGACCGCGCTCGAACGATCGGGCAGCGTCGGGGGAAACAGCGGCTGGCAACCGCTGCCGCTGGTGATCGATGGTCCGGACGGGCAGATCGCCGCTGCCGCGCCGCTTTATGGCAAGAGCCATAGCCAGGGCGAATATGTGTTCGACCACGGCTGGGCCGATGCCTGGGAAAGGGCCGGCGGGCAATATTATCCGAAGATTCAGATCGCGGCTCCCTTTTCGCCGGTGCCGGGCCCCCGGCTGCTGCTGCGTGATGGGACCCTCGCGCCGGCGCTGATCGCCGGGATCGAGGCGGTGGTGCAGCAGAATCAACTGTCCTCCGCCCATGCGACCTTCATAGCGCCCGAACAGGTGCCGCTGTTCGAGGCGGCGGGCTGGCTGATCCGGGAGGATAGCCAGTTCCACTGGACCAATCGCGGCTATGGCGATTTCACCGACTTCCTGGCCGATCTGTCGAGTGCCAAGCGCAAGAATATCCGCAAGGAAAGGGAAAGGGCGGTCGAGGGGCTGGATATCCTCCACCTGACCGGAGCGGCGCTGACGGAGGCGCATTGGGACATGTTCTGGACCTTTTACCAGGACACGGGAGCACGCAAATGGGGGCGGCCCTATCTGACCCGGGCATTTTTCTCCATGCTGGGCGAGAGCATGGCCGACCGGGTACTGCTGGTGCTGGCGCTGCGACAAGGGCGACCGATCGCCGGTGCGCTCAACCTGATCGGCGCGGATACGCTCTACGGTCGCTATTGGGGCTGTTCGGAAGACGTGCCCAATCTGCATTTCGAACTATGCTATTATCAGGCGATCGACATCGCCATCGCCCGCGGACTGAAACGGGTGGAGGCAGGCGCGCAGGGCGGCCACAAGCTGGCGCGCGGCTACACCCCGGAGCCGACATTTTCAGCGCATTTCATTCCCAATGCCAGCTTCCGCAGGGCCGTTACCGAATTCCTGGCGGCGGAACGGCAGGGCGTGCAGCGCGACCGGATCTGGCTGACCGAAAGGACACCCTTTCGGAAGGGCGAGGCGCGGCCGGACTGACGACAAAGNTCAGCCNGGCTGCAAGGAGCCTGGCGGACCGCTGTGTCCCCGATTTCAGGCCGCGCGCAATTGTGTCGCGGCAATCAGCGCCCGCGCCTGCCGCTGCGCTTCGGCGATTTCGCGCGCCGACATTTCCTCGGCCACTTCGGCGCGCATCGCCTGCCCTTCCTCGCTGCCCTTGAGCGCGGCGAGATTGAACCATTTATGCGCCTCGATCAGATCCACCGGCATGCCGCCCGTGCCGCAGCTATAGGCGACGCCCAGATCGAAACAGGCCTCCGCAGTTTGGCCTTCTGCTCCGGCAAACCGGCTTTGCATCAGAAACTGCGCACTCTTCAGTCCATTGGCCATAACCGAATCCCCCTCATGGATTTCGACTTGTGGTTCTTGACGAGCAGCAGGCTGCACCGGCAGCGGATAAAAAATGGTTAACGTGTCGGATACCATGTGATGATGGCTCCGTTGAACCGATCCCGCGTCCGCCCGCGACGTGAAAAGGGTGGCGCGGTCAATGGATTGTCCCCATAGCCACCGGCATGACAGACCATCACGACATCAGCCGGGCGCAACCGAAGAAGGACATCGCGTTTCGCGAATTCGTGATGCTCTGCGCCTGCCTGATGGCGATGAACGCGCTGTCGATCGATCCCATGCTGCCGGCCTTGCCCGATATCGGTCGGGATCTTTCGGTCCCCCACCCCAACGACCGCCAATTGATCATCAGCGTCTATTTCATGGGCCTGGGTGTTGGGTCGCTGCTGTTCGGCGTGCTGTCTGACCGCTTTGGGCGAAAGCGGGTACTCGGCAGCGCGATGGCGCTGTTCATCCTTTCCTCGATCGCCTGCGCGGGCGCGCACAGCTTTGCCGCCATGCTCGTCGGACGGGCCTCCGCCGGCTTTTTCGCCGGGGCCAGCCGGGTGATCACCGTCGGCATCGTCCGTGATCGGTTCAGGGGGGATGCGATGGCCCGCGTGATGTCGCTGATCTTCGCCGTGTTCATGCTGATCCCGGTCATGGCGCCCACTTTCGGCCAGGCGATCCTCTGGATTGCGCCCTGGCGCTGGATTTTCTGGGCGCTAGCGATCCTGGCGACGCTGATCCTGCTGTGGATGGGGATGCGGCTGCCCGAAACGCTGCTGCCGGAAAATCGCCTGCGGATGAGCGCGGGCTCCATTTTCCGCACGGTCGGCACGATCGTCCGCACGCGAGCGTCAATCGGCTACATGTTGGCGAGCGGCGTCGTGATGAGCGGCCTGATCGGCTTCATCCTGTCGGTGCAGCAGATATTCTTCGACATATTCGCCGCGCAGAAGATTTTTCCCTTCGCCTTCGCGGCCATCGCCGGCAGCATGGGCATCGGCAGTCTGCTCAACAGCCGCCTTGTCTCGCGCTTCGGTGCGCGGCGGCTGAGCCAGACAGCGCTGCTATGCCTGGTGTCCATCAATGTCGTGCACCTGACCGTGATCCTGTCCGGATTGGAAACCATCACCAGCTTCATGGTCCTGCAGTCAGCGACGATGATGACCATCGCCTTCACCGCATCGAATTTCAGCGCGATCTCGATGGAGCCCTTCGCGAAAGGTGCCGGCGTCGCCTCCTCCTTCCAGGCATTTCTGACCACCGCCGTGTCGAGCACGCTGGGCAGCCTGATCGGCCGCGCCTTCAACGGGACGACATTGCCGCTGACCCTGGGGCTGGCGGTGTTCGGCTCTATCTCCTTCCTGGTCGTCGCCTGGGCGGAGCGAGGGAAGTTGTTCACGCGCCCCCATCATGGCGGTCTGCGCGATCCGGAATTCGAACCGCTGCATTGAAAAAGGGGGCGGTGTGATCCGCCCCCTTTGATCGATCAGGCGTCCCGGCCGCCCGGCGTATGCGCGCCCGGCAGCGGCGGCACGGGTTGAGGCGGGATGCCGCTATCCTGCTCATGGGTTTCAACCAGGCCGCGCCC
>JGI24741J21665_1000363_pt1 | contig 13560 bp, 17 predicted proteins | sample KBSCornC7_FD_21665 | JGI IMG/M metagenome (IMG submission 21665) | reverse complement strand
CCATGGATATGAGAGTGTCCGTAACGTGCTGCCGCCCTTGGCTGACTAAGACCATTTGTTAAACGCGTTTATTATATTTTTAGTCCGGTATGTCAATGTAAGGTTATACGGTGTGGTATACTGCCTGGCGTATGTCTAGAGAAGTTCCAAAAATTACCGAAGTCCACAATACATTTCATCGTCGTCTCGGCGCAATTGCGCACGATATGACCCATATCTTCATGCAGACCATACAGCTGCAGCTGGGCGAATATCCCCCAAGTGGTGCCACTGAAATGCGTCACAGAGCGGCCTTCAGGACCGACTTTTGTAGCGAAAATAAGAATAAGAGCAAAAACCGCGCTCTTGAAACACCCCCGCAGGTGGGGTCAATCGCTGGCAGCGATTTTATAACTTTTAGCGATATTACTATGCCGGTAGAGTTATGGGGGCAGGGGGCTTATGACAATGTTGCAGCACCAAGCCGTATTGTGGATCTGGCATTGGGCTATAACGCTGCCGGTAATAAGGTGCATGAAACCTCTTACTATCTCTATTGTGGTTCTGGTACTCCACCCATGATGGTCGATAGGAATGCCTCTATGACGCAGAACGCTACGCTTGATCCTCACGAGATAAAAAGCTTGTCGCTATATATGGCACGTCTACCCGAAAACGCTATCTATGCGCCAGATGCGACCGAGTTGCAAACGGTGCTTGGTGGTGTGCAACGGATCTACGATTACATTGATGTACGGACCCCTCTCCAAGAAATAAAGGATGAAGTGGATGAAAGCATCGAGGCCGGAGAGAGTATGCACACAAAAGAAACAGCAGAGTGGTTTACAGGTCGTGTACAATATATGCGCGATGCGGGCATTTACTCCTTGGGCGAGCTTCGGGCTGCACCGCCATTTCCCGGATAATACCAAAGACAGTAATACGTAGGAAAGACATTTTATATGGCTGAAAATAGTGCTTCACGTGAATATATAGCTGCAACACCCGAAGACCGGGCGACCTTTGATTATCAATTACGCTGCCTGTATGGGCAACGAAGTATAACACTTATGGGCTCGGTAGGGCGTCAGGCACTGTATGCTGCCTTCGACTGGGACGTGCCGCCGCTTGTTATCCGCAATGAACATGGCGTGTTGCGTGACATTGATGTTGTGACGCCGCAGCACCTCGTAGCTCCCGACCAGGGGCCACACAATGTTGATACTGGCTTAAATTATCTTTTTCGACTGACAATTGGTAATGAAAAAAGAGCTCCCTCGCTTTGGGATGCCGAGAATTGCCAGGCGATGCCGATTGACCCACAGGTCATTCGCCGCCAAAGCCGCTGGCTGGAAGATATCCCAGTGCATACCTTTAAGCTGAGTACCCACTGGTACCTGGAGCGATTAGCCAGTGCCACCGAAAAAGCCGAAGAGCGTGGCAGCGGCGGCATTTCGCTGATAACACCCGAACAACAGGCTGCCTACGACGCCTCACTGGCCCAGTTCGAGACCTTTATTGATGCCATGCGTGAGCAACACCCCAATGAATTTTTACCCGAGGAGCATTACGAGCCTTTCAGGCAGCTTATCGACCAGCAAAACGGATTGTATATTAACTCTGAAGTGTAAGGCCTAAACGTATCTGCATCAGCATCGGCTTGTTGCGAGGCTATCTCTAAAGTGGTATTGTACGCTTCATGTCGTATGATTTTCCTCCCCAACCTGAACACCTGAAATTTAACCAGCGAGTCCGCGCGTCGCTGACAGGTATGGTTGATGCCGCTATGCGTTCTCTGGACAGCGACTTTGGACCGGTGCCGGAAAGTGTACCTCGTGATGCTGTCCGCGAGGCTCTGACTCTTTTTGGCGCTTTTACACAGCCACTGTTCCGCCGGGGCGTTGATTACAAAGAGGGCATGAACGGGGCACAAAGCTTTGAAAGTTATTTGTATGCCTTGCCCAATGAGGGGACGCATGCTGACGGCCGCCCCGACTTTGATTATCCCGGCCGTGTGCTAGGCGTCTCCATGGACTGTGAAGAGACTTGTGACAATAACTGGCTATTGGCAACTTCGCCAGAAACCTCACCATTTATGGTCAGTGCCGATACTTTTGGATTACCCCAGTTCGTACATAACCGCTTGTTGCAAGAGGCGAGCCTGAGCGGCTTAAACTATTTGCGCGAAGAGCATGCCGAGGGGCGTATCGCTCGAGCTCTGGTATACGAGCCGACCGAGAGCGACCTGGAGGTTATAGCCGAGGGCTTGCTCCTTGGTGGCTTGGTTATGGAGCAAATGCTAACAGAAATGCCCGAGCATCTGGAGTCTTTGGATCCTGACGTCCGGGCATGGTTTAGGCGCGGCGGGAAGCCATGAGCGCCGAACGTCCCCGTATAACCCAGACGCATGGCGATTTTCACCGCCTGGCCGGCCAGCTTGGCGGAAGTATGACCGACACCTTGCTGGAGGCCTCTGAGAATTACCTTGGTATTCCGCCCAACGAGCAGCATGCAAACTATTTAAGGGGCTCGTATGCCAATTATATTTTGTTTGACTCGAGCGATATGCCAAAACATTCCAGATATATCCCTGGATCAGTTGCCGGTAGCGATGCGATTTCGCTGAAAGAGGTTTCACTGACGCATGAAGCTGATGGCGGGTCGATGGACGAAGTAAGTTACCAGCAGCGCTATTTCCCCGGTCGGCTTATAACATTTGTGCTTCATTACGGTACACCGCCAGCGTATAGCACCGGATATACCTTGCTCGCTGGTCACGAAGCGCCGCCCCTAATTTTTGACCAGGCAATGTATACCCAATGGATCTATAGGCCTGGAGGAGAAAAGTATGCCGACTTAAGCGCCAATGTTGTGGGCGGCTTAGTGGACGCTCTGCCAGAGAATAAGATACATTATCCTGATCAATCTGAACTGCAAGTAATCTTAGGAGCAATGGAAAGCGCCAAGCAGGATATGAGTCCACGCGAAGCTTTTACCTGGCTGCTGCATGATATCCGCTGCCATGCGTTGAATGATGACCCGAAGGCGCAAGCCGAAATAGCCTGGGTTAGGGCACGTCTGCTACATTTAGAGTCTGTAGCGTCTACCGTTGGTACATTGGCGCAAAGACCTTTTAAAGCCGCCGCCGCCTCCTAAGGGCAGCTTGCGAAATATACCGAAGAGTAGTATAATTACCTCTGTTAATAACTAAACCTGCGTAAGTGTGAGAACTTATGCATCCTGCTACAAGGCGGGATTCCGAAGGAGGAGCAATGAACGAGTACGAAATCGCCGTACTATATCACCCGGATCTCGAAATTGATCTGGAGAAAGCCACCAGTCGGGTAGAGAAGATCTTTACCGATAACGGTGGTACTGTCAAAAACGTTGACAATTGGGGCAAGCGTAAGCTAGCATACCCGATCAAGAAGAATGAGCACGCTGTGTACGTCTTCTATACCGCTGAACTTCCAGCTCAAAGCGTCCGCAAAATCGAGAGCACGCTAAACATCACCGACGAAGTAATCCGTTTTCTGATTACCCGTCCTGACCTAAAGGCAATCGCCAAGGCAGAAGCGCTTAAGGCTGAAAAAGCCAAAAAAGCAGCCGAGCGTGGTGAGCCAGCTGAAACAAGCGACGAATCCGAAGAATAGTCTAACCGAGAGGGAATAAGGGGGCCAATATATGGCACGAAGCGTAAACCAAGTCATCTTAATGGGTAACCTTACCCGCGACCCAGAGTTGCGTCAAACACCAAGTGGTCAAAGCGTTGTCAGTTTCAGCTTGGCGCTGAACCGCGCCTACAAGGACCAGAGCGGTGATTGGCAAGAAGCAACCGATTACATTGACGTAGTTGCCTGGGGTCCGCTCGCCGAGCGCGTTTCCCAGTACGTTACCAAAGGACGCCGGGTATTGGTCCAGGGGCGCTTACAAAGCCGCAGCTGGGAACAGGATGGTCAAAAGCGCAGCAAAGTTGAAGTGCTGGCTAATGACGTAACCTTCCTCGATGGACGGGGTGATGGTGAGGGCGGCGGTGCCGCACCTGCAGCCAGCTCCAGTTCATCTTCGAGCAGCAGCCCCAGCAAAAAGAAGGACAACGTTATCGAAGATATCGGCGATGAGCCAATCAACCTCGACGACATTCCTTTTTAACAATTAATAAGGACAAATCACATGGCTAAAATTTTTAAGCACAAGACTGACGTTCCATATTTTGACTACAAGGACTTCAAAACCTTGCAGCGTTATGTAAACGTCTACGGTCAAATTGAAACCCGTAAGAAAACCGGGCTAACCGAAAGTCAACAGCGGCGCCTGGCAACTGCAATTAAGCGTGCCCGTCACCTGGCACTGTTGCCTTTCGTAGCAAATAACTAGGTTCCCGGGGTGGCTGGTACTTCTATATCGCAGCAGACTAAGGATGTTACTGCACAAGTCAGCACCATTCTGGCTTCGCAGGACATTGATAACCTCAGCTCTGCAGAGAGAGAAGTACTGGCCACCATCAAAAGCCGTGTTATTGACGTCCGGCTTGAGGTGCGCGACTACGAATACGCTGAGACACGAGCTGAACAGCTGACGCATGCCAAGGCAGCTATAAAGCGTTTGAAACATCTTCAAAAAGATATCCTCAAACTAAGCGAATACGGGTTATTCAGCGCAGTCGATGTCGCACAACTTACTGCTCAGACCGAGCATATTATTGAACAATTAGCATAGGAGCAATCATGGGACTCAGCATTACAGATCTAAAAAAAGGTACGATTTTCCAATTGGATGCTGTGCCGTACCGCGTTGTGGACTACAACCAAAAGGTTATGGGCCGCGGCGGTTCAATAGTAAACGTGCGCATAAAAAGCTTGCTCGATGGCAAGGTACTTGAGAAAACATTTAAAGGGAACGAGCAACTTGATACGGCCGATGTGACAAATGTCAACGTCCAGTATCTGTATACTGATGGTTCAACCTTCTTCTTTATGCAGGAAGAAACGTTTGAGCAATATGAGATTGCTGCCGATCTTGTTGGTGATTTGGCCGGTTACCTGAAGGAAGGGGATAAAGTACAGCTGCAGCTCTTTAATGGTGTTGTTATTAGCCTTGATATGGCGAAAAACGTCCCCCTACTGGTTACCTACACGGAAAATGTCGTAAAAGGTGATACCACCAGCAATGTCATGAAGGATGCCACCTTAGAAACCGGTATTACCGTAAAGGTACCGGCTTTCATCAAACAGGGTGATGTTATAAAGGTAGATACCCGTACCGGAGAATATCTGGAGCGAGCCAAAGCCTAGCCAGGGCGTATTGGTCAGCAGGACGGTCATGAAGCAACGACTCGACCAGCTTGTATTCAAAAGAGGGTTTGTGATTAGCCGCAGCCAAGCGGAAAGCTGGATTCGCCTGGGAAAGGTTACGGTTGATGGCGAGACCATTACCAAGCCCGGATACTTTACCGAGGAGGATGCTGACATCCGCCTGCAAGCTGACTCGCAGTATGTCAGCCGTGCTGGCCTCAAGCTGGCCTCGGTAGCACAAACGCTGCAACTACACTTTCAGGATATCGTTATGCTCGATGTCGGCAGTTCAACAGGCGGCTTTACCGACTACGCCTTACAGCATGGCGCCCGGAAAGTTATTGCTGTGGATGTTGGCACCGATCAGCTACACCCCAGCCTGCATGGTGATCCGCGTATTGAACTCCACGAACAAACCGACATCCGCGACCTGGCCGAATTATCCGCCGTACCCGATCTGGTGGTCATCGATGTCTCATTTATCAGCCTACGTGAAGTGTTGCCGCATATCGCTCGGATTTCAGGGCCGGCAACCCAAATCGTGGCCATGGTTAAGCCACAGTTTGAAGCTACTGCCGCGCACCTCAAGCATAAAGGTGTCATCAAAAATGACCGCATGCGCCGGGAGATCCTTAAGGATTTTGAGGATTGGGCACGACAACACTTTGTCATTGCCGACAAGGCCGACTCTGATATCGCCGGGACAAAAGGTAACGTCGAGCGCTTCTATCTGTTAAAAATTAAAATGAAAAGCAAGTAAGATTGCTGGCTTTTTAGCGATCCTGCATTAGCCCAGCATAGTAACAAATAAGCGATAATCAATGAGTACCACAGAGTCTGGCCCCATCACTCCTTCGGAGATAGGCAATGATCAACCGCCTATGCGTCCCGATAATGACGCCATAAAGCTAGCCGAGAATTATCTGAGTGCCTTATATCTGCCCGATTTGCCGACGGATTTATACCCTTTAATCATGAAGCGGCTCAATACAATGACCGACAGAAAGATTGCTGAAGATCAGACGCCCCCGGACTGGCGCCCCCTGAAAAATAGACCGCATTGGCAGTCACTTGACCATAGCCTCTTTATGCAGGCATACAATGACGGCTATAGCGGTTGGTATATGTCGTTACGCGAAATAAGACCTGTCCAGCCTGTCGCTGCCTTACGATCAGCTGGCTTTGTTCTTAGCGGGGTAGGGTACACAGTACTTTGGTCGAGTAAAATGAACAGCATTGATGAGATCAATGTACAGGATCGGGATGCGGCTGAAGCGAACCGACAAAAGGATGCGCAGAGAAAGGCCAAGGTAGCTTTGTACCTGGCAGACGCATTGGAGTCGTCTGAGCCCTATGATCCTGCCAAGCAACGACTTGCAAAAGTGCGCACAACCAGAGGCACATCCGAAGTGCTTTTGCCTCATAGCATGGCCGATTATGTTGAGGCGGCTTCGCAGCAAGCGTACATGTCTGACGAGCAGATAAAGGGGATTGTAGCTGGTGATCTTCCCGAAGTTTCCTACTGTACTCCCTATCCAAATCCCGATCATTAGTGTTGTTACTTATGCTTAGATGTTGTCCCGTATCAGAGGGGGTGCTACACTCTTGATATGTATTTCCAGAGTCGGGTTGAGGCCGGCCAGTTACTAGCAAAACAAATAGTCCCCAAGTACAAAGCCAAAGATTGTGCCGTTGTCGCTCTCAATGACGGGGGAGTAATGGTGGGCGCCCAAATTGCTCTGGAATTAAAGTGTGTCTTAACGCTTCTGCTGACCGAGACAATCACGCTGCCCCGGGAAGATGCTGCCGTCGCCGGAATCAGTCAGGACGGCTCGTTTTCGTATAATCAGCGTTATTCGCAAGGCGAAATCGACGATTTTGTAGGCGAGTACTACCATCTTATCGAGCAGGAAAAGATGGAAAAGATGCACGAGATGCATCGTTTAACCGGCCGCTCCGGCTTAATCCGCAGAGACTTGTTGCGGGACCGAACAGTTATCTTAGTGACCGACGGCCTGCTGGACGGCTTCTCGCTGGACATCGCTATGCAATACCTAAAGACTATTCGTACGCAGCGGGTTGTCGTAGCCACGCCCCTGGCCAGCGTGAAGGCTGTAGACCGCATGCACATATTGGCAGACGAAATTTTCTGTCTAAGTGTCCTGGAAGACTACATCGAGACCAATCATTATTACGAAACCCAAGACGTACCACCTCACGACAAGGTTATAAAAACCGTCGAAGAAATTGTTACCCACTGGAAAAATTAACTTAACTGAGGTAGCCGCGCAATTTCTTAAGGTCAAGCAGCGTTATAATGGATTGATCGCGCGCAATAAGGCCTTGGCGTTCCAGGTAAGCTAACTCCCGGCTGGTTGTTTCACGCGTGGCGCTGATGGAGCTGGCGATATCCTGATGCTTCAGCGGCACCTGCAATACCACCGCGGCGTCGTCATCCATTTCCTCCTCGCCAAAGCGCTTGGCTGTACTCAGCAGGAAAGAGATCAGCCGCTCACGTACTGAGCGGTATTCGAGGGTGATAATACGCTCGGAATGCAGACGGTACATATCAATAACCATATCTACCAGCGGCAGGGCAGCCTCCGGTGAGGTCCGCAGAAAAGTAATAAACTGTTCACGAGTTATCCGGAATAGTTCGGTGGGCGCCAAAGTGGCATAGATAATGCTGCGATTTTGGCCTGTGATAGCCCAGGTGAGCCCCAGGATTTCACTGGGCTTACGGATAATCAGGAGGTTTTCTTCACCGTACTTTGTGATGTCGTAGGCCTTAACCAGACCACTTTTGATATAAAAAACACCCGACGGGGTTTCGCCGGGCCTAATAACAAATTCACCTTTTTTGTAAGTCAGCTTTGTTCCTTGGTGGAACAAATTGACGAGCGCGTTGTGCTGGCTCTCAGTCGTCAACATACGCAAAGTATATCATTAACTACCTCTGTAAACAACCGCATTTTAATTTTTGGCCCAATTAAGCCATATAGTCCGAACGACTATATCAAACTATGGCCCTCTGTGTCGAACTCTACAGTGAAAAAAATAACAAAATAATTGTGACAGAAATCGCATAGCTGGCGTGACGAAGATAACCGACGCTGTTAGCCGCAGCATCGTATAGTAAAAGTACTAACCGGGGGCGGTTAGGAAAGGGGGAAACAATGATTAGCCTAAATCAAGTTGAAGATCAACTTAAAAGGGTGGGTTGCAACTTCCGATTCTGGTGTAGGCCAGAAATACGTGAACTCTGCAAAATATTAATGCCAGGTGAAACAATTGCCCAAGCAGTAGTTGGCCGCTATGAAAACGGTATGGCACTGCTGGTAGCCACGGATCACCGGCTGCTCCTAATAGACAAAAAACCAATGTTCCTAACACTAGAAGATCTCCGCTTTGACATGATCTCGGAGATCGACTATAACGCACAACTTTTCGGTGGAACCGTCCAGATCATGACACCTAATCGTAAACTAACATTTAGCGCCTGGAATCAACCTCGACTGCGTAATATCCTTAACTATACGCAGCTGCGCATCAGCGAGATTCGTCAGCACTATATGCAGCGGCAATTTGAGCCCCAGCAACAGCTGCTGCAGCAGGCAATGCCGCCTCAGCCACGCGATGATCAGTACAGCGCGCCGGCGGTCGGTGGCCTTGCCTTACAGGGTAATGCCGCTTACCAAGTGGCTCCCTCTCTACCAGCGCCCTTCAATCCTTACACCAATTCATCGGTAACACTCCGTAAGCGCCGGATACCCAAGTTCTACTAATCACGGTTGAAGGAAATCAGAGCGGGCCCCAGGGACTCGCTCTATTAATTAGGCTGTAGTAGCCTGCGAATAGTACTAAATCAAGTCTTTAAAATATCGTTTAAGCACCATTTGCTCTATATGAAGTTTACGATCGGTTGCAGACTGTTCCTCTACGCCAGCTGGCTTTTCGACTTCTTGAGATGTAGTGTCTTGTTCTGCTGTTTCTAATAATTTCATACGCTCTGACCCGAAGTGGCTTTTCAAAACCAGCTTGAGGGCTTGTTTTGAGACGGCCCTTTGTCCACCGACAACTCCATTATTTTCTCGCATTGCATCACGGCTATTAAAGCCTTCCATGTAGCCACCGCCACCCGTACTTATGTGTCGGTCAAGGAGGGGAGGCCCCCCGTACGTTGATTCTTGGAGCATGTATATGAGTTCTGTATATTGTTTTGGATTAGCGGCCGCCTCTGCTAATTCATCCCTAAAGTGTACCAACTCACGTCTTCCGTTCCGGGTAACGAGGGCATTGTCGACATGTTGCGGGCCGGTGTCACCGACTGCGTAGCCGAGGCTGCGCTCAACCATCAATTTGTAAACCTTGGGATTAATCAACTCCATCTGCTCGATGAGTTTTGGTGTCTCACCGACCAGGTTTGACTTGTCGAATGTATTAAATATGAGAGGAGGATAACCCTTTCCCATACAATAAGCACCCAGCGAGTAGGCCGTGCAGGATTCTTCCGGATATGGTTCCTCTTCAGTCCCAGAACGAACTTCCATCCGGCGTATAATCTCGGCAGAAGCTGCCAGGCGCGCTTCGGTGCTGTCAGACACCTTGCCATACCCGCCAAGATTACTGTCACCGTATGTAAGCATGACGCCTTCCTCTTGTATCGGTTTCACCAGCGATTCGAGGGTGCCATTACCTAGCCTCTCCGCGTCAGCATCTATGGTGACTACCGGATAGTTAAAAGGAAGGCCACGCTCCAGCGCGTCAGCAGCCAGCATATCGCTAGCTTCCTTGCGGAGCTGGACCATCGAAAAGTCATGAAAGTAGCGTGTATCAATAACGATCGAGCGTAGCGCGCTAAAGACAGGTGTGTCACGATAGTCAGGCAAGATCCGTTCCAGGCGTTCTTCTAGAGCCGCTTTCTCTTCTTCGGTGGTCTCTTTGGTGTAGTTACCGTATAGAATTACTTCTGGTCGCTGATAAGGATGTTCGATGATAGCATCTAGAGTACTACGGATATTCTCTTCGGCCTCATCGGCGGCGATTGGCATAAGCAGGGCATAGTCTGGTTGTGGTTCCAGCTCAACCTCGTGTTGACGATCACTCTCCTTGAGCGCATATAAATACTCCGGGGCCTGAGGCGCATGGCCATCAAGGTAGGCTTCCGCGGTATGCTTAAAAGCAAGTACTGCTTCGCGCCTTACTTCAGGACGGTGGTGTTCTGTTTCTGCGGGTTTGGGAATGCCGTGTGATGAATTTTCCATTTTTGTATGCTTTTTTATGTTTATGTGGTGCTAGCTATCTTAGCGTGCGCCATGGGGCGGCGGTGGAGTAGTGTGGTTGTCGACGTGCAGGCCGGTAGCCATGCCCTGGTCGATGAGTACTTTATCAACACGGGCTTGCGCCGGGTCAACTGCCAAATCACTTTGCCCAAAGACAATTTTGTCGGGGGCGACGGTTAGGTCGCTTTGGCCAAAAACAACTTCACCAGGCTTGGCAACTCGCAGATCGCTTTTACCAAACTCGACGGGGTGAGAATTTGCCGTATCAGCCTCTTGACTGTGCGAGACGGGGTGAATAGAGGCTTCAGGTTTGTTTGCGGCCAGGCCCAGGCCCGCACCGCCCATAGCCAGGCCAGCCAGGACCATGCCAGCGATATAGCGGTTTGTAGTATCTTTTTGTTTTTCAGACATATCAATAGACTATACTAATTATGCTAAAAAGTCAATATTATGACATGTTCTTTCTATACGTTAAAGCGGAACTCAACCACGTCACCCGGTTGCATGATATACGTTTTGCCTTCGGTGCGCACCTTGCCGGCAGCTTTAGCTGCGGCTTCCGAACCTGCCGCAATGAGATCATCGTAGTCAATCACCTGGGCTGCAATAAAACCGCGCTCGAAGTCGCCGTGGATTACTCCAGCTGCCTGTGGGGCAGTGGCGCCTTGACGAATGGTCCAGGCCCGAACTTCTTGCTGGCCGGCAGTTAGATAGCTTTGCAGCCCAAGCGTTTTATAGGCGGCATGAGCCAGTTTATGTAATCCTGATTCGCTTTGGCCGTAGCTTTCCAGCAGCTCCGTCCGGTCATGCTCGTCTAGGCCCTGGAGCTCACTTTCCAGCTTGGCGCATACGAACAGCGCCTGGGCCGGAGCAACTAATTCTTCCAGGGCCTGCTTATGTGAATCATCAGCCAGACCTTCTTCATCGACATTGAATACATATATAACCGGTTTGGCGGTAATGAGCTGCAGGTCGGCTAGGTGCTCTAGCTCGATGTCTGCTACGCTCGAGAGCGGCTTACCCTCGTCCAGTAGTTTTTGAGCCTGGAGCAAAGTATCCAGAACTGGCTTTAACTTGGGGTTAGCCCGGGCCTCTTTTTCGAACTTGGTGACACGTTTTTGTACGGTTTGGAGGTCGGCGAGCACTAATTCGGTGTTAATGACGTCGATATCTTTAGCCGGTGAAATATCGTTATCAACGTGTATAACATTTGTGTCCTTAAAGGCGCGCACAACTTGGACAATGGCATTGCAGGTGCGGATATGGCTAAGGAATTGGTTGCCCAGGCCTTCGCCCTGGCTGGCGCCAGCCACCAAGCCCGCGATGTCCACAAAGGTGACGGTGGCCGGAACGATTTTTTTGCTGTTGTACAGATCAGCCAGCTTTTGCAGCCGGGGATCTGGCAGCGGCACAATACCAGTATTTGGCTCGATGGTGGCAAAGGGATAATTAGCCGCCAGGATGCTGCTGCCCGTCAGGGCATTAAACAAAGTTGATTTGCCGACATTAGGCAGGCCGACGATACCGATTGATAAACTCATACATGATTATTTTAACAGAGGTAGCTCAATTTATCCATCTTATAGTGACTTAAGGCGTTGGTAACGCTGGATACGTTACAGCGTGACACAAAAGCGGCCTGCAATGAAACCACGTCTTTTTATTGCAAACTTGCAAAAAGGCGCAAAAGGATAAAACCGCAGGCATAAGCGCAATTGACTTATACATCTGTTCGCTATACGATCAATATAATATTCAGGGGGGATCTGTATGCCGGTTGTTCCGTAATGCATGAGCAAGAATTGTGTTTGTATACACAGCCATTGTTCATGCATTTTTGTTAGTACCAAAAGGAGATGAAGCAGATGACTATCCATGAGATTAGAGTTTTTGAAGAATTTGATGACCCGCGCGCCGATGCCCTGACTCGCCAGGCGCTGCAGCAAGGTATAGATGCGGTAGTAGAGACAAGCCGAGTATTTTACCTGGAAGGCGTCACGCCAGAGCAGGCCAACTTCTTGGGCAAAAACCTGCTGAGCGACCTGGCCAGCCAGCGGTATGAAGCAGCCGATCGTCAGGATTGGGACAATGATCACGTGGTAGAGGTAGCGCCTTTACCGGCTAGCACCAGCCCCGAACGGGAATCCATCGAGTATGGTGCCAAGCTCCTTAATGTACCTCTGCTGGCCGCCGAATCAGGTGTGGAATATCGTTTTCATCCTTCGACACCCCGCGAAGTGGTTGATACCGTGGTTAACAACCTGTTGGTAAATACTAATGTCGAGCAAGTCCGTACCGCCAAGCCGGATAGCCTGCGCCCCGAAGGTCAGGCTGGGCCAATACGGACTATTCCAACGCGGGAACTGGACGATGAAGCCCTGATGGCACTTTCCAAAAGCCGCAAGCTGGCCCTGAGTATCCAAGAAATGCGTGCCATCCGGGAAAAAGCCTGGCAGGAGGGGCGGGAATTACGCGATGGTGAGATCGAGTACTTGGCCGGTGCCTGGAGCGATCATTGCTGCCACAAAACGACCAATGCCCTCATTGAACATGAAGGTAAGTATAAACCCTCGATTTTCAAGCGTATCAAAGAGGCCTCTTATCCATATTTTGAAGAGCGCGGTGTACTGTCAGCTTTTGACGATAACTCTGGCGTATTTGCTTTTTATGAGCATATGGCTATTAATATCAAACTTGAAACACATAATAGTCCGCGCAATGTCGAGCCCCGGGGTGGGGCGGCTACCGGGACTGGTGGTGTACTTCGGGATATAAACGCAACCGGCTTGGGCGCCCGGCCGATCAACTCCATGCATATGGATTTTATTGCGCCACCGGATATTTCGCAGGAGGAGATTCCACCCGGCACGCTAACGCCAATCCAGCTAATCACTGGTAGTGTCCAAGGGGTCGGCGGCTACGGGAATCCCATGGGCGTTCCTACCAATAACGGCTCGTTCCATACCCATCGGAATTACCGCGGCAAAAGCTCCATTTTGGTCGGC
>JGI24741J21665_1000359_pt1 | contig 13645 bp, 8 predicted proteins | sample KBSCornC7_FD_21665 | JGI IMG/M metagenome (IMG submission 21665) | reverse complement strand
GTGCGCTTCGTCGCCCTCGATCACTGATGGCTGCGGCCCCCAAGTCGGTCATCATTCTCGGCGGCGGAACGGCGGGGTGGATGACCGCCAACCTGCTCCATCGGCGGTGGGCCGATCAGGGCACGCAAATTTCGCTGATCGAATCGAAGGACATCGGGATCATCGGCGTCGGCGAAGGCTCGACTCCGCAGCTCAAGGCCTTCTTCGACGAGATCGGCGTCGCCGAAGCAGAATGGATGCCGCGCTGCAACGCGACCTACAAGGCGGGAATCGAATTCACCGGCTGGTCCGACCGGCCGGGCTTCGAGCGCTACTTTCACCCCTTCCCCACTGAGGTGGATGATTTCACGCAGGGCCAATTCTTCTACGCGACGCTCGCACGCCGCAGCGGTCGCGACGTTCCGGCACATCCCGATCCCTTCTTCCTGCCGACACGCATCGCGCGTGAAGCCCTGGCTCCAATCGCGCCGGCGAATTTCCCGTTCTTCGTCAGCTATGGCTATCATTTCGATGCACATCTGATCGGCGAGTTCCTGCGGGAGCTCGGAACCAAGCGCGGCATCGCCCACGTCGAAGCGCGCATCGCATCCGTCGAGCTCGACGATGGCGGGAACGTCGCCGCACTGCTCGCGGACGACGGACGCCGGTTCGAAGCCGATTTCTTCGTCGATGCGAGCGGCTTTCGAGCGGCGATCATCGAGGGCGCGCTCGGGGAGCCGCATCGCCCGTTCGCCGAGAATTTGTTCAATGACCGCGCGGTGGTCGCTCCGACGCCGCACGGACCCGGCCCGATCCATCCCTGCACGCGTTCGACGGCGAAGTCCGCCGGGTGGATTTGGCACATCCCGCTGATCAACCGTGTCGGCAACGGCTACGTCTATTCGTCGCGCTACATCGACGACGATGCCGCCGCCGACGAGCTGCGCACGGACCTTGGGCTCCCCGAAGACGCCGAGGTCCGGCACCTCAAGATGAAATGCGGACGGATCGAGCGCAGCTGGGTGAAGAACTGCCTCGCCGTCGGCCTCGCCCAGGGCTTCCTCGAGCCGCTGGAGGCGACCGCGCTCCACATCGTGCTGGCGACGGTGAAGGGCTTCCTCGACGCCTGGGACAAGGACGATCGCGAGGGCTTCAACGCGACCATCGCGCGCCGCTACGAGGGCATCCGCGATTATCTTGTCTGCCACTATCGGACCGCGCTTCGGAGCGACACGGAATATTGGCGCGACGCGACACGGATGGACGCGCTTTCGGACAGCCTCAAGGGCGTGATCACCGCCTGGTTCACCCGGGCAGACCTCAGGGAGGAGGTCCTGCACCAGGGGATCGCTGGCTATTACGGGCCTGCGTCGTGGCACTGTATGCTCGCCGGCTACGGCAATTTCCCCGACGACGCGAAGCTGACGCAGCCCGGGCCCGACATCGCGCCGATCGACATGGCCGAGGTCGAGCGGTTCGTCTCGGGCTGCGCGATGAATTTTCCGACCCACGCCGAGGCGCTCGGCCGACTAGCGGAGGCTGCATGATCCGTACGCTCCTTTTCGCCTTCCTGATGCTTCTCGCGGCTCCGGCCGTTGCGCAGTCGCAGACGGGGCCCGCGCCGAAGGTTTCCGCGGGGACGATCGTCGATCTCGGCGTCGTGCAGTCGAAATATACCGACCCGCGCCGCGTCGTCGTGTGGCTGCCTTCGGGCTACGATCCCAAGGGCCAGAAACATGCCGTTCTCTACATGCACGACGGCCAGAACCTGTTCGACACCAAGACCGCCGGCTACGGCATGGAATGGCAGATCGACGAGACCCTCGACCGGCTGATCCGCGAGAAGAAGGTCCGCCCGACGATCGTCGTCGGAATCTGGAGCACGCCCAAGCGGCTTCAGGAATATGTCCCGTCCAAGGCGCTCAACGGGCTTCCGGCGAAGTACCGCGAGAAAGTCCGTGCGCTCTACGGCGGCGATCCGCTTTCCGATGGCTATCTGAAATTCCTGGTCACCGAGCTCAAGCCCGCGATCGACAAGCGGTTCAACGTGAAGACCGACCGCGCGAACACCGCGATCATGGGATCGTCGATGGGCGCGCTCATCTCGCTCTACGCGATCGACGAATATCCTGAGGTCTTCGGGGCAGCCGCGGCGATGTCGACCCACTGGCCGCTGGTCATCAATCCCGACAACACGCCGGTCAGCGACGAGGACTACGAAGCAGTCTCGTCAGCCTTCGAGCGCTACCTCACCCCCGCCCTACCGGACCCGCGCACCCACAAGCTCTATTTCGACCACGGCAGCGAGACTCTCGACGCAGTCTATGCGCGCTATCAGGACCGGGTGGACGCCGTGGTTGCGCGTCGCGGCTATCGCCAATGGTCGACCAGCTTGAGCCTCAGCTTCCCCGGCCAGAAGCACAACGAGATCAGCTGGGCCTCGCGGGTCGCCGTCCCGCTTCAATTCCTGCTTCCGCCGACGAGCGGCCACTAACTTCTCATGGCTAGCAGTATCCATCCCGCATGAGTTAGACTGCGCCGTCGCAGCGGGGGGCCGTGCGGGCGATGGCGGACGTGTTCCTATCCTACAAGCGCGAAGATGCGGCAAAGGTCCGCAAGCTCGTCGCCGCGCTGCGCGATCGGGGCCTCGATATCTGGTGGGACGAGGACATTCCCGCTTCGGCGCCGTGGGAAGCGACGATCGAAAAGGCGCTCGCAGCGGCCAGGACGGTGGTCGTCTGCTGGTCGCCGGCAAGCGTCGCGAGCGAGAACGTCCGTTCGGAAGCGCGCGTCGCCCGCGAGGACGGCCGGCTGATCCAGGTTTTCGTGAAGCCCTGCGATCCGCCCCTGTTTTTCGGCGAGCGGCAGGGCGTCGATCTCAGCGGCTGGCGCGGCAACGAGCGATCCGCGCATCTTGGAGATCGTCGAAGCCGTCGAGCGGACCATCCCGGGTGAGCACAAGCCGCCCAAAGCGCACCGCCGCCGAGAGCTGCATTTCCCCAAGCGCCTGGCCGCAATCGCCGGCGCCCTGATGCTGATCATCGCGGGAGCGGCCGGATGGTGGTTCTTCAGCCCGGCGAAGGCGGAGGGACCTACCACCATCGCGGTTCTGCCGTTCCGCGCTCTCAATCCTGCGGACGCGAATCTCGTCGATGCCATCTGGGACGACACCCGCGGAGCGCTCGGCCGCAACCCGAACCTTCGGGTGATCGGCCGCCAGGCGATGGAGGCTCTGACGGACAAGCACCTCGAGCCCTCCGGCTACCGAAAGAAGCTGGGCGCCGATTATCTGCTCGACGGGAGCGTCCAGCACATCGGCGATCAAGTGCGCATGAAGCTCAGCCTCACTCGCACGAAGGATGAAGCGGAGGTCTGGAGCGATCAGGTCGGGGGCAAGCTCGACGACGTCTTCGCGTTCCAGGAGCGCGTCGCCAACGAGGTCGAAGGATTGATCCGCGGCCGGGTGGCGCCCGGAGGCGGCCGCAGGACCGAGAACATCGCGACCAGCGGAGACGTCTACGCGCTCTACGCCGAAGCGAGGGCCAAGGACCGCCGGCGCGATTCCGGGAGCGCGCGCCAGGCGAAGACCCTGCTTCGCAAGGCCCTCTCGATCGATCCGAATTACGCGCCCGCCTGGGCCGAGCTCGGGATCGCGACCTTCTTCGCGCGCGAAGGCGATATCCCCGAGGCCCGGGTGCGTGCGGAATCCTCCAGCCACTTCAAGCGGGCGCTTACGCTCGCGCCCAACCTCGCGTCGGCCCATGCCGGCCTCGCCATGGTGCAGGGCTACAAGCCGGAGGCCGAAGCGGAATTGCGCCGCGCCACCACGCTCGATCCCGGAAACGTCGAGGCGTGGATGTGGCTCGGCAACCTCCTGGGGAGCCAGAACCGGGTGAAGGAGTCGCTCGTCGCCTACAGCCGCGCGACGGAGATTGAACCGCTCTGGCCGCAGTCCGTCGGGAACAAGATCACCGCACTTTACTATCTGGGCGACACCGACGGCATGGCTAGGGAACGCGCCCGCATCGAACAGGCGCAGGACCAGGTGCTGCTCGACAAGCTCAACTGGCGCCTTGCCCAGATCAGCGGACATCCGGGCGACATGGTGCGCATCATGCTCGAGGTCCGGTCGCAGCATCCGGAAGAAGCGGCTGCCGTGGACCAGCGGATCGGCCAACCGCTCATCCAGCTCGGGTTCGTCGAGGAAGGCCTGCGCGCGAGGAAGCTGCCGCTGACGCTGGCAGCTGTTTTCCGCGGAGAGCCTGCGCCCGCGTCCGAACTGGATCGCGATTACGCGCCGCCATTGGGCTTGTGGCAGGACGTGGAGGCCGTTGCGATCTACAGCCGCCTGCTTCCGACCAACGGCCGTAATTCCGAATATATCGCGCGCTATCGGACGGCGTTCAAATCGGTCGACGATTTCCTAACCGAATTCGCGGAACATCCGCTGGTCTTGCTGTCGATCGCGCCCACTGTCGCGACGGACCTGCGCGCGGGGGGGCTGGGCGCGGATGCCGATGCGATCCTCCGAGCCAGCGAGCCGACCTTCCTTCGCTATTTCAAGAACGGCCCGCCGGAGAAAGATTATCTCGCGCAGCTTGCTTATTACCGGGCGGCGGACGGCAGGGACGATGAAGCGGTCGCGTTGCTGCACCGAGCGGTTGCCGGGAATTGGTTGCCCGACGGGGAAGGAACCGCGATCGATATCGCCGAGGAGCCCTGCTTCGCGCGCCTCGTGAACCGCGCCGATTTCCAGTTAGTCCGTCGCCGCATCCTCGCCCGGATCGACGAAGAGCGGCGCAAGGTGCCGCTCGCGCTCCTCGCTCAAGCCTATCCGGTCGAAAGGAAGGCCGCCGCCTGAGAGTGATGCACGCCCGGCCCATTCGTCGGGCGTACCCGCCGCTTCGTCGAAGGCCGGCGCTTAACCAAGGATAGTTCCTCTACCCGCCGGCCCAATCCTGATGATTGCTCCCAAGAGCGCTTCCCCACTTGCAATCCGCGGCGGCAGGGGAAAAGGCGCCACATCGTGAAGCCCGCTTTGCTGATTGGATTTGCGCTGCTGCTCGCGGCGTGCGGCAGCGCCGAGGACGCCGACGCGCCCGGCGGCCGAGGCCGGCCCGACGGGCCGGTCACAGTCGGCTTTGTCGTAATCCAGCAGGGCAGCGCCCCGCTCGAGCAGGAACTGCCCGGGCGCATCTCCGCCTACCAGGTGTCCGACGTCCGGCCGCAGGTCTCGGGCGTGATCCAGCGCCGGCTGTTCCGCGAAGGCTCGGTCGTCCATCAGGGGCAGACGCTCTACCAGATCGATCCGAGCGTCTATAACGCCCAGGCTGCCCAGGCGCAGGCGAACCTCCAGGCGGCGCGAGCGCAGGCGGAGGCTGCGCGGATCCTCGCCTCCCGCTACAAGCCGCTGGTCGAGCAGCAGGCCATCTCGAAGCAGGATTATACCAATGCCGTCGCGCAGGCGCGGCAGGCGGACGCGGCGGTCGCCCAGAATTCGGCCGCGCTCAGGAGCGCTCAGATCAACCAGCGCTTCACCCGCGTCCCCGCGCCGATCACCGGCCGCATCGGCCTGTCCAACGTCACCGAAGGCGCGCTCGTCACCGCCAACCAGGCCGATGCCCTGACGACGATCACCCGGCTCGATCCGGTCTATGTCGACATCCAGCAATCGGCGTCGGACCTGCTCGGGCTTCGCCGGGCGCTGGCCCAGGGCGGAGCGGCTCCGACCTCGGCAACGGTGCGGCTGATCCTTCCCGACGGCAGCGACTACGGAATGACCGGCACCGTCGAATTCAGCGAGGTGCTCGTCGACCAGAGCACCGGGACGGTGACGCTGCGCGCCCGCTTCCCCAACCCGCAGGCGATCCTTCTGCCCGGCATGTACGTGACCGCGCAGTTTGCGCAGGCCGTCGACACCTCGGCTTTCCTCGTGCCCCAGCAGGCGGTGACGCGCGACCCCCAGGGCAATGCCACCCTCTTCATCGTGGGCCCGGGCAACAGGGCGGTGCAGCGAACCGTCGTCGCCGAGCGGACTCAGGGCCCTTATTGGGTAGTGACGCAGGGGCTCGCGCCGGGCGAGAAGGTGATTACCCAGGGTACCGCAAACCTGCGCGACGGTGCGCAGATCAAGCCGGTGCCCGCAAGCGCTCCGCAGAAGGTCAAGGCCCCCTCTCCGGAAGCATTGAAGGCGATGCAGAAGCAGCGCCGCGGCGGCTGAGGGATGTCGCGGATATTCATCGAGCGGCCGATTTTCGCCTGGGTCCTCGCGATCATCATCTCGCTCGGCGGCATCGGCGCGATCTTCGCCCTCCCGGTCGCCCAATATCCCGACGTCGCTCCGACCCAGATCAACATTCGCGCGACCTACCCCGGGGCGTCGGCGGAGACGCTAGAAAGCAGCGTCACCCAGGTCATCGAGCAGACGCTGACCGGGCTCGACGGGCTTCTCTACTTCAGCTCAGGCTCCAGCTCGCGCGGGCAGGTCACGATCAGCGCGGTGTTCGACAAGAGCGTCGANGCCGACATCGCGCAGGTCCAGGTCCAGAACAAGGTCCAGTCGGCGGTGGCGCGCCTGCCGCAGCAGGTGCAGCAGCAGGGAGTCCGCGTGACCAAGGGGTCGCCCGACTTCCTGATGATCGTCGGCGTCTATGACGCGACCGACAAGCACACGAACGTCGACGTGTCCGACTGGCTCGGGACCAACATCCAGGACGAGCTGTCGCGCGTGCCAGGCGTCGGCGACGTCAACGTGTTCGGGTCCGAATATGCGATGCGCATCTGGCTCGATCCGAACAAGCTGCAGAGCTTCCAGCTCATGCCGAGCGACGTGGTCAGCGCGGTCCAGAACCAGAATATCGAGGTCGCGGCAGGCGAGATCGGCGGAATGCCGCAGCCCGAGGGCCAGATGCTCAACGCGACCGTCACCGCCCAGTCACGGCTTCAGACGCCCGAGCAGTTCCGCAACATCATCGTCAAGTCCGATCCCAACGGCGCCCGCGTCCTCCTCTCGGACGTCGCGCGGGTCGAGCTCGGCGCCGACAGCTACGCGGCGACGATCCGGATCAACGGCCACCCCGGCGCGGGCATCGGCATCTACCTGGAACCCGGCGCCAACGCGCTGAACACGTCCAAGCTGGTGAAGGCCGAGATGGCGCGCGCCGAACCGCGCCTGCCCGCCGGCTACAAGATCGCCTACGCCAACGACAGCTCGGACTTCATCCGCCTGTCGGTGATCGAGGTCGTGAAGACCCTCGCCGAGGCGATGGCGCTCGTCATCCTCGTGATGTTCGTCTTCCTCCAGAGCTGGCGAGCGACCCTGATTCCGGGGATTGCCATCCCGGTCGTGCTGCTCGGCACCTTCGGGATGCTCTACATCCTCGGCTTCTCGATCAACACGCTGACCCTGTTCGGGCTGGTGCTCGCCGTCGGATTGCTGGTCGACGACGCCATCGTGGTCGTCGAGAATGTGGAGCGCATTCTGGAGGAGCAGCCCGAGCTGACCGTCCGGGAAGCGACGGTGATGTCGATGAACCAGATCCAGATGGCGCTGATCGCCATCGCCCTGGTGCTTTCGGCGGTGTTCCTTCCGATGGTTTTCTTCGGCGGCTCGACCGGCGTCATCTACCGCCAGTTCTCGGCGACCATCGTCTCGGCGATGGGGCTTTCGGTGCTGCTCGCGCTCACCTTCAGCCCGTCGCTCGCCGCCAACGTGCTGAGGCGCCAGCATGCGAGCGTCGAGGACACGTTTCTGGGCAAGCGCGCGCCGCGACTGGCGCACGGAATCGAAACTGCGCGGCAGAAGTTCAACTCCGGCTTCCAGCGCACGATCGACTGGTACGTCGGCAATGTCGGGCGGGTTGTCGACCGCAAATGGCTGTTTCTTGCCATTTACGCGATCACCTGCCTGCTCCTGGTCGTGCTCCTGTGGAGGCTTCCGACGGGCTTCATCCCGAGCGAGGACCAGGGCAATGCGTCCGCGCAGTTCCGGCTCCCCGCAGGCGCGACGTTCGGCCGCACCTATGATGTCGAGCAGCAGGTGGAGAAATACTTCCTCGAGGGCCCGGACAAGAAAAACGTCCACACCCTGTTCGCGGTGACCGGCGGCGGCGGCGGACTTTCGGGGCAGAACACCGGTCAGGCCTACATCAACCTCGCGCCCTTCGATCAGCGCGAGGGAAAGGAGAATAGCGCGCAGGCCATCGTCGAGCGCGCGTCGGGCGCTTTCCGCGGTCTCCGCGACGCGCAGGTCTTCGCCCTGGTCCCCGGAGCGATCCGCGGGCTTGGCCAGTCGACCGGCTTCACCATGCAGCTCCAGAACACGAGCGGGATGAGCCGCGAACAGTTCGCCGCCGTCCGCGACAAGCTCCTCGCGGCGGCGGCGTCCGACCCTGTGCTCGAGCAGGTCCGGCTCAGCGAGCTGCCGGATGTCGCCAGCCTCAAGGTGAATATCGACGTCCCCCGGCTGACCGCGCTCGGGCTGACGACATCCGATGTGAACTCGACGCTGTCGACAGCCTGGGGCGGCCGCTACGTCAACGACTTCATCGACCGCGGGCGGGTGAAGCGGGTCTATGTGCAGGGCGACGCGCCCTACCGCGCGACGCCTGCCGACATCGGCGACTGGTTCGTGCGTAACAACCAGGGACAGATGGTGCCCTTCTCCTCCTTTGCGAGCACATCGTGGCGAACCGCGCCGGTGACCCTCGATCGTTTTCAGGGCTTCGCGGCCTACGAGATCCAGGGACAGGCCGCCGGCGGCCGAAGTTCGGGCGAGGCCATGGCGGAGATCGAAAAGCTCGCTTCTCAGCAGCCGGGAGTCAGCGTCGCCTGGTCGGGCGCGTCCTATCAGGAGCGGGTCGCGTCCGGGCAGGCGCCCTTGCTCTACGCGATCTCGCTGATCGTCATCTTCCTGTGCCTCGCGGCGCTTTACGAAAGCTGGTCGATTCCCCTCGCCGTCCTGCTGGTCGTCCCGCTCGGCCTGGTCGGGGCGATCCTGTTCGTCACGCTCCGGGGTCTGGAGAATGACGTGTTCCTCCAGATCGGCCTGCTGACGACGATGGGCCTCACCTCGAAGAACGCGATCCTGATGAACGAGTTCGCCGAGCGCGCGGAAAAGGAAGGCAAGAGGATCATCGATGCGGCGATCGAGGCGGCGCGGATCCGGCTCCGTCCGATCCTGATGACCAGCTTCGCCTTCATCTTCGGCGTGTTCCCGCTCGCGGTCGCGACCGGCCCGGGCGCGAACGGCCGGATCGCGATCGGAACCGCCGTGATCGGCGGAATGCTGACCGCGACGATCCTCGCGATCTTCTACATCCCGCTGTTCTACGTGCTGGTCCGCCGCGGCGTGCGCGACGGCCTGGTCATCATCCGCGAGCGCTTTCGCCGCCGCCCGGAGTCGCGGGCATGAGGCGCGGCATCGCCTTGGCCGCGCTCCTGGTCACAAGCTGCACCTCGCTGGAGCCGAAATATGTCCAGCCGGACCCGGCCATTCCCGCGTCCTGGCCCGCCGGCGACCCATATCTAGTGCAGTCCGAGGCGGGGCTTCCCGCGCTCAGCTACAAGCAGGTCTTCACGGACGCGCGGCTCCAGACACTCATCGCGGAGGCGCTGGTCAACAACCGCGACCTGCGCGTCGCGGCGGCCAATATCGCCGCCGCCCGCGAGCAATATCGCATCCAGCGCGCCAACCAGTTGCCAACGGTGACCGCAGATGGCGGAGCCACCATCTCGGGCGACAAGGACAATGGCGCAAGCGCGCAATATCAGGCCGGCGTCGGAGTGCCCGACTACGAAATCGACCTGTTCGGCCGCCTCAAGTCGCTCAGCGACGTGCAGCTCAACCGCTATTTCGCGACCGAAGCGGGCGCCCGCTCAACCCGCCTCACGCTGGTCGCGGACATCGCCAATGCGTGGCTCGACTATGCGGCGGATTCGACCCTGCTNCGGATTTCCACTGAAACCGCGGCNGCAGCCGAGAAGAGCGTCCGCCTCACGCGCATCCGCCTCGATGGCGGGATCGCGCCGCGCACCGACCTCGACCAGTCCGAACAGATCCTCAGCGCCGCACAGGCGGACCTCGCCCGCCAGCGCACAGCCGTTGCGCAGGATGCGAATGCACTCCAGCTCCTCGTCGGCGGACCAGTCGATCCGGCTCTGCTGTCAGGATCGATCGACGAGGCGTTCGGGACGATCGCCGCGGTCCGGCCGGGACTCGATTCCTATGTGCTCCTGCGCCGCCCGGATGTCGTCCAGGCGGAGTATGAGCTGCGCTCGGCCAACGCGAACATCGGCGCCGCGCGCGCGGCGCTGTTCCCCCGGATCACGATCACCGGGCTTCTCGGCTTCGCGAGCAGCGCGCTCCTGAAGCTGTTCAGCGCCGGCGCATTCGGCTGGAGCGCGGGCGCGGATGCGAGCTACACGATCTTCCAGGCCGGCGCNGGCCACGCGAACGTCCGCCTGACCGAAGCCCAGCAGCGCGCCGCCGTCGCGAGCTATCAGGGGACGATCCAGGCCGCGTTCCGAGACGTCGCCGATGCGCTTGCCCGGCGCGGCACGATGAACGACGAGATCGCCGCACGCCAGCGCCAGCAGGCTGCGACTGGCGACGCCTACCTCCTGACAGAGGCGCGCTATCGCGAGGGCATCGACCCCTTCCTGACCGTCCTCGATGCCCAGCGGTCCTATTACGCCGCGCAGCAGACCCTGGTCTCGACCAAGCTCACCGCCGCGCAGAACATCGTTGCGACTTACCAGGCAATCGGCGGCGACGCGCTGCTCGAAGGGACGCCGATCTGCCAGAACCTGCCCGGTGATTCGGCCCAGGCCAACGCCGCGCTATTCGCTACGGAGTGCGCGCCCGACTGATCAGNCGCTCTCCACGGCATAGTCGTCGCCGTAGAATTTGCTGGTGCTGCGCGTGTGGAACGCGATCGCCTTGATCGGCTCGTACTTCGGCGTCCCGAGGCCGGGCAGAACCTCCAGAATTTCGTCCTCCCAGACGTAAACCGCGATCGGGAACGACACCCTTGCGCGGTTGGTATGGGAGCGGTCGCTGGGCTTGCCCACACGGTGAGTCGTCGACGGCAGCCGGTCATTCGTGATCCGCTGCATGTAGTCGCCGGTGTTGATGATGATCGAGCCCGGAGGCGCTTTCATGCGTACCCACTTGCCGCTGCGGTGGTTCCACACCTGCAAGCCATCGGTTCGCGACGCCGGAAGGATGGTGAAGAGGTCGACGTCCTCATGGCCGAGCAGCCGCGCCGCGCCGGAATCGTCCTGCTCGGCCGTCATCGGCGGGTAATAGTTGAGGCGCAGTCCGAAGTTCGTGCGCGTCAGCTTGTCGTCCAGCAAATGCGGATCNCAGCCGAGCCCCTCGAGCATCGCCTGCGCGATCGGCTTGAACAATTGCTCGTGGGCCAGGACCAGGCGGCGCGCTCTCCGCTCATAGTCCGCCCCGGGCCAGAATTTCTCCGCCTCGAACGGCTGCTCGCGGTCCTGCGGGATGTCGAACGCGCGCCTGCACCAGACCCAGCCCTCGACGAGGTCCGGGTGAATGTCGCTGGTCTCCTCGATGGGAAAATAACCCTGGTTCACCGAGCCGTGGCGGGAAGCGCGGAAGCGCATCTTCTCGGCCAGCGGAAGCGAAGTGAAGAGATCGAGCGTCAGCTCTTCCATCTCCTCATAGATCGCCGGATCGACGCCATGGCCGACGAGAACGGCAAAGCCGATCTCCTCCAGCGCCGCGGCGAATTCGCGCGCGACCCGGACCTTGTCCTCCGCGCCGCCGCGAAGGAACGCCTCGAAATCGATCGTCGCGATCTCGAAATCCTCGTCGAACGCATCGCCCGAACTTTCGGCGAGGCGATAGGTGTGCGTCTTTCGCACCTGGTCGTATTTTACGAATTCGCTGCTGAGGGAATCGACGTCGGCCATGGCTCCGCAATTAGTCCCTTGGAGCCAGCAAGGCCAGAAGCGCGAAGCTCGCGAGCCAATGTTCGCCCATATAATCGCCTGCGATGTGCGGCATCGCCGCTTGCAGGTGGCGCTCGGCATGGCCCGAATAGCCGAGCTCGCGCCAGCACCAGGCGCGGCTGAGGTTGAGTCCGTCGAGGTGGGCGATCTTGCCGTCGCTGCGGTCGCTGACGATGGCGGGTTCGAACAAGGCCGCCGGTTGGCGGTTGGCGACGCCCGGCAGGAAATGCCGGAACCAGGCCGGAAATTCGTCGCCGTGCGTCCGCGCCATGCACAGCGCCTCGATCAGCGCGGGCGAAAGGAATTCATCGCCCCCCGGCTCCCACGCCTGACAATCCCGGTCGGCGCCGAACCAGTGCAATGACCGCGTGCGGATGAGATCGGCAAACGGCGGATCGAACTGCTCCGCCCATTCGAGCGACAGGACCAGCGCGAATGCCGTGTTGAAGTGCGTGCCGACGCGGATCGGGTAGGTCAGCACCGGCAGATACTCGCCCATCCGTCGCGCAAAGGCCCTTGCAAGCGGCTCGAGCTCCGCGNCCCAGTTCCCCTCGTGGCGCGACGCTTCGAGGTGGAGATAGAGCAGCCAGGCCCAGCCGTAGGGCCGTTCGAACCCTCGGCTGAGCGGCCGGTCGAGATAGGCGAGCTCTCCGGCGACCTTCTCCGGCGTGAAGCTGTCGCTCGCCAGCTCGGCCATGGCGCTCGCTTCCGGCACGTCCGGGAACAGCCGCCGAAGCGTCAGCAAGGTCCACCAGCCGTGAACGCAGCTGTGCCAGTCGAAGCTTCCGTAGAAGATCGGGTGGAGGGTCCGCGGCGTCAGCGCGTCCTCGTCGCCGAGCAGGACATGGTCGAGCTTGTGCGGATATTCCTTGCGCACATGCCCGAGCGCAATCCGCGCCATGTGCGAGGCCAGGCCGGCGTCGAGTGTCGTCACAGCCGGAACCCCGCGACATAGAGGATGATGATATTGGCGATCAGCAGCGGGATAGCGGTGGCGATCTGCATCTTGATGACCCCGTACTGGTTCTTCAGCTCGAGAAGCGCGGCGGGCACGATGTTGAAGTTGGCGGCCATGGGAGTCATCAAAGTCCCGCAGAACCCGGCGAGCATCCCGACGGCGCCGATGACCGCCGGGTTGCCTCCGTCCTGGCGGATGAGGATCGGGATCCCGATCGCGGTCACCATCACCGGGAAGGCGGCGAAGGCGTTGCCCATGATCATCGTGAAGACCACCATCCCGAGCGCGTAGAGCAAGACCGCGAGGAGGATGCTCCCGTGCGGGATAATCCCGCTCGCGATGCCGCCGATGATGTCGCCGACCCCCGCCGCCGCGAAGACCGCGCCGAGCGAGGCAAGCATTTGGGGGAGCACCANCGCCCANCCNATCGAATTTGCCAGGCGGCCGCCTTCATCGACGGCTGCGACGGCGGGCGGGTGAAGCCAGGCGTAGCAGGCGATGAGGGCGATGATCACACCGACGCCGAGCAGCACGAGGGTCACCGACTTGGCGTCGATGAGCCCGCTGTCCTTCAGCGGCGTGTAGGTGAAGAGGAGCGTCCCCACGAACGCGGTGAACGGGATGATCAGCGCCGGCACGAAGAGCCTGTTGCCGAAGCGCTCGGACGAGCGCTGCCGCTCTTCGTCGCTGGTCGATTGGCCGGGACTTCGGCCGAGCAAATGCGCCCCTGCG
>JGI24741J21665_1000354_pt1 | contig 13722 bp, 11 predicted proteins | sample KBSCornC7_FD_21665 | JGI IMG/M metagenome (IMG submission 21665) | reverse complement strand
TCTCGTTTCAATGCCAGATACTACGACCGAGCCTGTCACGTCTGCAAGCGCAGAGACCTCACAGGCTGATACCGGCGAGCCATCGGCTCCAGCTTTTATGTCAGACGATATGTCCGCACAAACCACCACCACGTCGGCAGTAGCGGCCAAACCTACTACAGCCCAGCCTGCGGCTTCTAGCAGCAGTGCTGTCACTAGCGATATAACGCCAGCAGCACCTGCCGAGGATACTCCGGCCCATTTTGCCATGGAGCACACTGTCGAAACCGCCCAGAATGTACCGATTTGGGAGCACCCTGATACCTCAGAGCAGGTCGAAGGCACTCGGGCGCCAGCCGCTCAGCGGTCCACCAAGACTATCGAAGACCTTCTTGCCGAAACCGGTGCGCCTACCTTGGAGCCCGAGAAGAAGCCATCACTTATTGTTTCGCATCATAATCCGCACCACGCCCGCTGGTGGGAGCCGGTGCTTATTTTTCTGGCAATTATAATTGTCGCTGCTATCGCTATCAATTTTCTGTTAGATGCCGACATTATCAAAACCAGCCTGCAAGTACCGCATACTGATTTGCTAAAGTAACCGTCCCCCCTGTAATCCAGGAGGCCTGAATACCCTAAATGCTGCCTTCTTTGGGATTTATCTTGATTCTGGACATAGTTAGCAGGTATTCCTGGTCATGCGAAAGAGAAGATTGGACCAGGTCAAATTTGCTCTCATCAAATTGATCCAGGGTGTTGAGTGTATTTTGATGACGTGCCCGCCACAGTAAAATACCGTCACCTTTGTTTAGTTCGATAACCCGTTCTTTGCCGAATAATTCGAGTTTGATGGCAATTGCCACGTTCAGCCTGGCTTGAAGCTGGCGGGCCATCTTCCGCTCATCGAAAAACTGCTCCAGGGTGTACAATGACTCGTCGATGTTAAGCAGCTTTAATACCAGGTTAACCTCCTGGTTTCCACTAACGGTCATTTCAAAATAGCGCCGGGATTTTTCGGTATCAAGCTTTTTGGAAAAGATCAGGATGTCTCTTTTGCCCATGCTGTCGTGGATGGTGGCCAGGGCATGTCCTGGTTCGCGTAGGTTGGACAGGGTGCCGCCCAGGAAAAATACCAGGTTTACGCTTGACTCGGCGTTTGGGCCGAATGATTCGGGGAAAAGCAGGTCATTGAAGCGATCGTAGTTGATGTCTTTGATGTAGCCTTCGAAAGGTATCTTGTTGTCAAACCACTCGTCAATGTTCTTTCGGGCAATGTCGACCATTTCTTTACTGATGTCCAGGGCGATGTAGCGCTTTAACTTGCCAGTCTTGTGAAAATGATCCAGAACATCCCTTATGGGCAGAGCGTTACCTACGCCCACATCGATGATGTTGATGGAAGTGTACTGATCGATCAGCGAATCCAGGTACTTGAGGTTTAGATCAAGCAGTTCTTTGGTGTTGCGCAAGGAGTTAGGCGTGTCCTGTTTGGCAAGATTTTGGGTGTAGGCATCCCAGCGCTTGGCCCCGCTGTTGAAGTAGGAGTATTGCAAAGGTATTTCTTTATAAATATCCAGATTAGCAATGATGTCCATAATTTGCTTTGGATCATATAATTTGTAGAATTCGGCAGTGGGCTTTATTGTCTTAAAGCCACGGCTATTTTTATACTTCTTGCCCTTTTTGGCTAACTCTTCGATAAGGCTGGTGTTGTGTGAAAGGTTTGCTACGTATTGTTTATCGTTTTCAGTATGCAGACGAAGGTCAAGCTTGCCTTCGGCGGCTGCCTGAACCCAGTTCCGGACCGTCTTTTCAGAGACATTGTACAGTTTGGCTAATTCAGTGTTCTTGAAATACTTCATGATTCTCCGGGATTTATCTTAACATTATATACACAAAAAATTTTATTGACATGTTCCGAATGCAACGCGTATCATATAAATGTGGGTGATCCATCCAAACAAGTTGCCTGGTAGCCTACACCTACAAATGAAACAAACTTCACTGTAAGAAGTTCGCACATTTATCCGAAATCGTCAATGTTACGAAGTTGTAAAGTACCAATTATAACTAATGAGAGTAATCTCGGGAAGAGGGTTTTATGAGTAAAAACTCAACGGTAGCCACTAACGACAGCATTAACAGTAGTGACAGTCACATAGTAAGCGTGGCTAATTCCCTTTCCGATGATGATTTTGTGATGATGTGTCCGTTTGATGACGGCAGCCTGTCAGAAGCCATTCTTTCGTTATATTACCTTCCGCCCCAATTTAAGCTCCGTGTCCTGATTGACAAAACGTCTGCCAAACTGCCGTTTTCCGACCACGAAGCCATAAAGGGCCGTATTACACTCGCCACCGAAGTAGGGACGTCAACTAAGACATCTCCTTTTTCTAATGCAAACGCCGTAGTCTATAGTGAAACCACCCCCGTAAAGAGTGAGTCTGCTACACCACGTGTCGTTATTTCCAAAGCAGCTCACCACACTACGCAAAGTTCAGACGGTAACACGTTTATGATTTCCGAAGACAGCCCCGAGGCTTTGGCCAGCGCCATGCTGCGCATCGCCAAAATGTAAGGCCAGAGTGGGCTTACAGAGAAAATTACAGCGCGGCATCTGATACAATTAATCGCGTGTTAGAAGAACTTGTCGAAGGCTTAAATCCCGAGCAGCGCCGGGCCGTGGAAACAACTGAGGGGCCTCTGCTTATCCAGGCAGGGGCCGGTTCGGGCAAGACCAAAACGCTTACCCACCGTATTTCATATATAATCGCCTCGCACAAAGCATCTCCTTATAATATTTTGGCGGTAACCTTTACCAACAAGGCCGCCCGCGAAATGCGTGAGCGTGTAGCCAAATTACTGGGTGAAGACCCCGACAACCGCAGCTTCATGCCCTATATGGGTACCTTTCACTCTATTTGTGTGCGTATCCTGCGGCAGGACGGCGAGGCAGTGGGTATCCCCAAGAGTTTCGTTATTTTTGATGAGTCCGACCGTATCCAGGCGGTTAAGCAAGCGATCAAGCAAAAAATGATCGACGAAAAAAGTTTTCCGGCCAAGCAGCTGGCGGCCATGATCAGCAATGCCAAAAACGAGATGATGGAGCCCGAAGAACTGGCTGGCGCCGGCTCTACCCCGGCCCAGCGGGCAGCGGCCGATATTTTCCCTTTATACGAACAGGCGCTACGTGATGCGGCAGCCCTCGACTTTGATGACCTTATCCAGCGTACGGCCAAGATGCTGCAAAGCAATGAGGAAATCCGCGAAAAGTGGCGTCGTCGCTTTAAGTACGTCATGATCGACGAATATCAGGACACCAATGCTGCGCAGTACAAGCTGGTTAAACTGCTAACCAACCAGCATAACAATATCGCGGTGGTGGGTGATGACTGGCAATCAATCTATTCCTGGCGGGGCGCCGATTTCCGGAACATCTTGAACTTTGAAAATGATTACCCAACCTGCACCGTTATTCGCCTGGAGCAAAATTACCGCAGCACCAAGCACATCCTGGACGCTGCCCACGCTGTTATCACCAAAAATCAGCAACGTTCTGACAAACAATTATGGACCAGCGAGGGCAGTGGCCTACCCGTGCAGATGCTGCAAGTAGTTAACGAACGCGCTGAAGGCGAGGCCATTGTGCGGCGCATCCGTAACGCGGTTGATAGCGGCTACCGGCATTACAGCCATTTTGCTGTGCTGTACCGTACCAATGCCCAAAGCCGTTCGGTGGAAGAAACCTTCATCCATTATGGTATTCCGTACCGTATCGTGGGCGGACAGCGTTTCTATGACCGCAAAGAAATCAGGGATTTAATGGCCTATGTACGATTGGTGTATCAGCCCGAAGACAAAATGAGTTTCAGCCGGGCTGTCAATATCCCCAGCCGCGGTATCGGCGAGAAGACCCTTACCAACTTCTTTGACTGGCAAACCAAAAATCATATGACGTTATTGCAGGCCTTAACAGAGGTAGAAACCTGCGACATGCTTACCAATAAAGCCATCAAGGGCTTAAGCGAGCTGGGCGATCTTCTGGCGGCTATGCGCGACATCATGGCTGACGCCTCGCCGGCGGAAGTGATAGAGAGCCTAATCCGCCGTTTGGACTACTACGCCTATTTGTCTGATGGTACTACCCAGGCGGAGTCACGTATCGAGAATGTCAAAGAGCTTATCGGGGTGGCAACCAGCTATGACGAGCAAGGTATCGACGTTTTCCTGGAAGAAGTCGCCTTGGTCACCGACATCGACCAAGCCGACGCACAGGGCAATGCCGTAACCTTTATGAGTCTGCACTCGTCCAAAGGGCTGGAGTTTCCGGTTGTCTTTATGATCGGCATGGAGGAAACCGTTTTTCCGCATTCGCGGGCATTGTACGACCAGTCCGAAATGGAAGAAGAGCGGCGCCTCTGCTATGTGGGTATGACCCGCGCCCGGGAAGAATTGTATATGATCTATGCCTCCGGCCGGATGCTGTTTGGCGGGGTGCAGCATAATCCGCCTTCGCGTTTCTTAAGCGAGGTAGACGCTAAGTTTGTGCCCTCCGACAACAGTACGACCTTTGGCGGCGGCGGTGCTTACAGCGCCAATGCCGGTCGCCAGGCACGCAGCTATCAGCCGGCGCCCTGGACACCTACGCCTATGGCTTCCGAAAACACGCCGATGTCTGACGAGCCGCGGTATGTTCCCGATCTTAACGAGGGTGATACGGTAAAGCACCAGCTGTTTGGCGTGGGTACCATCGTAGAATTAGATGGCGACAACGCTACAATTTACTTTAAAGGCAAGGGCGCCAAAAAATTAGACATTGGCTTTGCACCCCTGGAAAAACTATCTTGAGTGCGGCCAATTTGATACAATAGCAAGCAGCTATTATGCGTAAGAAAGTAAAGCTTTGGAAGCGGCGTGTGGCGACGGCCCATCGGCAGCGGGTCCGCACCATCAAACGCGTCAGTAAAAAACCGCTGTTTACTATTCCCTTTGCCGGCTTTGTGCTGCTACTGCTTATCGCCATGGTGGGGATCCTACTGCAAAGCAAGGGCAATCCCACATTTCAGCCCAGCGACTCCCGGGTGGTGGTTTTAAATTACGACAAGCACGAGCAGACGGTGCCCACCAAGGCCAAAACCGTCGGCGAACTGATGCAGCGGTTGGATATTAAGCTCAACGAGGGCGACATTGTAGAGCCCAGTAAAGAGACCGAAATAGCCGGCGACAATTTCCGCATTAATATTTACCGGGCTGTTCCGGTGACTATTGTTGATGGTGATCAAAAAACCTTTACCTACAGCGCCGCGGCCACACCGCGCAGTATCGCCAAGCAGGTGGGGGTAAATGTGTATCCCGAAGACCGCCTGAAGCTGCTGCCTACTGACAATTTTCTAACCGAGAGCTCCATCGGTGAGCGGGTGGTTATTGACCGGGCAACTCCGGTGAGTGTAAACCTCTATGGAACACCGGTAACGCTGCGCACACACGCCAAAACCGTCGGCGAGCTGCTAAAAGACCGCAACATCAAGCTTGGCAAGGACGATACCGTCCAGCCCGCCAAGGAAGCGGCCTTAACGGCCAGCACACAGGTATTTGTACTGCGCAAAGGAACGCAAATACAGACTGTCCAGGAGGATGTGCCAATGCCTACCGAAACCGTGGACGATGACAGCCTTTCCTTCGGCGTAACAGCAGTTCGGCAGCAGGGCGCACCGGGCAAAAAGCTTATTACCTACCAGATCCAACTGGAAAATGGCAAAGAAGTCGGTCGTACCAAGATCCAGGAGGTTATCTCGCAGGAGCCGGTTAAGCAGGTTGTGGCCAAGGGTACGCACTTTGACATTGCCAGCGACAAAACTGCCCTGATGGCCGCCGCCGGCATTGCCAAATCCGATTATATGTACGTAGACTACATCGTTTCGCACGAGTCGGGCTGGAATTACACCGCGCACAACTCAAGTGGTACCTGGGGCCTCTGCCAGGCTTTGCCGGGCAGCAAAATGGCCTCCGCCGGAGCAGATTGGCAGACCAATCCTATTACACAGCTAAAGTGGTGTTCGGGGTACGCCGCGCGCTATGGCGGCTGGGCTGGTGCCTATAACCATTGGGTGGCCAACCACAACTGGTAACTGCTATGTTTGAAATTCCCAAAAAATCCTTAGGCCAACACTGGCTGGATGACCCCATCAGTTTGGACGCCATGCTAGAGGCCGCCGACATCGGTTTACACGATGAAGTACTGGAGATCGGCCCCGGCCCCGGCACACTTACCGAAGAATTAGTGGCCGCCGCCAAACACGTTACGGCCGTTGAATTTGACCAGGCACTGGCCGAAAAGCTGCCCAGCCGTGTGCCCGCCGATAATTTAACGGTGGTACAAAGCGATATTCTGAGCTTTGACCTCACCAGCTTGCCCCCGGACTACAAAGTGGTCGCCAATATCCCCTATTACCTCACCAGTAATTTATTGCGCGTGTTATGCGAAAGCCCCAATCACTTCAGCAAAGCAGCAATTCTGATCCAAAAAGAGGTTGCCGAACGAGTTTGCGCCCGTCCGGGCGATATGAGCCTGCTAAGCGTCAGCGTTCAGTTTTACTGCGAGGCCAGTTTGGGCCTGGTGGTTCCGGCGCGGCTATTTACGCCACCACCCAAAGTTGACTCGCAGATCTTACGGCTGACCTATCGCAGCCAGCCGCTGTTCACCGATGTGGATACAAAACGCTTCTTTCGCTTGGTAAAAGCCGGCTTTTCGCAGCGGCGTAAGACGTTGCTTAACTCCCTAAGCGCTGGCCTGCAGCTGGACCGTCAGCTAACTGTTAACTTGTTAACGATGGCCGGTATAGCGCCTGGCCAGCGGGCACAGGCCCTCAGCCTGGAGCAGTGGTACAAGCTATACCAAGTTTGGATTGCTGTCTAGCCCCGCTAGGAGGTCATGGAAAACATCCGCGTAGTCCGCGGCAAGCGAATCAAGACCATGTGCCTTTGGCGATGAGCGAGTTTTCCGGGGCCTCCTAGCGGGTCTAGGCACGGGACGCTTGACGTGTTAAGCGTGAGCGCGTAGAGTAGCTAGGTCAGGAGAGGGTATGGAGGCTATTGATACACTGAGTTATTTGCTGCAGCACACCTCAGCCATTATGCAGCGTCAGGCTGATCAGGTATTGCAGGAACGTTTGGGCGTGGGTATGTCACAGTATAAAATCTTGTCTACGTTGCAGGATCGCCCTAATGTCCAGCAACGCTTTTTGGCGGATAGTCTGGGGCAAACCGAGGCCAGCATCAGCCGCCAGGTAAAGTTGCTGGTAGAGAAGGGAATGCTATTAGTGCAAACCAACCCCAAAAGCCGGCGTGAGCATGTAACGGTATTAACTGCAAAAGGGATAAAGATTACAGAAGCTGCCCGAGAGGTCTTGAACAGCTATCATAGCCCGGCTTTTGGGCGGCTGAGTGATAAAGAAAAACATCAGCTGGGCACCATTTTAAACGCGATGCACCAACACTACTGTCAAGAAGGCAAGCCGTATGCCTGCGATCTGCCCTGGTTTAGCCAATTTGGACAGGAAGTGGTATAATACTTATGATACCAGTGGAGGAGATACTTCCTCATGGTATGGATACGGGGCTGAATTTAAGCTCGACGTTGGACTTTATCGGTTAGATCAGCAGGTCGCTTGTCAGCGTTATAGGCACACTTTTCTAATTGCAGAAAAAGTTTCAGACGCCAAGGCAACTGTTGCAGACTTACTGTCTCGCAGCAGGTTCACCCTTGAGTCTCAAAATGCTTACGCATTAGCTGCCTAATTTAATTTAGACAGCGCGCCTATTACGACTTCAGATAGTGATAGTCGTTCATATATTTTCTGGATGCACAGGCACTCCTGTCCATAGTGTTTGTAAAGACTAGGACTTAAGATAATGGCGTTTTGGCTGTTTAGCCGTCGTTATCTGACATTTTTTAAATAGCCTAAACCTGTAGGATAGACTAACTAGGTAAACTAGCGGACGCGGGGGCGGTACCCGCCAGCTCCTCCAAAGAAAAGACCCTAAGCTATGCTGCTTAGGGTCTTTTCTTTGGCTGAAATGAGGTACCGCCCGTGAGGGTGAGAACGGCCAGTGGCCGTTTGAGGAGTCTTTGCTTGGCCGAGCGAGGTGAGCGTGGCGAACCACGAGCGAGCATGACATTAACGTACCCGCCAGCTCGAATTATATGCTATTAACCGCTCTCCCTGTATCATGTCATACAGTACACTTAGCATTTGAAGAGAGGGACGATAATGAATACTCCAGCCTATACTAAAGAATTACTGTTCGCTAAAGAGCTCGCCGCCAAAGCCTGTCAGATAGCTTTAAAGTATTACAAAACGGACCTTGCCTTTGAGACCAAAGAAGATGCTTCGCCGGTTACTATTGCCGACAAAGAGGTCAACGATATGGTCATCCGGAGTGTCCAAGACCAATTTCCAGAGCATGGCGTGTTGGGCGAGGAGCATTCATGGCATCCCGAGCGCTCCCAGCTGTGGGTATGCGACCCCATAGACGGCACGATTGCCTTTTGCACGGGTGATCCAACCTTCATGTTCTCTTTGGCCTTAGCTGTAGATGGCAAGCCGGTGGTGGCCGTGGCTGCAGACCCCGCCGCCGGTACAATATTCTATGCTGTTAAAGGGGCCGGTGCCTTCGCGAACGAAAAGCCGATACACGTTAGTGAACGGCCGCTGCATAAGGCTTGGATGGTGTTTCCCACAAACCTTAAGCGGTTGTATGGGGATCAAAAAATGTATCAGACACTTGACGAAGCGGGCTATCAGACCAATATCATACACGGCGGCGTATTTAAGGGCATCCTGGTCGCCCAAGGCCTAGCTGACGCGGCCGTTTGGTCGCGGACGGTTCATCCCTGGGACATGGCGGCTGTTAAACTGATCGTAGAGGAAGCCGGCGGCAGGTTTACCGACCGCAATGGCGCCGAGCATCGCTTTGACGAAGAATTACAGGAAGGTGTCATCGTTACGAACGGTGTGGTCCATGACCAGGTTTTGGAGATACTCTCCGCTACGTTATAAAAAGTTAGTCTGGCAAGCGGGCTTGCAACAGGGGTAGGCGGAGCCATAATAATTTCTTATAATTAGAATCTATACAACCGCCCTAGAAAGACTTATGCTTAGCATATAACGATAAAAAATAAGGGTACAACTATGGGCAAAATACACAGTAATCAAAAAGGTTTTAGCGCAGTCGAGGCTGTTATCATCCTCATTGTGTTGGTTATTTTAGCAGGTGCTGGTTATATGGTGTATAACCGTCAGCACAACAAGAAAGACGACACGAATAAAAGTACCACTTCAAACAGCCAGACTAAAAAGGATACTAGCGATGATACCACCGCTACTAAATCCACGGTAGCTAAAATTACCGAACTTGGCGTACAGTTTACGTTACCAAGCGATCTTAGCGACTTTACCTATGAAGTCAAAGATCGTACCACCGACAGCGGTACGTACAAGACTGCATATACGGGCACCAAGGCCCTGGAGGCACTGGGCTGTAAAACCGTTTCAGCCGATGGCACCGCGCCTGCCCTGGAGTATCTCTACAAGGGCAACGGCCAGTATCCTGCCAGCCCCTCCACTAACAATGCACCTGGAAAGCTGGTAAAACAGTTCTCCGACTTCTACATCGCTTCGGCTAACCGCAGCTCTGCCTGCTTCCCCAATGAAAGCGACGCCGCCAAGAACCAGACGGTTACCGACACACGCGTAAAGCTCGACCAGGCTTTACAGTCACTTGAGCTTATCAAAGCTTACTAAAAGTTTTTAGCGGAATACGTCTGCTGTAGCGTGCTAAGGGCGCCCGCGAAAACCACTGTTGTGGACGCTAGCGCCCAGTGCCGAGTGCTTGGTTTGTTTGCGGAGTTCATGCCCGGCCGCCACACTACTTGCCAGCCTTTCGCCGCCAAGTACCAGGCAAGTCGAGATAGTAGTATCCTTTAGGAGAAAATTTTCTTTGTTGACGGCACGAGCTAAAATTAAGCTCGATTGAGCAGTGCGCCGGCCGCCGGTTATATATATGCCGGATAACTTGAAGTAAGCTTCGTAGTCTTCGCTGCGGTCATTGATGCTTTTGTAAACCTTTTTGATCTGCTCCAAGGCGTCTTCTTCCACTTCATTTCGGGCCAGCGCTTCCAGAGTAATTTCTTCAACCCGGCCGGTAATGTTTTTTCGGGGACATAGCAGTTTGCGCACTACATTTTGCGTAAACGTACGCCGGCGAGTTACCAAGTCCTTCGGCTCGATGTTAAAGTTACAGAGCTCGGCAGGTACACCGGCGAAGAGGAAGTCACGGGTAGATTCCATGCTATCCAACAGGGCAGAGGCAACTTCGATATTGGCTGGCGAATGGAGGCTGTGTACCTGGACAGATGCGTAGCCGACGTTAAGCGGCATAGGCTGGCCCTCCAGTACCGGTGGGATATCGGTAACGCCTAATGTTGCCGCTCGTTCTGCGTAGTACTGTTTGGCTGTATCACTCATAGTTTAGCTATTGTATATCATCTTATTGACGGATGCCTGCTATTATTAAGCTATGAATCTCGATGACTTATTAAAGCGAGCGGAAGACATTAAATCGAAGTATGATCAGCTGAATAAGCAAAAACGGGGGATCGTCTGGAACGGCCAAGATTTTATGGCTGGGTTCGTCGGTGATGTTGGTGCACTCTCTAAGATTATTATGGCCAAACATGGCTTACGCGATGACGTAGATAACGTCGACGTCAGGCTGGCGCACCAGTTAATAGATTGCTTGTGGTCCGTATTGGTGCTGGCTCATGAATATAACGTTGATCTTGAGACCGAGTTTACCAAAACCATGGACGAACTTGAAAAGCGTATTGGACGTGGCGACGGCTAGTAAGCTCCTACAGGCGTAACTTAACGATGTTAAATTATTCTTGCCCCTCAGGTCTGGGGTTGTTACTATTAAGGTAGTAAAGGAATATAAAACGTGAAGAAAAAGAAATTCTATAAAAGTGACGGGCAAGACCGGCTGTTGCCACGATTGAGCCTATTTATTTTTAATCGCTCCCGCACGGCAGCTATTTTGTGGTTGTGTCTGACTATTTTCGGTGTCTTATGCTACACCAATTTGATGCGCCGGGAAGGTTTTCCCAGCATTAACATCCCCTATTCGGTTGTTGCAGGTACGTATTTTGTAAACAGTCCGGCCAAGGTTGACGGCGAGGTAGTAAAACCAATTAGCGACATCGTGCTGCGTGAGGGCGGCAGCGATGTAAAGTCGGTCCAGTCACACGCTCAAGCTTCTGCCTATGATGTGGCCATACAGTATAAAGAAGGTGCCAACGTTGGTGAGATCAGCAAGCGTATCGAGCGAAAAATAAAGGATGAAAAGGTGCTGCCCAAACAGGCCAGCGTGAAAACCGTCATCCCTAAGATCGGTTTTACGCAGCGCGGTGACGATGCGGTTATCTCGCTTTATTCTAAAGACAAAAGTGTCAGCACCGAGACTTTGGCTAAGGAGGGTGACAAACTAGCGGCCTACATCAAAGACAAGAAACTGGCTAACGTCCAGGACGCCTCGCTAGTTGATGTATTTGTAAAGGGCAAAGATGCAGCAACCGGCCTGCAAGCGCAAACTCAGACCAACTTTGACCGCTATGGTGTACGCATCAATGGCCAGAACAGCTTTTACAGCTCTGTATCGGTAGGAATTACCCAGAAGAAAGGCAGCGATGTCATTAAGCTGGATGACGAGCTTACCAAGGCGGTTGCCGACTACAATGCCGGGCCGTTAGCCGGCACCAGCTACGGCGCAACCGTTAGCGCCAGTTCGGCATCGGACATTAAAGAAGAGATCGGTGTGCTGCAAAAGGCCTTGCTGGAAGGTCTGATTGCCGTCTTGATCATTGGTTCTATCGTTATTGCCATCCGGGCCTCGCTTATTACGGTCATTTCTATGCTCACCGTATTGGCTATTGCTGTGGGCGTTCTGTTTGTTGTGGGTTACACGCTTAACACCATTACGCTCTTTGCCCTGATCTTATGTTTGGGCCTGATCGTTGACGATACTATTATCATGGTTGAGGCACTTGACGCCGCCCGTCGCCGGCGCACCGATGCCAGGGTGGTTGTTCAGGAAGCTACCCGTAAGGTTAGCCGGGCCATGGTTGCCGCTACCTTAACGGCAGCGATGAGTTTTGCTCCGCTGTTGTTTGTGGGTGGTATCTTGGGCGGCTTTATCCGGGCCATACCGGTAACCGTCATTACCAGCCTGTTGGTGAGCTTGTTTGTAGCGCTGGTGTTTATTCCGTTTTTTGCCAAGTACATCCTGCTGGGCAAAAAACAGATGGGTGAAAAGAATGTTCACGAACCGGTCGCCGGAATTGAGGCCAAAATTGCCCGGTTTATCGGCCGTCCGATGCTATGGGCGCGCAACTCCAAGAAGCGCTTGTTCGGTGTTGGGATTGCCGCAGTATTAGCCGGCTTTATCTTCATCGGTGCCGGTGGTTTCTTGTTCCAAAAGGTGACGTTTAATATTTTCCCACCATCCAAAGACAGTAACGCCTTGTCGGTAAACTTAACATTTGATCCCGATACGACAATTACCCAGGCCGAGCAGATCGCCGATCAGGCTGACGCCATTGTGGCCAAGAAGCTGGGCGACAACTTTAAGCAGGCCTCTTACAACACCAATGCTACATCCCAGACTGCCGGCATGACCATCAATATCATTCCGTATGACAAACGTGATGTAACGGCGCCACAGCTGGTTGCCCAGCTGAACACCGAGCTAAAGCAGAACCTGCACGGTGCCCAGGCCAAAGTTGCACAGCAGGATGTTGGCCCACCAGCCTCGGCCTTTACCGTGCGGATTGAAACTGCTGATCGCGCCAAAGCCATGAAACTAGCAAAAGACCTTAATAAGTTTCTCTTAAACAAGGAGCTGACCCGACCCAGTGGTACGACAGCCAAGATTATCAGTACCACTATTTCCGACTCCAGTACTTACACCCGCAGTGAGGGTAAATTGTATGTGGAAGTAACGGCTAACTTTGATGCCGATGACACGACAACGCTGGTGACTCTGGCCAAAGATGCCGTCCAAAAAGAGTTTACCGCCAGCAAAATTGAGTCTTATGGCTTAGGCAAGGATGTCATTAAATATGACTTTGGGCAGGAAGACGAGAATCAGGATTCCTTTAAGACGCTGGCTTTGGCTTTTCCAGTTCTGTTATTGGCTATCTTTGTCCTTCTAGCCGTACAGTTCCGTTCGTTGGCGCAGCCATTGTTGATCTTTATGGCTATTCCATTCAGTCTTTTCGGTATTACCTTAGGGCTATATCTTACTGACAATGCCTTTAGCTTCTTTGCGATGCTTGGATTCTTCGCGCTGATTGGACTAAGCCTAAAGAACACCATCTTACTTACGGACTATGCCAACCAGCTGCGCCGGCAGGGTTATGCGGCGGTTGACGCAGCCGTTGAGGCACTTGGCGAACGTTTCCGTCCGTTGGTTGCTACCAGCCTAACAGCAGTAGTGTCGCTGATCCCACTGGCTATTACCAGCCCATTCTGGGAAGGCCTTACGGTGGTTCTGATCGGCGGTTTACTATCCAGCACGCTACTAGTAATCTTCGTTTTCCCCTATTACTACCTGGGAGCCGAGTACCTGCGTGTACACATTAGCCGCCGGGCGTGCCTGATATGGCTGGGGCTTACCATTGCCGCCGCC
>JGI24741J21665_1000346_pt1 | contig 13894 bp, 10 predicted proteins | sample KBSCornC7_FD_21665 | JGI IMG/M metagenome (IMG submission 21665) | reverse complement strand
GATAAAGTAAAGCAGCCTAAACTAGACGGTAAAGATGAAACTTTCGATAAAGTAGACAGTTTCGTTATTAAAGGTTTAGAAGAAGCTAAAGCGTCTGGCAAAAAGATTGTGGTTTTATCACACTCTTTTGCTTCACCAACTTTCAAAAAGTTATTCGCTGAATTTAAAGCTAAATATCCTACAGCTGAATTAGTAACTTATGATGCTTTCCCTTACTCTGCAGGATTAGATGCAGCTCAGGAAGTATTCGGACAAAGAGCATTACCTGTTTATGACCTTAAAGGTTCTGAATTGGTAGTTTCTTTCCAGGCTGATTTCTTAGGAGACTATAATGCTTCAAGCTTAGAAACTTCTTATGCAGCAGCTAGAAAACCGGGAGCAAGCATGTTGAGACACATCCAAGTGGAATCTAACATGTCATTGACTGGTGCTAACGCTGACTCAAGATACAGATTAAAGCCAAGTGCTGTAAACAAAACATTAGTTGAAGTTTATAATGCAATCGTAGGTGGTGGTACTTCTGATAAGACTGCAACTGAAATTGCTAACGAATTGAAAGCAAAAGGAAGCAAAGCAGTTGTTTTTGCTGACGGTTCTAAAGGAGCACAGGTTTTAGCACACTTAATTAACCAAAAATTAGGTTCAGTAGCTTTCACTGGTAAAGCAAACTTACTGAAAGAATTTAACGGTGCAAGATACCAGGAATTCCTAGGATGGGTAAACGGTGGACAAGTTGGTGTACTAGTTACAAACAACGTAGACCCTATCTACTCTCATCCAAAAGGAGAAGATTTCAAAAAATCTTTATCAAAAGTTCCTTACGTAGTTGCTGTAGCAGATAAGAAAAATGAAATGTACAAAGCAGCGAAAGCTGTAATTCCAGTAGCAAACTGGCTAGAGTCTTGGGGAGACATCGAACCACAGACAGGAGTATATTCATTGATGCAGCCTACCATCCAGAAAATCTACAAATCAAGACAGATTGAAGAGTCTCTATTGGTTTGGAAGAATGGTAAAAACAATGCAGCAAACAACTACTACGATTATTTAAAAGCAAACTCTGCTTCACTTTTAGGTAGTACTTCTTTCAATAAAGCATTGTATAACGGTATCAACGCTTCCACAAACTCTACAACTCTTTCTTATGCAGGCGGAAACGCTGCACAAGCTGTTGCTGAGCTAGGAAACTTCAAAGCTTCTGAATTAGAATTAGTATTATACACTAAGACTTCAATGGGAGATGGTACTCAATCGAACAACCCTTGGTTGCAAGAATTACCTGATCCAATTACAAGAATGTCTTGGGATAACTACCTGACAATTTCTCCAAAAGATGCAGAGAAATTTGCAATTGACAACGATCTTAACGCAAGAATGCAGTTAGATGGTTCTATTGTAAACCTTACTGTAAACGGAGTAAAAATAGAAAATGTTCCTGTATTTGTACAGCCAGGTCAAGCAGAAGGATCAGTAGGTCTTGCGCTTGGTTATGGTAAGAAAAACTCAGGAGCAACTGCAGATACAGGAGTAAACGCTTATCCTTTATTTGATGGTTCTAACCTTGTTCTTTCAGGTGTTAAAATCGAAAAGACAGGAGAAGATCACGAATTTGCAGGTATCCAGCTTCAAAATACATTAATGGGTCGTTATGAAATCGCTAAGGAAGTTCCTTTAGCAGAATTCATTAACGTTGCTTTTGATGATGAGCACAAGGGATGGAATAAGCCTTTGGAATACCACACGATCAGTGGAGCACTTCCAGCGAGAAAAATTGATCTTTGGGATGCTTTCGATGATACAGATGGACCTCACTTCAACTTATCTATCGACTTGAACTCTTGTACTGGTTGTGGAGCATGTATTATTGCTTGTCAGGCAGAGAACAACGTTCCTGTAGTAGGAAAAGAAGAGGTAAGAATGTCAAGAGATATGTACTGGTTAAGAATTGACCGTTACTATTCTTCAAGACAAAAAGTAGAAGTATACGAAGGATTGAAAGAAGGAATGGCTGTACCTGAGTTGTATGGTACTGCATTTGGAGACGGAGGTGCGTTAAACCACCCTGCAGACAATCCGGATGTAATCTTCCAACCTGTAATGTGTCAGCACTGTAACCACGCTCCATGTGAAACTGTATGTCCGGTAGCGGCTACTTCACACGGTAAGCAAGGTCAAAACCATATGGCTTACAACAGATGTATCGGTACAAGATATTGTGCAAACAACTGTCCGTACAAAGTAAGACGTTTCAACTGGTTTACTTATAACCTAAATGACAAGTTCGATTTCAACATGAACAACGATTTAGGAAGAATGGTACTTAACCCGGATGTAGTTGTAAGAACTAGAGGGGTAATGGAGAAATGTTCAATGTGTATCCAAATGACTCAGAATACTATTCTTGAGGCTAAGAAAGAGGGAAGAAAAGTGAAGGATGGAGAATTCCAGACTGCTTGTTCTAAAGCTTGTTCTACCGGAGCAATGACATTTGGAGACATGAATGATAAAGATTCTGCAATTAGAGAGCAATATGCATCTAACAGAAGATATTATTTACTTGAGGAGATCGGAACAAAACCAAACGTGTTCTATCACACTAAAGTAAGAAACAGAGTAGAAAAATAAAGTTTAAATAATAAATAGGTAAAAAATGTCAGGACATTACGAAGCTCCGATAAGGGAACCTCTAATTATTGGTCACAAAACTTATCACGATATTACAGAAGATATCGCACGACCTATCGAAGAAAGAGCAGGTAAATTATGGTGGATCTCACTATATGCTGCACTAGTTCTATTCCTCTATGGATTCGGCTGTATTGCGTACACTATCGGGACAGGTATTGGAGCATGGGGGCTTAACAGAACTATTAACTGGGGTTGGGATATCACCAACTTTGTATGGTGGGTAGGTATCGGTCACGCCGGGACCCTAATCTCAGCAGTATTATTATTATTTAGACAGAGATGGAGAATGTCTGTAAACAGATCTGCAGAGGCGATGACGATCTTTGCAGTTGTACAGGCAGCAATCTTCCCTGTAATTCACATGGGTAGAGTTTGGGTTGGATACTGGGTATTCCCTTTACCAAACCAATTCGGTTCTCTTTGGGGGAACTTCAACTCTCCTCTACTTTGGGACGTATTTGCGATCTCTACGTATTTCTCAGTATCAACTGTATTCTGGTTTATGGGATTAATCCCTGACTTTGCAATGATCAGAGATAGAGCTAAAACCCCTTGGACTAAGAAAATTTATACATTCCTTGCATTCGGTTGGGGTGGTAAAGCAAAACACTGGCAAAGATTCGAAGAACTTTCTTTGGTTCTTGCAGGTTTGGCAACTCCACTTGTATTCTCAGTACACACTACCGTATCTTTTGACTTCGCAACTTCAGTTATTAAAGGATGGCACTCAACAATCTACCCTCCTTACTTCGTAGCTGGTGCGATCTTCTCAGGATTTGCAATGGTACAGACACTATTGTTAATTGCAAGAAAAGTTTGTCACTTAGAAGAATATATTACCATGTATCATATCGAAATTATGAACATCGTAATCGTTCTTACAGGTGGTATGGTAACCGTAGCTTATGCTACAGAATATTTCATCGGATGGTACTCAGGATCTAGATTTGAAGATTTCACATATCTTTCTCCAGGTGCTGCTGTAGGACCTTACTGGTGGGCATTCTGGTCATTGATTATCTGTAACCTTGTGATTCCTGCTTCATTCTGGTTCAAAAGAGCAAGAACGAACATTATCTGGACATTCATTGTTGCATTAATCATCAACATCGGTATGTGGTTTGAGCGTTTTGATATCATCGTTATCAACCTTTCAAGAGACTACTTACCAGGATCATGGACAATGTTTAAGCCAACGATCATTGATGTGGGTGTATATTTGGGAACTATCGGATTCTTCTCTGTATTATTCTTATTATACGCAAGAACATTCCCTGTAATTGCACAGGCTGAATTAAAATCGATTTTGAAAATCTCAGGTGAAACTTATAAAGCAAAAGAAGGAGATGAGCACCACTAAAATTGTATACGGACTTTATGCTGACGACGACGATTTAATGAACGGCGTTAAGGCATTCAACGATAAAGGAATCGCTATAAACGAAGTATATACTCCGTTTCCGGTTCACGGACTAGACAAAGCTTTAGGGTTAAAGAAAACCAGAATTTCTGATGCTGCATTCTTATATGCTCTTTACGGTGTTACTATCGGTGCTACTGTAACTTGGTATGTGATGAATCATGACTGGCCTCAGAATATCGGTGGTAAACCAGCTTTTGACTGGGCACACAACATGCCGGCATTCGTAGTTCCAATGTTCGAATTAATGGTATTCTGTGCTGCTCACATGATGTCTTTAACCTTCTTGGTTAGAAACAAAATGTATCCGGGAGCTCCTGCTCAGAACCCAGATCCGAGAACTACTGATGATAAATTCATGATGGAATTTGTAACTGAAGATGTAGAATCTGTAAAACAGTTGCTTATTGAAACTGGAGTTGAAGAAATAACTGTTAAAGACGCTTAAAATGAAAAAGAATGTATTAAAAATTACAGCAGTTTTAGGTTTAACAACGGTTTTACTTAACTCTTGCGGACCAAAGGAGAATACTCCGCTGGTATATTTCCCGGACATGTATTTTCCGGTAGCTTATGATCCATTGATGAAAGCACAGGATGCTTATTCAGATCATGAAAATGAAATTCCTGCTTTTGTTAAAAATAGTGGCGCAACAGGTCTTGCTCCGGTTGAAGGATCAGTTTCTCAAAATAAAGATGGCGTTTTTGAAGAAAGCTTACTACCTAAGAATGTTGACGAGTACAACGCTGGGTATGACGCTTCTAAAAAACTTACAGTATCTCCTCTAAACCCGGCTAATGCAGCTAAGGATATTGAAAGAGGAAAAATATTGTTTGATCACACTTGTGCGGCATGTCACGGAACAGGAGGTGATGGACAAGGACCTATCGTACAAAGTGGGGCATTCTCTGGAGTACCTAACTATGCAGACAGAGAAATTACTGTAGGATCTGTTCATTATGTATTAACAAACGGTAGAAATGCAATGGGATCTTATGCGGGACAATTGAACGCAGGAGACAGATGGAGAGTAGCATTGTATGTGATGAGTGCTTTCAAAAAAGGAGCAGCAGCACCGGCAGCAGCTACAGCGGCGGCACCAGCAACAACTGAAACGACTACCGAAACTAAAAAATAAGAAAAGAAATGTATAGTTTTTCACCAAAATTAAAATCAACTTCTATAATACTTCTTGTTGTAGGTTTAGTTCTTTTCGGTATTGGTTTCTTTATGAACAAAGGAATTTCTACTGAGAAAATAGAACAAATGATGGAAGCTGTTCATGCTTCTGGTCATGATGCTCCTACACACTCAAGTGAAATGGTTGGACCACAGGATCACGCAGCTCATTTAGAGCATGCTGAACTTCAGGTTCACAACCAGCCATTAGCATCGCTGCACTTTGTAGCTGTGTTTTTCTTTGGAGTAAGTTGCGCTGTACTGTTTTTCTACTGTATTCAGCACGCTGCTCACGCGGGATGGCCAATTATCATCACAAGAGTAATGGAGGCTATTGCTTCTTATATTCCTTATGGTGGTGCAATCCTGGTTATCCTGATGATCTTAAACATCACTCATAATGGTCATTTATTCCACTGGATGGATCCTGAATTGACAAACCCGGAATCGGCACATTTTGATGTGATTTTATTTGAAAAGAAAAGATTCTTAAATATTCCTTTCTATGCAATAAGAACTTTAATCTATGTGATTGGTGCTTCTTTCTTTGCCTGGAAATTAAAAGCTCAGTCTAAAAAAGTAGACGAGACAAAATCAAAAGTAGAATATCAATTCCTTTACAGATGGGCAGTAGGATATATCGTATTCTTCGGATTCGCTTCTGCAGCCTGGGCTTGGGACTGGTTGATGTCTATTGACCCTCACTGGTATTCTACAATGTATATCTGGTATTCAATGGTTAGCTGCCTTTCAAGTGGTATTGCTGTAATCATCTTATTAAGTGTTTATCTTAAGAAAAATGGTTTCTTACCACAGTTCAATGACAACCACTTACACGATTTAGGAGTTTTCCTTTTCGCTACAAGTATGCTTTGGACATATACATGGTTCGCTCAGTTCATGCTTTACTGGTATGCAAACGTTCCGGAAGAGGTTAACTACTTCTTCGGTAGATTCCAGCACTATGGTACTACATTTTTGCCAATGCTGATTGTTAACTTCTTATTACCACTATTGGTATTAGTAAGCAGCAGCATCAAGAGAAACTACAAAGTAGTTACCACAATGGCAGTAGTAGTTATCTTAGGACACCTTTTAGATTACTTCAACATGGTAATGCCGGGAACGGTAGGACCATACTGGAACACTCCTGAAGTATTCTTGTTAATCCTGGGAGCAGTTCTATTCGTAGCTGGACTATTTATGTTTACTGTACTTTCAGCTTTATCTAAACTGAAGTTGATTCCTACAGGAAACCCATTCTTACATGAATCTGAAATTTATGAGTATCCTTTCTAAGGACTTGTAACAAAATAAAATTATAAAAGACTGATTGTTAAACAATCAGTCTTTTTTTTATGCAAAGGCGTAAATAAAAATTTTCAGGCAACCATTTTCTGCTTTTCTCGTCTTTATATAAAAGACTGTTTTATTATTAATACCGAAAACAACATACTGCTATGAAAAGAGTTTACCTTTTTTACCTCCTGTTCTGTCTAATCTCCGTATTCACAAATGCACAGGTCATTACTTTTGTTTCTGAAAAAAATAATAGTCCTCTTCCCCGAGTTTCCGTATTTGGCAAAGACGGAAGCATACTCGCCTACTCTGACATTGATGGCAAGATTGACAAACAGTCGCTGTCGCCTTCTCAGGAAAAGTTTCAGCTGGTCTATAATAACTTTCCGGTTGCCACCCTATCCTATTCCGATTTTGATCAGTCGGTCATTAAAATCAATGACCAGGTAAAAGAAATTGAAACGGTTGTTATTAAAAATAATAAGCCCGCCAAATACATTTTCATAAAGGGAAATTTTAACACCTATGTAACGGTAAACAATAAACTGAATAGTTATGCAGACGGAGTTGTAACCTACATTTTTGATAATAAATCCAAAAAATTGAAAAGCACTAATGTAGAACAATACAGAGTTTTCAGACTGACAGAACCTAAAAATGAGAAAAAAGAGACTTCATCATGGGACTATGGCAATTCTCTTCAAATTCCAAAGCTTAAAAATGTAGGAAATCCGGAAGAATATAAAACAAAAAAAAATAACATTAAAGAATTAAAAGGCGACCGCAAAGATCAGATAGAAGTAACTGGCGGCCTACTTCAGGAAAAAGAATTTTCATTCTTTGGATATAGATTTTATGATCTAAGGACAATTTTAAATATCTCTTTTGAAAAAGGATCAGAAAAAACGCTGAAAGATTTCCTGGAATACAATGAGCTTGCTTTTGTAAAATTGAAACATAAAAGTGAACCAAATTACAATCAGTTAGCAGTATATACTAATTTCTACCCAACAGAACTTAGCTTCAGTAATGACAATGATATTGAGAAAGTAAAGTTTGATAAAGACAACAGCAATTACAAAACATCCTACTGGCAGGATTCATCATTTCCGAATATGCAGACTATTTTCAGCAGTTTTTTCAAGGGTGATTTAAAAGAACAAATCAATAAAAAATAATGAAAACACTGCTCAAGATAACTTTCCATATTGTAAATGTTACTATTGAATTCTAAAATTAAAAGAACAGCATCTATTTTCGGAAAAAAACAATAAATGAGCAAAAAACATAAAGTAAAAAATAAAATCCAGTATTAATAAAGGTTTTATTAAATTTGCAACAAACCAAATAAAAATGAAAAAGTTTTCTTTTCTACTTGTTTTCAGTCTGTTGCTTTTTACAGCATGTAAGAAAGATCATGTAGATGCTACGAATACTAAAACACTGCAGTCAAGTATCAATGATATGACCTCCAGTTTACCTACCATTAAACAGATTAAGTTTAATGAGGCTCTTTATATCCTTAAGACATTTGGAGTAGAAGCAGATGGTGATATAAACGAGCTAAAAGCTCTTGGAAAACTGATAAATGGAAAAAAAGTTCCTGAAATCATGTCTCTTGCAGACGAAGTTGCACAGAAAAACGGGATAGAATGGGCAAGTACTGCCCCACCATCACTAGGAGAAATGAATATTTTTGGGGATGATAAAGCTAAAGAAAGTGATCCTAATGATGTAAAAGCAGGATCATTAAGCCTTATTACAAGACCTACAGGAGATGACGGTTCTGGAGCCCCTACCGCCATTCAAATCGTACCAAGACTTGTAGATGCTGCAGGAAACCCGGTCTCTTTCACAGGAGCAGGTTTGGAAGCAACACTTGAAGTATTCAGTAATGGAGTAAGACTTGCTACAGCTAAGAACCTGATGCAGGATAATAACTTTAAAGGATTCAACCTGAAGTTCTCCTCTATTCCGGCAGCAAAAGTTGTAGATAACAAAATCGACATCACGGTTTCTGTAAAAACAACTGCGAAAACTTTCAAAATGTCAAAAATCGGTCTTGATGTAAATGCAGCTGCCCTGAAAGTTCCTGCAATTCCTAAAACCGATACAACCGCTGTACCTGAACAACCAAGCGCAGTTATTGATCCAAACAATCCAACTGCAACCTCTGGAACAACTACAGATCCTGCTACAGCTACTCCTTCAGCACCAGCTGCTCCAAAACAGCCAGCCGCTGATCCTAAAAATACGGTAAGCAAATTCTTGAACAGTGTAAGTTCTCAGAATTTAAAAGCAGCTTACGAAACAGCAAGCAATCCAAGCTGGGGAAGCTATGAGTCTTTCTCAAACCCTAATTCAGGTTTTGGAGCTGTGAAAAATGTAAGCGTGAAAAATATTACTACAAGTGGCACTACAGCAAACAGTGCAAGCGTAAATGCTACCTACGATGTAACGGATAAAAGCGGTAAGACAACTTCATTAAAAGTAACTTTCGGGCTTAAAAATGTAAACGGAGACTGGAAAATTTCCAGCTATAAAATCAATTAATAAATGGCTTCAGCAGAACTGATCAAAAATTTAGAAGAAACAATTGAAAATATCCCTGATTTTCCGATTCCGGGAATACAGTTTAAGGATATTTCACCCATCTTTTTAGATCCAAAACTTTACGAAGATGTGATTGCAGATCTTGCAGCCTTCAGTAAAGGAAAAGTAGATGCAGTCTGCGGAATTGAAAGCCGTGGTTATTTGTTTGGAATCGCTATTGCCGTAGCATTGGAAGTTCCGTTCATTTTAATCAGAAAAGCCGGAAAACTTCCACCTCCTGTCATTTCAGAAAAATATGATCTGGAATACGGGAGTGCGGTAATTGAAACTCGCGAGGGACAAATAAAACCGGGACAAAGAGTTTTGATTCATGACGATCTTTTGGCAACAGGCGGAACGACAGAGGCAGCGGCAAAGTTGGTTGAAAAACAAGGAGCAACCGTTTCCCAGTTCAGTTTCCTTATCGGCTTAAAAGGCTTGAATGGTGATGAAAAGCTGAAAAAATTTGGTGCAGAAGTGTATCATATTTTAGGATATTAAAATTCAAAACATATATGCTTCGACAGGCTCAGCATGACAACGCTAATAATTTACCATAATATTAGAAGTGTCATTCTCAGCCTGTCGAAGCATCTTTTTTTAATAAATTCATCATTCATGATTAACAATTCACAAAATTTCATCAACAATACTCACAAAGTATTTTGTAAATCATTCAGAAACAATTAAATTTGCATTTCAATTTTTAAAAACTTATGGCAAAATTGGGAAAGAGTGCTCAGAACGAGCAAGAAGGTAAAGAAACAGTTGAGTTCTTTAAAGACCTTGATAGAGAAGCTTTAAACACTGAAAGATTTGTTGAAAAATATTCAAAGCCTCTAGGTTTTGTATTTGGGGCACTAATTTTAGCTGTTTTAGGATTCTTCGCTTACAAGCAATTTATAGTTGCTCCAAAGAACGCTGAAGCTGTGAAAAGTTTCCTTTCTGCTCAAAAAAGTCTTACTGAAGGTAAAGATAAAGATGCTTTGGGAGGGAAATCTGCAGCTAACCCAGGTTTTGTAGGTACATATAACGAATATTCTTCTACTAAAATTGGAAAACTTTCATCTTATAATGCCGGTTTATTAAAGTTCAAAGAAGGAAAATTCCAGGAAGCTTATGATCTTTTAGACCAATTTTCATCTGATAACAAAACTTTAGTAGCAATGAAATACGGAGCTATGGCAGATGCAAAATCAGGACTTAACAAAAATGATGAGGCTTTAGCTTTATTAGACAAAGCAGCTACTGCTTCTGATGATCCTTATACAACATATTACTTCACAAGAAAAGCAGGTATCGTTGCTCTAGGATTAAAGAAAAATGCAGAAGCTAAAAAATACTTCGCTACAATTGACGAGAAATATCAGGACTACGACAACGGAATGTCTGATTCTTATATTGAAATGACTAAATATTACTAAAAAATGGCAACAGTTAATCTTTCCGATTACAAGCCACTTCATATAACTAATGCCGAAGATTTTTCTATCGGCATTGTTTTTTCTGAGTGGAATGATTTTGTAACGTACAATCTTCGTGATGCAGCTTTGGAAATTCTTGAAAAAGAAGGGGTAAAACCTGAAAACATTAAACTTTTCCCTGTTCCCGGAGCTTTTGAACTCAACTATGCAAGCATGCAGCTTTGCAAAGAAAGAAAATATGATGCAGTAATTTCTATCGGATGTGTGATCCGCGGGGAAACGCCTCATTTTGACTATGTATGTTCTGCAGTAGCACAGGGAATCAAAGACTGTAACATTATGACTGACACCCCTACTATTTTCTGCGTATTAACAGATGATACAAAAGAGCAATCTATCGCAAGAAGCGGTGGTGACCTTGGAAATAAAGGTGTAGAAGCAGCCGTTACCGCTTTAAGAATGATTGATTTCAAAAAGAAATTATCTGATAAAAAAGGAAATATCGGTTTTGGACATTCTTAACCGCAGATTACCTTAACAATAAAAAAGGACTATTAAAAAAATAGTCCTTTTTTATTAGGTCTTATAAACCATAAATCTTACCAATAAAAAGGATGTTTTTGTTTTTTTACATCAAAAGTTCTGTACAAAAACTATCTTTGTGAAAACTAATAAAGACAGTAAATACATGTTTTTAAGAAAAATAAAACCGTTCCTATATTTAGGAGTTTTCTATCTTATTATTTCATTGATAATAAGAACAGTATTCTTTTTTCACCCTATTACCACAGCTAACTTTGGATTTTTCGAAGTTGTAAAAGTTCTGTTAATAGGTCTGGTGAATGACATTTTCGTTTTTATATTGGCCAGTTCTATTCTCGCACTTTACTTTCTCTTTCTGTCCAATTCAAAATATAAAAAACCTTATGGGCCTATTATTTTAGGAGCATTGGTTCTATTCTTTCTTTATATTTGGCTTGTTCCGAACAACATTTTCAAGCAATATGGAGGTTCTATCATGGAGATAGCACTTGTTTTTGTAGGAATAAAGACCCTTTTCTTCGGATTGATGCTTTTCCTTCCTACTCAAAGAACTAAGATCCGTAATACCTTATATTTCATTACATTATTATTATACGTTCTTCTGATTATTTTCAACGGAGTAAGTGAATACTTCTTTTACAATGAATTCGGGGTTCGTTATAACTTTATTGCAGTAGATTATCTGATCTATACCAATGAAGTCATTGGAAATATCATGGAAAGTTATCCTGTAGTTCCATTATTTTCAGGAATAATGATCGTTACGCTTACCATCACATGGTTCATTTATAAAAAAACCAAAGATGAACTGCTGGAACTTCCTGATTTTAAACAAAAAATGGTTCTTCTGGGTAGTTTTATGGTACTTTGCGCTCTTAGTGCCCTTGCCATACCATCATTGATGCAAATCAGATCAGACAATGTTTTTGCAGATGAAATTGAAGCCAACGGACTTCCTAAGTTCTACTGGGCCTTTACTCATAATGAGCTGGATTACTTCCAGTTTTACTCACAGATCAATCAACAGCAGGCTGAAAAGAATTTTCTAAGCCAGTATCCACAGCAGACATTGTCAAGAAATATTGTTGCTGAGCAACCTGAAATGAAGAAAAATGTTGTACTTATTTCTATTGAAAGTCTTTCCGCAGATTTCATGGAACATTATGGTAATACACAAAAAATTACTCCTTTCCTGGACAGTCTTGCAGAGAAGTCATTGATGTTTACCAACCTTTATGCTACCGGAAACAGAACGGTACGCGGTCTTGAAGCCTTAACTCTTTGTATTCCTCCTACAGCTGGAGAAAGCATCATCAAAAGGGATGACAATAAAAACAAGTTTACAACCGGAAGCGTTTTCAAATCCAAAGGCTATGATGTTAAGTTTTTATATGGCGGATACAGCTATTTTGATAATATGCAGGACTTCTTTGGCGGAAATGGCTACGGTATTGTAGACCGAAATAATTTTAAACCTGAAGAAATTACTTTTGCCAATGTTTGGGGTGTTTCTGATGAAGATATGGCTAAAAAAGCAATTCAGGTAATGAGTGCTGAGGCTAAATCAGGGAAACCATTTTTCAATCACTGGATGACGGTTTCCAATCATAGACCATTTACTTATCCTGATGGAAGAATAGATATTCCGGGAACAGCGAAATCCCGTGAAGGCGGTGTAAAATATACAGACTACTCTCTTAAACTGTTCTTTGATATGGCTAAGAAACAAGACTGGTATAAAAACACAGTTTTTGTCATCATTGCAGACCACTGTGCATCCAGCGCCGGAAAAACGGAACTTCCGATGGATAAATACAGAATTCCTGCGATGATCTTTTCAGAAGGATTTGTTCAGCCTCAGAAATTTGATGCATTAATGTCTCAGATAGATGTTATGCCAACTCTTTTAGGATTATTAAATTTCAGCTATCAGTCTAAATTTTTGGGTCAGGATGTCTTCAGACAGGAATTCCAGCCAAAAGCTTATGTAGCAACCTATCAGGATCTTGGGTTTATAAAAGATGGACATTTAACCATTATTTCTCCGGTAAAAAAGGTAAAACAATATTCTTTGGAACTGGAAAAAAGTGATCTGGCTCCAGCTTTTAAGTTGTATTATAACGAAAAACTATTAAAAAATCCAGATCAGAAGCTGGTAGATGATGCCGTATCAGCATATCAGTCTACCTCATACTGGTTAAAAACGAAACAACTCAACAGATAAATATCTAAATATTTTTCGCTTATAGTTTGATTTAAAATATTTAAATTAACCAATAAATTTATTAGTATGAAATGGACAGACGACAGAGGCGGAAACGTTGATGACCGCCGTGGTTCCGGAGGTGGAAGTGGTGGTATGATCGTAGGAGGAGGACTTGGAACTTTAATTATAGCAGCCATTGTATTCTTTTTGGGAGGTGATCCATCCGGTATTTTGAATTCCGGCAGTATGCAGTCTTCTGGAAATCCTGGAGAACAAAGAGAGCTTACAGCCGGTGAAAAACAGATTGGAGAAATGGTCAAAATGATGGATGCATGGAATAGTCAGACCTGGAATCAGATTTTCACAGAAAATGGAATGACCTATACTGATCCCGGTATTGTTCTTTTTGAAAATACAACTTCTTCAGCATGTGGTACAGCTCAGTCTGCCATGGGACCATTCTATTGTCCTGCCGATCAGAAAGTCTATATGGATATGAGTTTTTTCGGTGAGCTTCAGCAAAAATTCGGGGCTAAAGTAAC
>JGI24741J21665_1000345_pt1 | contig 13921 bp, 19 predicted proteins | sample KBSCornC7_FD_21665 | JGI IMG/M metagenome (IMG submission 21665) | reverse complement strand
CGGCAGCGGCAGGCGGCTGTTCGCCGAAGGGACCATACCGGCTTCTTTTGAGTTAATAGAGACCGGGGCGCTATCCAATGGCGTTATCATAGCCAACTATAAACGGTCAGGCGCTTTCAAAACGGGGACGCTTGGCGATAAGAAACTATATGTACTTGGAATTAAGAAAAGAGATGAGATATGAAAGAAGCAATACAAAAGATTTCAAAGCCCAAAGCCCTGTGGTGGGCGATCCTGGCGCTGGTTATACTGGCCGACGCTTTGGATGTAATCGATGCCACAATTACTAATATAGCTGCCCCCACCATTGCCCACGATTTAGGCGGCGGCGTGAGCCTGATCAAATGGCTGGGTCCGGCCTATATGCTGGCTATGGGCGTTTTGCTGGTGATCGGCGGACGGCTGGGTGACAAGTTTGGCCAGCGCAAGCTATTCCTAATTGGTATGGGCGGTTTCACGCTTGCCTCGGCTGTCGCCGGGCTGGCACCTGATCCATTCCTGCTTATTATTGCCCGGGCTGCCCAGGGGGCATTTGGAGCTTTACTTATCCCCCAGGGCATGGCAATTATGACCAAGGTTTTTGATAAAGAGATGCTTGGCAAGGCCTTTGGACTGTTTGGACCTGTCCTGGGTATTTCCAGTGTTCTTGGCCCGGTACTGGCCGGGTTTATTATCAGTGCCAATATATTTGGGCTGACCTGGCGGCCAATTTTTCTGCTTAATCTTGTTCTGGGTACCGTCGGTTTTATTGCGGCTGTCAGGATTTTGCCGCGTGATGGCGACGGTGACCGCTCTGTTGTTATTGATAGCTGGGCCTCCGGCCTGCTGGCGGTAACGATGTTTGGGCTGCTGTATGGTCTGATCGAGGGCTCAACTAATGGCTGGGGCGCCGTACCTGTCATCTCGATTGTTCTTGGCGTCCTGTTCTTTGCAGCTTTTGCTTACCGTCAGCGTACTGCTGAGCATCCGCTTATCAAGCCTTCGCTTTTCCATAATCGGGGATTTACCTCGGGATTAGTGGTGTGCCTGGTGGCCGTTGCGGCCGGTACTGGTCTAATGTTTGTGCTGTCACTTTTCCTGCAGGAAGGGCTGCACGCTAGTGCGCGGAATGCTTCGCTGAGTTTACTGCCATTGACTTTGGGCCTTATCGCCGCCGGTTTTGCGGCCATGGGCGGTTTGGTTACCAAGCTGGGCCGCAAGCTTGTCTTTATCGGCCTAGCAGTTGACCTTATCGGCTGCATCTCGGTATTGGCGCTTGTTAACCACTTCGGGGCGCACCTTAACCTATGGGCGTTGGCTCCGTCTTTATGTATCACCGGCATTGGCATTGGCCTTTCATTTGCCACCATCCCCACCATAGCGCTTGGTGACGCTAAACCCGATGAAGCCGGCAGCGCCAGCGGCTCGTTTAGCTCCATCCAGCAGCTGTCCTCGGCCATCGGTTCGGCTGCGGTTGCTTCGGTCTTCTTCCAGGAGGCAGCCTCTGGTTTTGTGCATGCCATGGAAGTTGCGCTGATCGTGGTGCTGGTGCTTACGGTCCTTAGCATTCCATTTGTGGCCCTGATGCCACGGAAGGCAGCTGCTGAACCGGCGGAGTAAACGCGAAAAATGTCCAAAATGTCCAATATTTGTAGCTTATGGCTCGCTATGATAAGCCAGTAATAGCAATAGAAAGGATTACATTATGCGAAAAATAATTGTCACTACAACCCTCTCCTTGGACGGTGTCATGCAGGGTCCAGGAGGCCCCAAAGAAGATACTTCGGGCGACTTCAAATACGGCGGCTGGGCCGGCTCATTTGGCGACGATGTTTTTAATGAAGAATTTGCTAAAGAGCTGGCCCCCTCCGACTACCTTTTGGGCTACAAGACCTATCAGATTTTCGCCGGCTACTGGCCACAACATGCCGAGTACTGGCCAGGCATCGGCGAGGGTATGAAATATGTTGTTTCCGACCGTCCAACTGACCTTGGCTGGAAAAACACCCAGCTGATCACCGGCGACGACATTGCAGGCCAGATTAAAAAGATTAAAGAGTCCGAAGGCGCCGACCTGCAGGTTTGGGGCAGCAGCCAGCTTGTTCAGTTGTTGCTGCAGAACGACTTGGTAGACGAAATATGGCTCAAAATCGTTCCTGTCACCCTTGGCAAAGGCAAGCGGTTGTTTGGCGAGGGTACATTGCCCGTAGCCTTCAAGATGATTCAGAGCGTAGTGACACCAAACGGCGTTACTATGAACCGTTATGCCCGCAATGGCGACATCAAATTGAGTACTATCGAGATCTAGTCTCGCAGCGTAGGGCCTGTTTGCTATGATAAGTAGCATGAAGCCGCGCTACAAGATCATCCGTAAGGCCGATGGCCGGCTGCAAAAAATCGCCAGTAGCCGGCTACTGACCAATGACCTTGGCCCGGCCACCGTAGAGGTCACCGATTACCATAAACAGGAAAGGGCTGCCGACAACCTGATTTATTATGTGCGCCAGGGCCAGCTAAACCTGATAATAGATGGCGAAACGATCAATCTGGACGAAGGAGATATTTGTTTCATTGATAAAAATACTGACTATGAAATACGCGGCACGGCCAGTTTCATGCTTATGAAAAAGCCCCTCTTTGGCAGCGTGTTCTAGGGCGGCAGATTAGACAGTTACCTCACGAAGCGAGGTAACAATTTGCACATAATTTTGCCAGTTTTCTAACGACTCTAAGTGGGGTATTTTTTCGGTGCGGGCTACCAGAATTGCATCGCAGCCGATATTGTGGGCAAACTCAGCATCTACAAACTGATCGCCAATGACCGCAACTTTACCAAGCCCTGATAGCTCTGGTCCAAAACGTGCTTCCAGGAACTGACGGTACGGCTTTCTGTGGGCGCTATCATCGCCGCACAGGATATCACTTATAACGCTGTGTAACCGGGAATTTGCCACCAGGTTACGCGGGCTGCCGTTGCCGCGGTCAGTGCCATGCGGTCGGTTAGTAACTACAATCTGCCGCAGGCCGGCCTCATGCGCCCGCGTGGCGAGATCCAGTGCATCCTCAAACAGGTGCTGATCAACGTTGGCGATGTATGCATTGTCCAGCACATAAAAATCTTTGATGATGGCCGCCAGCTCGGTGCTGGTGGCCACCTGTCCGGCTTCCCGAAGCACGGCTGCAATGGAGTCCTCGATAAAACCGTGATGGTTATTACGGAAAATCTGCTCCTGGATTGCTGGTCGGCTATGTTTTAATAGCGTCTCGTTCAAGCAATCACGGTAAATACCAAAACTGTCCAGCAGCGTACCATCCAAGTCCCAGACAATAGTTTGTGTATCGGCCGGCAGCTGCGGTGGTCTATCCATCAGCGTAGTATAGCAAATTGCTGCTGGCTGCCGCCTGGCCCATGAACCGCATAAGTTGTTGACAACTGCGCCTCGAGAGGCGTAGTTATAGGATATGTCTCCTGAACTGCGTTTTGAAACCATCACCGAAGCATCGCACGCCATTGTCGGGCCAGCCGGTGCATTATTCAACAAAGTGTTCTCGCCACCGCCCGACATATTTCTTGGCGATGACTATAAGCTATATGTTGCTACCCATGGCTTACAGTTGGTTGGTGCTGCAAATGTCTGCGATGGTCTTTTCGACGACCTGGCATACATCCATAAAATCGCGGTCGACCCTGCGTACCGTAATCAAGGAGTTGGTTCAGCCCTGTTGCGGTATACGCTAGATGACTTATGTATAGCCGGTAAGCCTAAGGCTGCCATTTGCCCCAGCAACGACGATAACAAGCGCCTGTACGAACGTTTGGGCTTTGTTCAGGATCCTTCGCTTGCCAATGTTTCAGAATGGCTTTTCAAAGATTTATCCCAGCACGATAAGGCTTAGGACCGCCCCGTGGATGTTTGACGAGCCGCCGCAAGCTGGGCAGCTACCTCGGCATGCTGCTGTGGCGAAAGATCATATTTTCCGCTTTTAACGGCATTCGTAAAGGTGTCATAGCCAGCCGGGGTAAAAACAAAAAAATGCTGATCGGTAGCCTTTGAGTCCCTAATTGCCGGCAAAGCCGTTTCTGGTGGCCGGTCAAACTGGCCTGCTTTAGCGCCCGTATAGTAGGCTACCCACTCATCGGGACTATAAATTAGCTGCATTGGCGCCTTTGCTTTAAACACCCGGTCTTCGCCATATACGTGAATTGCCATAGGGTGAGATACACGGGTATGCTCCATTACGATAAGCTGCACGTAATTGTCATCCCCCTCTCGTACAAAACTTATTACCGGTGCTTCCGGGTGGTCGGGCTCAAAGCGCTCTAGCTGCTCGGGGTTATAGGCAAAATTAAACTTTGGGTCGCGTGCTTCGGTGACCGCCGGTAATCTCTCACTCATTATGGTATGGTAGCACAGGTTCTTTAGACAGCCGCCAGCCGGTTTTGCTTGACAAGGTTGATCACCCAGTATTGCCACTCGGTCGAGTCGCCCCAGTCCGGAAGCTCAGACAGGTTCAGCGCGTCAGCAAATTCCTGACCGACTTTGCCACCGCCCGATGACTCATTGGAAACTTCATACAGCACGTTGGGCAGATCGTGTACGGTACCGATTACTTTCTTGATGTACGCTTCCTGAAGCGCTTGCACCGGCTTTGGCGGCGGCACCTGATGGTCTAAGATTGAGGTGATACTGGCGCCATTGACATTGTTGTCGGCGTAAAACGGATGACCCTCCACATTATCGGGGGCAGGGCTAAGGTGCAAGCCCCAGCCATCAAACAGCATAACGTCAACGTAGATGCCTTGCTGGCCGGCGGCAATTACCCGTTCGCGGAGCCTTTTAAAGTACGCATCGTTAAACTTGGAAAGATCAAACTTCGGCTGGCCATCTTTGGCTGTGCCTTTGCCGGTTCGCGGCCAGGGCTGTGGTGACATATTCAGGTGAAAATCGGCTGCGCCGGCATTTGATTTAAAATGTTCCCAGCGCCATAAGCGGATAAAGTTATGATTTCGGTCTTTTAGCAATTGTAAGTAGGCATTAAAATCGTTCTGCTCCGGCTCAGCGACGATGGTTTCTTTACCCACGCCCAGCCCGTCTTGAAAATTATTCCAAATATGCGAGCCGGTTAGGTATACGGCCCGCTCTTTGCCGTCTGTATCTGTAACGGCGAAATAGCGGGGGTTGGTTTGGGACACGACCAGCGAGCCCGGAATATTTGTAGGTTGATCTGACATGATCTACTGCTCCTCTTTCTGCATTACTAGGTTGTAGCCGCCACCCGGCCAGGTCCAGGCGCCGCTAATCGTATTACCATCTTCCGAAAACGCACCCTTAAATTGCATACCTGACTGTTTGCTAATGAGCCAGAATTGTACAGTGTCGCCATCAATCTCCCAGATGTACTTATAGTGATGTCCGCTGCTGCTTTCAAACCAATGGCCGACAATTTCCTTATCCGGCTCAGTTTCTTCCCAGCCCATTTCGTTGCCGATAATCATGACACCATCGATACCGTTGGTGCTGCCATTATTATCTTCATGGTGATGGAATGCCAGAAAATGTCCGCCGGGAAGCCATTCAAAGCTATCATGCCCGGCCCATTTTTCGCCGGTATTCAGGTCTTTATGCTTGAGGCTCCAGGTGCCGATTAGGCGCGTGAACGGCTGAAGCGGTGCGTAAACGGCGGCATTCGATTCGTTCATTACATCTCCTTATTGTTACTATCCTAGCTTAGGATGACATATCGTAGACGTGGCAAATTGTATATTTCCGCGAAAGATCAAACAGAGTGGGACACGAGAATGCGTATAATAGGCCCTGTGGAAACATAAGCAAAGACTAGAAAGAAATAGTGTGAGGAGGGCAGCATGGATCAATTTTCAGCCAAACAAATCAAGCTAAACGAAGTGACAATATTTACGCAGGTAGGCGGGTCGGGGCCCGCGCTATTGTTACTACACGGCTTTCCGGAAACGCATTTGATGTGGCGGGAACTGGCGCCGTTATTGGCCAGAAAATTTACGGTAGTTCTGGCCGACCTTCGCGGGTATGGCCAAAGTAGCTGCCCGCCTTCGAGTGAAGACCACAGCCCTTATAGCAAGCGAACGATGGGCCAGGACATGGTGGAGGTTATGCGCCAGCTGGGCTTTCCGCGTTTTTCGGTGGTGGGACATGACCGCGGCGCAAGAGTGGCGTATCGAATGGCGCTTGATCATCCCGCTGCCATCGAGCGCTTAGCGGTGTGTGATATCGTACCAACCGACAGTGCATGGGAGAAGGCTGATGCACGTATGATGTTGGGATTTTGGCCGTGGACTATGTTGGCTCAGCCAGCCCCGCTTGCCGAGCATGTACTGGAAACCAGCGCCGAAGTAATTGTTAATAATGCCTGCGACCAATGGGGCTCAGCGCCAGATGTTTTTCCGCCCGAGGTCCGTGAGAAGTATATTGCCGCCTTGCGGGCGCCAGGGCATGCCCAGGCTATTTGTGAGGAGTATCGCGCTGGGGCGACACTCGATAGAGAGCACGACAGGGCCGACCGTCAGGCTGGCCGTACCATAGCCTGTCCGCTGCTGGTACTTTGGGGAGCGGGTGGCGCCGTCGATACCTGGTACGCTGATGAGGGTGGACCGCTTACACTTTGGAAAACGCTCGCTCCGGCGGCAGAAGGAACGGCACTGTCCGGCGGCCACTTCTTTCCCGAAGAAAACCCCAAAGCTACCTACCAGAAGCTCAGCACTTTTCTGGCCGCATAAGACGCTCCTGAGCCAGGAGGTGGCGTAGCAACCAACAAACTTACTTGATTTCAGCGGGCGTATATTTTACCAGGAAGAATCCGCCGTCGAGCGTTATAATGAAGAGGATGAATCCAGCTACACTAACGTGGCACGAGCGCCAGTCAGATTCACTGTTCATTGCATCTATTTGGAGCTGCCATGCCCTGGAGGACAGCTCCCGGGCTAGTATTGCCGATCCCTGTACATGCCTGAGTTTGGTAAAGGACAGCAACAGCGCCGCGGTGGTTATTGCGGGTCCAAAAATGCATCCAAGAACGCAAGCCCTGCCTGCCGGCTTCAGCTGCACGACAATTCGGCTGACGCCAGGGGTGGCTCTGGAGAATATCGACACCAGCGAACTTATAGATGACACCCTTTCGATTCCAGCTGATAGCCAGGGAAATTTCAAACTCAATGGCCAGTCTTTACGGTTTCCGGATTACAAGCACGCCGAGCAGATTATTGTGGAGCTCTTTGCCAGCGGCCAGCTGAGCTTTACGCAGCCAGAGCATGCCAGTCAGCAGCCGCGCCGAACGCATTCGCGCCAAACGAAGCGTGCTACCGGCGTATCGCCTCATAAACTGTACCAGCTGCAACGCATGCACCAGGCACTGCGACTTTTAAAAAATGGCGCCACGGTGGCCGACGTTGTAGCCGAACTCGACTTTACCGATCAGGCGCACTTTTCCCATGCATCAAAACAATTCTTCGGTTACACACCCGCCAGACTTAAAGAACTCTTGCAGAGCCCCTAAGCTGGCCCAAATTTACAATACAAGCTGCCCAACAGCTGGTTTACTTAGGTAACAAGTACGAAGTTGTGAAAGGATAATCAAAGTATGGCAAAAGTAGTTATAGATATAGCAATGTCGTTAGACGGCTACGTGGCCGGGCCACATGACACTCCCGAGCACGGTTTAGGAGAGCACGGCGGCGGTCGCATTATGGGCTGGGACCATACCGAGCGGCATAAAGTTATAACGGCGGATAACGTTGGCGCTATGATTAGCGGCCGCAGAACCTATGACCTTACCAATGGCTGGAACGGAACGCACGACCTGGGCAACGGCATCCCGGTCTTTGTACTCACCGAATCAGCACCCGCCGAAGTTCCCGCGGGCGACACGCCGTTTACTTTCGTAACGGACGGCATCGAGAGTGCTGTTACCCAGGCCAAGGCCGCGGCTGGCAGCAAGCTTGTTTACGTCATCGGCGGCGCCAGCGTTATCCAGCAGCTGCTAAATGCCGGCCTGGCGGATGAGCTGCGCGTGCACATTGCACCAGTATTCGTTGGCAACGGCATCCCACTATTTAAAGATATCGACTACCAGATTTCGATGGCCCAGACCGAGGTACGCGATTACGCCGGTGTGACGCATATAACCTACCGCTTGCAGTAGAAGCCTATTTTACTAAGAATACAATACACCCAACAATAACGGCGAGAATAATTCCCGCAATGCTTAGCCACATACCTTCTTTTTTGTTGGTGCGGTCTTTGTCGGTGGTGGCTACAACCTGACGGGACAACACAAATCCGAGAATCCCAAATACTATGGCCGCCGCTCCGACAATCAGCCCCAAGGTGTGTGACTGCTTGCTAACCGGGTATAGTGCACCCCCACAAATAACTGCCAAGAGCCCTAGAATAACTGATACCATAATCCCTCCATGTGTTTAGCTTATAAATCAATGTTAATACGTGTGTATTAAAATATCAATATATTCGTTATATTTCGTTGGTTATAAGATTATCTTGAACGTAGCGCTGCACCATTTCCTTGATGACAGCCTCGGTGTATTGCTGGGGCAGAACAATTGAATGAAGCGAAATGCCTTCGAGAAATACATACAGCCGCTGTGATGCCTCCTTAACCGCCAGCTGCTTATTAAACAATCCGCATTGTTGCATAAATGCGATAGATAGCTCGAGTGAGCGATAGTTGTTGCTAATCATTTGCCGGGCAATATCCATTAGACTTGGTTCGCTTGCTGCCCGTGTAACGAACGCCATCCAGGCCGTAAGCTCGGTGCGCCGCTCGGCGTCTAAAGGGAGAAACTGATAGAGAAGTCTATAAAACTCCGCAACACTTACGTCACTGGAAAAAAGTTTCAAAGCATTTGCCCGGGCTTCGCCATTCTTTACAATTGTTTCCATTGCAAACTTGTAGAGTTCATTCTGGGTTTTAAAGAAGTTTTGAATCGAGCCTAGTGAAAAGCCGGACTCTTCGGCGATGGTGCGGTACGTGGCCATCGCGAAACCACCCTTTTGAATAACCAAAAGTGTTGCCCGGGCAATCCGTTCCTTTTTTTCATCACTCGAAATGTTTACCATGCATACCTTTACGCCGCCGACAGTTTTGTTTACTGTGCAAACCGATGCTGTATTTGATTGTATCACATAAACATTGTTTAATATTACGAAGAGCGACTAAACGGATTTTTCGCTAAACTGTTTCAAACAGCTTCCAAAATGGTGAGTTGCTGTGGGTGTTGCTAGATTGGAAGCGATTACGCACAGCTTCGCGCAATTCTGAAGCGGAAATTGCCCGTAGCGGTTCGTTGTGCACTAGGTACTTCTCCAATTGCTTGTATAGTTCGGCAAGCTCTGTTTCCAGAGCGGCACTCAGCTGGCTTTTACCAGGGGCAGTGGAGGTAATGCGCCGCAAGGTATCGAGCTGCGGATCAATAGCCGCCGGCTTGGAAGCCATTCCGGCAACGTACATGATCACATCGACGGGGGTGCTGCTTCCTGCCTGGATGGCCTCAAGCCGGTTCACCCGCGTAAAGGCATAGGCGGCCTGCAAGAAGCACATTGTACTTGGCAGCATGAAGCTGTACATAAACGGTGATGCCGCGTACCAGCTGGTGAAAGCGGTATAGGAAATGACGGCATAATGAAGTGCAGATAAAGCAAGCAATACCAGGCTGGCGAACAGCCAGTTAAGTGTTGTCCGGTAACGGTCGGCCGCTGCGGCCCGAATCCGCCACACGCTTACGGCAGCGAATAACACCACAACACATACCCAGTTATTGAGGCCGACACTAACATCAAATTCTGTTTCTGCCAAAGGGATGGAAGCGTGCGGTATGGCGGCGCTTAGTACCGCTACGATAATTGCCGCCGGGTAGGCCCAGCGCAGCTGAAACCAGCGACTGCGGAGCTGGAGGAGCTTGCCGAACCGGGCAATACCAATAAGCAGCAGCGTTACCGAAACGATGTATGGCAAAACAATCCCACCGCTATTGACCCAAAAAGACATATTAAAGATGGTGGCCAGCGGAAACTGCAATTGAGCCAAGCCGTACAGCACAACGCCGGCGCTGATAAGCCCGAAAGCCCGCCGCAAACCTCGCTTAAATTGCTTTAGCCCCAATATGAAGAAGGGTACCGCCGCCAGACTGAAGACTGTTATGCTCATGGCGCTTACCAACTCGCTGGGAGCGGCTTTACCCTGGGCGAGGTATATACCCAATACGGCCAGCGGCAAGGCGACACAGATAGTCCAGGCCAAATATATAAATCTACGGGTTTGCATATATAATCCTTTTTATTTAAGTATAAGCAGTTATCTATACTTTAAAGATATTCGTAAAATATTTGGACGTCAATAAGTGAATCTGTCGTCAGCCAGAACAGTTTGGTAGTGCTTTTTGCTTAAAGCAGGGGTGACTACGAAACCCTTACAGCCCAATGTAGAGCTTTCTCCGTACAGGCTAAGGTTTGTAGTAATGGCCTTATCGCTGAGGCCTGGCAAGATGCCTGTATGTGCAGCTTTTTTAATGACCAGCGCATGGCCGCCGGTATCAATATCAATGCCCTGATCGCGAAGTTCCTGGGCCCACAGGTCTACCGTCAGCGGCCACAAATAGCCGTTGCCCCTTAGGCCGGCTCCCGGAAATTCAGTGAACAGCAGGCCCTCAGGGCTCATGCGGCGATACACGGTATTTAACAGGCGCAGGTAGTACTCAAAGGAAGCGGCTGTAGGCTCCTGGGGGAAGAGGCTTACACCACCTTTAGGCCGGGCGGTGAAGAGGTCTATAGGGCGACCGTCTAACTTTTGCAGCAGCTGGGCATGTACCGAAGGATCAAATAATGAACCTGAAAGATGGTGGATATTTGAAAGCTTGTCGCTTGGTGCGCCGCCAAGACCAACCGATATGCCCATACCCAGGCTAACACCAGGAGTCATTGCCACTGATCGTACGGCGGCCGGGGGCGCAAACCAGTCCACGTAGGTAGCATCTTCTCGCTGCAGTGTTTGCAGCGCCGCCCGTGCGCCATAGGCAAGGCTGCCAAAACCATCGGCATGGAAATATTGCGTAAAGTCAGAGTGGTTGGTGGGCCAAAAGTCACCGCTTACGGCACGCTCTTCACTCTGAATCGTTTTAAGTACGAAGTCAGATAACCAATGATCCGAGACAACGATTTGCTCGCTGCGTATGTGCTGCGCCATATTCCAGACGCCACGAATCATTGGATCGACCTGACGCCAGCAAGGAGGCTCGGGTGTTTTTGTCGCTTCGGTATGATCGGACCAAGGGGATACGGTTCGCTGGGCAAGTTCCATGGAAGGCATGATGTAAATATCTTTTGGCAGGTAGTAACGGACAATAATTAAAAGATTATTATATAACAAATACTTCATTTGAGAAACATTTAGCTCACCAATGGCCTTAAGCTGCACGATTGGATGTTTGACAATCCCAACCAGGAAAATATCCTCCTGCAAGGGCTTCAGGAAAGCACCGGCGCCGCTATTATTGGTTACAACATGTATTACGAAGCCATCCCCCACTGGGGCGGCACCGGCCCGCTTGGCGACGATATTCCCTGTTTTGTGCTTACTGCCGAAGACAAAGTACCCGAAAATGCGCCAGCAACCTTTACCTTTGTCACTGACGGTATCGAAAGTGCTCTCCAGAAAGCGCGGTCAGTCGCAGGCGATAAAGATATCTGGGTGGGCGGTGGCGCCCATGCGATCCAGCAGTACATACAGGCCCAGTTACCGGATGAACTCAAGCTTGACGTTGTACCTATACTCCTTGGCGGCGGAACGCCACTCTTCGGCGAGCTTGGCCGATATATAGCAGTCGATAAACTCGAAGTTCAAGACGAGCCAAACGTCACCCACTTTACCTACCATTTCAAAACAGCGTAGTTGCCAGTCAAAGCTACGGTAGCTATCCAGCCATGAAGACGCTAGTGCAAGTGAGCTTTAAGTCGCTGCACAATTTCTGCAATAATTTCCTGGCCTAGGGGACGCTGCGCGTCATCGTCGTAAAAGCTGCCGTAACGGGTGTCTTCAAAGATGACCCCTTGCAGCTCAACCGGCTCTTTATAACGCGGAAATATCTGCCAATGCACATGGGGGTGAGCAGGATCATCGCGGTATCCATGATTCATAAAACAGCCCAAATTCAGTGGCTCGGCGCCAAATGCTTGTTTGTACGCGTTCTCCAGTTTAGGAACAATTGCTTCAAATTCTTCCCATTCTTCAGGGGAAAGCTTGCCAAGGCTGCTTTTATGATCGAGCAGCGTAATAAGCCCCCTGCCAAGGTAAGGCTGATCGGGAATAATACCGACCGTCCAGTATTTTGTTGTCAGAATTTGATTCTTGAGCGGCTTATGCTCCAAAAACTGACAAACATCACAATTTTCCATCATGAATCAAGTATACCAGCAGGCTTATTACTTTTGTGCTCTAATTAAAAACATTGTGCACCTGGACGAATGCGTCTAACCGCATATGACCGTTGAACTTCGGCATTGGCTCGCGGTTAAGCACAGATGTGCCATCGTAAACCAGGATATCACCGACCTCGCTGGCCGCTACGTCTTTGGGCGAGGGTCTGCCCGTAAAAAAGTGCTCGTCAAAATCACTGTTCCGATAGGCTCCGGCTGCGAATTCGGTTACCGGGCCATTCGCCGTTACAGAGTATGCCAAGTTTTTGAAGCTTGCATCTTCGCGGTGCCACCCGTCTTCATCCATAAAACTGTAAGGCCCTGCAGATAGCACATCGGTTATCATATAATCAGTAGTCTCCATCATTTGCAGAAGGTCCTGCCGGATGACATCCTGGAAGCGCTGCGCACAGGTTTTTAAGAAGTCTCCTAAAAATGGAGACGGAGGTATTTCTTCTGCCCACACTAAGTTACCGTCCAAGCGATGTTGCTCCCTGTATACAGAAAACCCGCCCTCTGCAGTCAGGGCTCGGTTGGCCTGCGCCAGTAAGTTGGGGCCAATTGTCAGTTTACCAATAACATGCGGACGGCTGGGAACAGGCTCATCGGCAGCCCATAGAACGGCGGTTTCGGCGTGCTCCCGGACAACCGGCGAAGGCCCTAAATACTGCGTCTTTATGCCCCGGGAGATCTGTTCTGGGTCATAAAATCTCATAACGCTTAACGATACAACATTTGCAGAGCACGGTCAATGGATATCTGGAATGTTATAAAAAATATACAACGATGCACGACGCACAAGATTACTTAAAACGTAATTTCGGTCACTCGCCTTGGGGACAGGTTAGTATCGGTATAGCGCAGCCACTTTGGTTTTATGACAATGTAACACTGCTCGGGATTGTCTTTGAATCTTTTGGCACCTGGTAGCTTGGTGAAATGATTTTGCAAATAGTCGGCACGTTCTTCGCCATTCTCTAATTCGCGCGCCGTACCCTCATACTGTACGCTTATGCCATCGCTCCAGCCTATCACAACCGATACTGCTGGATTAGCTTTGATATTGGCATATTTTCTGGAAGTGCTGGGCGTGCCGATCAAAAGCTCAAAACTATCAGTTTCAGAAAAGCCTACAAGTGCAGACTGGGGGCTACCTTCCTCGCTGGCCGTAGAGATTACGCATAAATCATAACCGTGTATGAACTCCAAGATGGTTTGCTTGTCTGTATCCATGGCGCCATTGAGTATATTTTCCCTATCCATAAGCAGTAATCGTACGGTATCCCTGACGCAGCGTCAAGCAGTTAACTGTTTGGTGAAGTGCGTGTATGTTGCAATGCCCGAAGCATCGGCGGTCACTCTTTGACGGGGGTAAATGCGTGTAGGACGGCACTTGCCGCCAGGCGGACTTCGGGGTAGGTCCCAGCCTCGCCCCAGCCATATATTCCACCACCCAGCGCATACCTTACGAAACCTATAAA
>JGI24741J21665_1000344_pt1 | contig 13925 bp, 10 predicted proteins | sample KBSCornC7_FD_21665 | JGI IMG/M metagenome (IMG submission 21665) | reverse complement strand
AGCCGCGCCAGCCGCTGGGCATCGGCCGCCATATTGGTGAGGAAGCGTTGGCGATCGGCGGGCGCCATGTCGGCCCCATGATCCTGCAACAGTTCGATCGCGCCGGAGATGCCGGCCAGCGGCGTCTTGAATTCATGGCTGACCGAAGAGGCAAAGTCGCGCAGATAGCGGGATCGCTTTTCGATACTCTGGGCCATCTGCTCGAAATCCCGATAGAGGGCCCGGATTTCCACTACCTGCAGGGAGGGATGGCGCGGCGCGACGCGGCGGCCCAATGCCAGATCGCGTGTGGCGCGGCTCAGGCTTTCGATCGGGCGGACTATGGCGCGCGACAATATGGCCGACAGCAGCACCAGCATCAGGAAAATCGCCACCACGCCGAGCACGATCTTGCCGCGGTCCTCATATAGCCCCAGGGAAAGGGCGCGCGGCGAGCGCGACACCAGCAGCACGCCCGTCACTTGCCCATCGACGCTGATGGGTCGGGCATGGTGCAGGCGGATGCCCGCCGCCCGGCTCAGCCATTCCAGCGGATAATGGGTGGCGATGCCTTCATTCTTCCGCAGCACGGTCACGGCCCTGCCGCCGAGCGCGGCCCTGATCTCCGGCAGGGCAGCCAGGCTCCGTCCGCCTTCCGGGCCGTTCAGGACTATGCCGTGCCGATCCAGCATCAGGATCGAGGACAAGGTCGTCACCTTGGTTTCGGCAAAGGCGGGCATCATCCGCTTCGCAAGCGCAAGGGCGGCGCGATCAGGGCCGACGCGCGTCGCCGCCGCCCGGGGGCGCGGCGGCAGGATCGGGGAAGAGCGCAGGTCCACCTCCGTCATCCGGTCATGATAACGCACCGGCGAGGCAGCCGCGGCGTGATCGGCGCCCATGCCGCTCCCCACGACCGCCGCGCTCGCCGCCAGCGCCGCGCCCTGCGCCACCAGTTCCGCCTCGGTCCGTCGCACCAGGGCATTTTCATAGACCCGCAGGAAGATCGCCCCCAATCCCGGCAGCGCCGCCACGAACAGCAGGGTGCCGAGCAGGATCGTGCGCAACCGCAAGACCGGCCAATGCCGGGCGATCCACGCCTTCAACGCCGCGCTCATACAGGCGGCGCCGTCCCGTTGCATCCGCCCAGCCGATAGCCGATGCCGGGGCGCGTCTCTATGATGTCCATGCCGCCGACATCGGCAAATTTGCGGCGCAGGTTGCGGACATGGCTGTCCACCGTCCGATCGGTCAAGGCAAAGCCCGGCCCGCGAAACCGATCGATGATCTGGTCGCGGGAGAAGATGCGGGAAGGCATGGCCAGCAGGGTGCGCAATATGGTGAATTCCGTCACCGTCAGGCTCACCTCCTCCGTGCCCCAATGCGCCGACCAGCTTTCGGTATCCAGGGCAAGCCGCCCATGGCGGATCGTGCCAATCGCCTCCGCCGCCGGCGGCCGGGCCGAGGTGCGGCGCAGGATCGCCATGGACCGCGCCACCACCTCCCGCGGGGAAAAGGGCTTTACCACATAGTCGTCGCCGCCAAGCTCTATGCCCAGCACCCGGTCGATCTCATCATCGCGGGAGGACAGGAAGAAGATCGGCACGTCATTATGCGCCCGCAGTCGGCGACAGACCTCCAGCCCGTCCATGCGCGGCATGTTGATGTCGAGGATGACGAGGTCGGGCGCGTGCCGTTCGACCTCCGCCAGCGCAGCTTCTCCATCGGCGGCCTCGATCGTCCCGAGCCCCGCCTTGCCGAAGGCGAAGACGAGCAGTTGGCGGATATGGGGATCATCGTCGACGATCAGGATCGTGCTGGGCATGGGGCATAGGATCATCTCCCCGTCTCCGCTGTCAACGCGCGATCCGTCTGCGGACCAACATTCCCATTGGGTGCAGCCGCCGCCGCGGGCGGAATCAGCGCGCCAGAGCAATCCCTCGCTCCCGCATCGACGGCGACGGACCCGATCGCCGCCGTCATGGTCCGCGCCATTTCCAGCCGCCGCTGCCCAAGCAGGGTCCAGCGCTGGCCAAGTTCCCGCGCCAGCCTGGCATGAAGGTCCATCCTCACCGTCCTCACCCGCTCGCGAAAATCAGGTCGCAGGTCGGTCCGTTGCTCCAGCGACAGCAAAGGCAACAGCGCGGAATCGCCCAACTGGCGCAGGTAGCAGAGGTCCAGCGCTACGCCTTGTCCACCGACATCCCGCGCATGACGCACATTCCATTGGGCCGCCACCGCCCCCAGATCGACAAAGCAGATCACGCCCAGCACCAGCCCGGCGGCCGCCAGATTGACGTTGATGAGCCATGCCGCGCTTCGCGCCCGCAGCAGCCGCCAGCAGATCGCGGCGAGGCCGAAGGCGACGAGCGCCATCCAGACCAGCGCGGCGATCCGGAGCCGGGTAAGCGAATAGGCTTCGATATAGTCCGCCGTGCGCAGCATGGACGATGCGACCAGAAAGACATTCTGTCCGATCCAGAACATCACCAGGCTGCGGACCACCCGATTCTGCGCCGTTTCCGATCCGGGCCGCAGCGTCACGAGCACGAACAGCGCCGCAAGCAGTGCGGTGGCGACCAGCGGATAGGCACCGCGATGGGCATAGCCGGCCATGGTCATGCCCGCGGGCATCGGCGCCCAGCCCCAGAGCCAGGCGACATCCATCAGGTTCTGAAGCGCGAAGATCAGGTTGAAGACCACCAACGACAGCGTGACCGAAGCGACCGACACGCCCGGCAGGCGCCGGTCGTTCCAGCCATCAAATGCCGGCAGCAGGCGCCGGGGCAGGCGCGGCCGCAGCAAGGCCCAGGCCATCGCAAACAACACCCCCCAAAAGGCCAGTCTGACGATCAATTCAGGCGACAGGTCCGGCAGCAGCAGCGAGGAGAAAAATTGCTCGAACAACGGATTGGCCGCGGAAAAGAGAAGCAGGATCACCGCGCTGCCGATCACCGGCAAGGCCAGCGTCCCCAGCGCCGCATGCAGGCTCCAGGCCCCTGCGCGTCCCGCCGCGCGCAGCTTCAAGATGCGCTTCAGATCGATCAGCGGCCCGAACGGCGCGCGCAAGCCAAACCAGATGAGCCGCTGGAACCAGCGCCAGCCATCGTCGAAGCGCGCCGTTGCCGGTATCAAAGCCGCCAACCCGGCCGCCACCCAGAACAGGGTCCAGGCCAGCAGGCCTGCGTCGTAGAGCAGGGGAAAGGCGAACAGCCCTGCCGCCGCCATCGCCAGCAAGGCCCCGCCTTCGCGCCGCAGCACGGGCCGCCCCGCCAGCAGAGCGCCCAGCACGGCCAGCGCGAAAAAGCCGAGATAGCCGCCATATAGATGCCGNTGGNAGAACAGCCAGTCCCCGGTCCCTACNATCAGCAAGGCAGGCGCCAGCTTCCAGCGAAAGCGGGCNAAGAGGGGCCATGATGCGGCCAGGGACGGCCGCGCGGCGGAGTAGCGCATCAGTCTTTCTCCCTGAATGTCCGTGCCAGAATGCCGCTGTCCCAAGCAGATCGGTGAGAACCGCCGATCAATAATCGGCGCAGTTCCGGTGCAGAAAATGTGCAGGCCACCGCGAGAAGGACGGAATTCCGCCGAAAAGATACGAACCCCGGCCTCGACACTCATCGATGCGTGCCGTTCACCATCGATTCGTCGCTTGCAAGCCTCGCTTTGCCGCCCCTATTTCTCTCTATCGAAACAGTGGAGAAACGCGCATGCGATCACATCTGGCGATCACCCTCACCCTTCTGCCCGGCCTCCTGCTCGCGGGCTGCGGCCAGGCTCCCGGCGGTTCCGTCGCCTATGAAGCCGTCAACGATNCCGGTCCGGCCGCAAGCAACGAGCGCTATGACGGTCATCCGGTCAGCCCGATCCACCAGGTCGCGGCCGAGCCGGTCTCAACCTTCGCAGTCGATGTGGATACGGGCGCCTACGCCAATGTCCGCCGCATGTTGCTGGGCGGCCAGGCCGTTCCTGCGGAAGCCGTGCGCACGGAGGAGATGATCAACTATTTCCGCTATGATTATCCGCTGCCCGATGACCGCTCGGCGCCGTTCAGCGTTTCGACGGAGGTTTCGACGACACCGTGGAATGCCGGCACGCGACTGTTGCGCATCGGCCTGCGCGGCTATGACGTCGCCCGGTCGCAACGGCCGCCCGCCAATCTGGTGTTCATGGTCGATGTGTCCGGTTCGATGCAGGACGCCGACAAGCTGCCTCTGGTCAAGCAGTCGCTTTCCATATTGGCGGACGCGCTGCGGCCGGACGACAGCATATCCATCATCACCTATGCCGGGTTCGTCGAAACCTTGGTCGAGGGCAGCCACGATCCGGCGGAGATCAAGGCCGCGCTGGACGGGCTGGACGCGAATGGTTCGACCGCTGGCGGCCCGGCCCTGGCACGTGCCTATGACCTGGCCCGCGCCCACTTCATTCCGGGGGGCATCAACCGCATCATCATGGCGACCGATGGCGACTTCAACGTCGGCCTGTCCGATCAGCATGGCCTGGAAGAGATGGTGAAGCGCAACAGGGACGACGGCGTAACGCTCACCACCCTGGGCTTCGGGCAGGGCAATTACAATGATGCGATGATGGAGGCGGTGGCCGACCTGGGCAATGGCAATCACGCTTACATAGACAGCGCGATGGAGGCGCGCAAAGTGCTGGACGATGAACTGTCCTCCACCCTCTTCACCATCGCGAAGGATGTGAAGGTACAGGTGGAGTTCAACCCGGCCCTGGTCAGCCAATATCGCCTGATCGGCTATGAGAATCGCGGCCTTGCCGAACAGGACTTCGCCGATGATCGCGTCGACGCGGGCGAGATCGGCGCCGGTCATCAGGTGACGGCGCTGTACGAGATCGTCCCGGCCGGCGAAGCGGGTTGGGTCGCTCCGCGCAGATATGCCGGCAATCGCGCGCCTTTCCCTCCCGCGGCGGACAACAGCGAGTTCGCCACCGTCCGCCTGCGCTACAAATTGCCCGAAGAGACGCATAGCCGGCTGATAGAGCGGCCGGTTGCCGCCTCGCTCCTTGCCGACGCCGACAGGCCGCGGGGCGACATGGCCTTTGCCGTGGCGGTCGCCGCCTTCGGACAAAGGCTGCGCGGCGACACGCGGCTGGGCGACTACAGCTATGCCGACATCGCCCGGCTCGCCGGCGGCCAGAATGACTATTGGCGGCAGGAATTCGTCCAGCTTGCGCGGTCGGCCGGCCGGGACGGCGATGCATGGCTGCGGTGAATTTTCCGCCGCCCGGCAGCAACCCTCCCGGCGTCAACCGGCTCCACTCCAGAAGAACGCGCCGGTTGAGGGGCTCTTTCGCCGGACCGTCGGATGATCGGGCCGGGGATCGCTCCCCGGCTCCGGAAATTTGCAGCTTCGACAGCGGCACGCCCATCGCCACCAGATGCCTGGCGACATTGTCCGCGCGCATCAGGCTCAACCGATCATTATAGGCGTCAGGCCCTGCACTGTCGGTGAAGCCCGTGACGGAGAGCATCCCGCCGTCAGGGCCTGCTTCGGTCATGAAGGCGGCCAGGTCGCGCTGCGCTTCTTCACTCAGAGCGGCCTTGTCGAAATCGAAATGGACAGTGAGCGACCGGGGCCGGACCGCCGGAACCGGAGGTGGCAGCGGTCCGGCGGCGGTCTGCGGTTGCGCGGGAGGATAGACCATGTCGCGACACGACGCGTCGCTCCAGGCGATGCGTTCCAGCCGCATCCGCCGATCCCAGCGCAATTGCAGGCGGCAGATCCGATATTCCGTCCCCTGCCCGGTGTAGAAGTCCAGAATATAGTTCCACCGCCGCGCGCCCAGCAGGCCCTCATGAAAATGCGGGACGCCCAGCAGGGCATAGACCTGCCGCTTCGTCATGCCGGGCGTCAGCAGGCGTGGCGCCTGCGGCGGCAGGAAGACGCCCTCGCGCCGTGTCGCGCTGCCCGCGTCGGGAAATTCCGACAGGGGCGCAACTTCCGGCAGGAACTGGGGCTCCGCCGCATGGCCGGGCCATGGATGCAGGGCCAGCGCCAGCAGGGCGATCCACCGCCGATCAGAAAGCAATGCCCATGCCCGCATTGGCGCCTCCCTGATTGCGGCTGTTATAGGCTGCGGAAGCCCGGATGATGAAGCGGCCATTGTCCGACACCTTCGATATTCCCATGGCGATCGCATGTTCCCCCTGCCAGGTGCTGACGCCGACGCCCAGCGTACCGCCACCCGCCTCCGACAATTGGGGTATGCCGGCAATCGCCATGGCGGCGGCGGTACCCCCCTCCGCGTCGCGTCGCAGGTCGCGCAGACCGGCATTGATCAGGTTGAAGCGGATGTCGGTATAGGCGTTGGCGCTGTCGACCGCCCCTGCCATCCCGCCCTGAAGCTGGCGCAGGTTCACCGCATCGGTCGGCGCGATGCCTTCGGCCACATGGACGATCTGCCGTTCGGCCCCCGCGCTGCCCACCGATACCGTATTGGCCCGGTCCGCGACGGAAGCATAGCCCAGCGCGACGCTGCCCGGCGCGATCGCCTGGGCCTGCGTCCCCAGCGCCAGGCTGCCGCTGCCGGAGGCGACCGCGCCCGCGCCGGCGGCCATGCTGTCCGCGCCGCTGGCGACCGGCGTGGCGTAGCCGGAACTGTTATTGACCTGAAGATAGCCTGCGCGCCCTTGCTGAAGCTCGGTGATCGCGGTCAGATTATAGGCCAGTTGCACATTGGTCGCATGAAGCTGCGCACCGTTGACCGCCTGTGTCGAGGTTTCGCTCAACTCACCGGCGGCAACGCCGCTGATCGTCTGGTCGATGCCGCCGCGCGCCGCATTATAGGCCTGGATCGACGGATCATAGGGCAGCGCGTCCTGCGGTGCAGTCCCGCCTCCGCCAGTTCCGCCGCCCCCGCCTCCACCGCCAGTCCCTCCGCCGCCGCTACCCAGTTGCGACAGGTTGACCGCGTCGGTCGGGGCGCTGGCGGCCGCGACATTGGTTATGGTCGTGCCGCCCGCGCCGCCCAGCACGACGGTGGCCTTGCTGCTGTCCTGATATTTGACGGCAAGGTCGTTCAGCACCGCCAGGTCATAGCTCAACTGGGTGATGGCCGCGCTGTTCTGCGCCACCAGATTGTTGGTCGCCTGCAACTGGGAACCGTTGATCGCGTCGCTGCTGGTGCTGTTCACCGCCCCCGCGCCAACATTGGTGATGCGCGTGCCGCCCGAACCCTGCAACGTCACCTGCGTCCTGGTGCCGTCATCATATTGCACCGCATTGCCGGCAAGCGTTCCGAGCGCATCGTTCACCGCCTGCAATTGGGCGACATTGACGGCGTCGCCGGGATCGGCGCCGCCCGCCAGCCCCGTCAGGCGGCGGCCGCCGATATTGACTTCCGCGCTGGCCGTGCCGCCGATCAGGAAGGCGGGCAGGTTCAGCGTCATGCCGTTCGCCAGCGATCCCGAACCCAGCGCCACGCTGCCCGCATGGGTGGCGGACGCGCCCGCGCCGATCGCGATCGCCCCATAGGCGCCCGTGGCCGTGCTGGCGAGATTGCCGATGGCGATGGCGTCCAGCTCGCCCGCGCTGGCTTCGGACCCCGGCGTGCCCAGTCCGGTGATCTTGTTGCCGCCAAAGGAGATGCCCTTGGGCGTGGTCAGGCTGAAACTGTCGGACGTGGTTTCGCATGTCGGGTCCGACAGCAGGTCGACGGCATTGCCGTTCACGTCCAGAACGTTGAGGGTGATCGGCGCGCCTGCCGCCGCGTTGGCCAGGGCGGCGTTGATGCCCAGATCAACCGTCCCGAAGGTCAGGGTGCTGAGGGTCGATTCAACCGGCGCCAGCACCGGCGTGATGACATCGCCGATCGTGTCGGTCAGCACTGATTTCGGCAGGCTGACGCCCGAACAGGCGCTGACCACATTGGCATGGGCGGTCATCCCTGGCGCTAGGCCGGCGATCAGGCCGGCGCCCGCCAGCCAAGCCCAGCGGCCCTTCCCCCGGCTGATGCTTCCGGCAGTCCCGGTTCGATGCCATTTCGCCCCTCGGTCCATAGATCCGCCCCCTGAAGGCAGGCCTGATCATCCCGGTGACGGCTCGATCAGGCTTTGCGATGTCCCCAGGCCAGAATGGAGGCGTCGCCGCTAAGGCCGCGCGAAGGCGAAAGGACAGGATTTTACGCAAAATTCGTATCTGCGCATTATGCTGGAACCATCTTGCCCGTCTGGCCCTTCTGCATTTTCCGAAGGCGGATAGGCGAGTCGAGGAAATATCTGATCGGCAAAGACAAAATCGTTACGATTCCGTTTTGATGATTTACACCCCGTCGAACATATAATACCGATATCGACAGGGATGGAGGCAAAGGGGAGCCAGTCCGTGGACGATCTGCCGCCCGGCCAAGTGGTCACCGCCACAGCGTTGATTCGGCATTTTGCCGTGCATTCGCGCCAGGCCATGACCGAACCCGTCCATATCATGAACCATGGGCATGTCGGGCTGACGCTCATCGCGACGGACCTGTTCCATCGGCTGGCGGGCGATCAATCCACCGGCCCCGACCAGGGCGCGCAGCTGGAAATCCTGCTCGACATGATTCCGACCCAGGTCCTGCTGACCGACCGGGATCTGAAGCCGGTGCGGGTCAACCTCGCCGCCCGCCGACGGCTGGGCATCAGCGAGAAGCATGTCGGCAAGCTGTTCCTGCCGCAGATGCTGGAGAGTTCGGACGCGCACTTCCTGTTGCGCGCGCTGGAAAGGGTCCATGACACCGGCGTGCCGGAGACGTTCGAACATAATGTCGCGGGACCGCCGCCGCTGGTCTATCGCGTGCAGGCCGCGGCCTTTCCGGGCGGATTCATCGTGCTGGTCGACGAGATTGCCGATCGGGTGACGCTGCGCGCGCAGGATGCGCAGATCGCGGCCTATGAGGATCTGATCGACGGGTTGCCCGGCCTTGCCCGCGGCGCGTTCAACGTCCGGTCGGTCATCACCGACATCTCACCCGCACTTGCGGCGCTGGTCGGGACCGAGAAAGGCCGGCTGGCCGGCACCCGCTTCGCGACGCTGTTCGATGCTTCCGCGCGCGGCGCGATCAACGATGCGGTCGAGGAACTTCTCACCCACGGCAAGCCGTTCGGCATGAGGGCGAGGCTGCTGGGCGGCCATGGCGAAAGCCAGCTCGTCCAGGTCAAGGCCGTGCCGCTTCTGTCTGCCTCCGGCCAGAGGGAGGGCGTCTTCATGATCGGCCCCGTGGCGGCGGACGCGGGCAGCTGAAGCCGANGGTTCAATATGTGATCGTGACGATCANGCTGTCGGCATAGGCCCCCGCCTGGGGCCACTGCCCCGCGGCTATNCGGCCATAGACGGGGACGGTCTGGCTGAACGACAGCAATCCGTTCAATGACGCGGTCACGGTGCTGGTCCCCGACGATCCATTTCCCCAAATGGTGGTCCGGCTGGCGGTGGTGTAGAGATTATAGTTGAGCCGCGCACTGCCCTGCGCCATCTGGCGCGCCAGGGCATCGCCCGACAGGCCGGGGCTGATCGCTATATCAATGGTGCCGGCCAGCGAGATCACCCCCGTGCAGCTCAGCGTCACGCTGCCCGCGCCATCCCTGGGCGCGGAGGCGGTGGGATCATAGCCGCCGAAGCTGATCCCCGTCGTCGATGCCGAACAACTGCAAAGCGTGCAGGCCCAGGCCGGGCTCGCCAGCCCCAGGCCAGCCGAAATGGCGAGCGTCCATCCGATCAGCTTCATCTTTTCCCCTCCTGATAGGGCAGGCAGGCAAGAGGCGCCGATTGCGAGATACCGGCGTCGGCCCGCCTCGCCGGAACGGTCGCGCGGCACGCGATGGCCGGCCCCGCCAGCAGGATTTCCTGCCCCTCCTGCGCGTCGGCCAGGTAGATTTCGCCATCATGCCCCGAAATGCCCGACGACGTACCCTCCAGCGTTACGGTCAGCCCCGCCGGAACGGGAAGGCCGCTGCCGTCCACCAGCCGCAATGTCAGCGGCCGGGCGGCCGGGCCGCCGAAGCTGACCCTCACCGCCTGCCTGTACCCCGGCACCACCACCTGCTCGGCCGCGGTCACAAGGGTATCGATCGGCAAGGCATCCAGATCAATGGCGATGCGGTTGGCGGCATAGGGTTGCAGGCCCGCGACGATCGCCGACCTGCCCGACCCGGCCCGACCCGCGACAGGCCGGTTCTCGAAGAAGACCGTCACATCCTGATCGGCCGACACGTCCACCACCGCGAAGGCATAGTCGAGTTGCGGCGCGGCGACGATCTGTCCCCCCACCCGCAGCAGCGCGCCACGGGCCTGGAAACGCACGCCCTCCATTCCCCCCATATGCGATGCGGAAAGGTCGAGATCGCCGGCCGCGGTGCGCCATGTCACGCCGCCTTCCACCTGCGTCGGCGCGTCGGACCCGCGCGACGCCAGCATGCGATAGCCCCACCCCTGGTCGGGCGGCGGGCTTTGGTTGAAACTGGCGGCGGTACGCCCGCCATCCGCGAACAGGCCGACACTTGAACGCGCGCCGAGCGGCAGGGTGAGCGACCCGAAAAGACTGCTGGTCCGGCTTTCCGAGAGGCGCGTCCGCCGCGCGCCCAGCGTAATCCAGGCCGGGCCCAGGCCAGCGGCATAGGAAAGCGAACCCATGGAGAAACGGTCTCCATCGCTCCGGCTTTCCAGATAATGGGCATTGATGCTGCCGCGGCGGCCCAGGTTGATGCTGCCCGCGACCGCCAGTTCCCGACGTCCCGCGGCGGCCCGCTCATCCTCTCCGACCTGCGTGAAATGCGCATCTTCCTCCATATAGCTCGCCGTCACCGAATAATGCGGGGTGATCCGCTGGACCTGCGCCCGCCACATCAGGCCGTCGCCGTCGCGGCTGTGCGATGCGGCGGCCGATAGCGACAATTCGCCCCAGGAGGACAGGAGCGCGCCAAGTCCCAGCCCAGCCATCTGCACCTTTTCGCTCGCCTCGCCCCGTCCAGCCAGCGTCATNCCCGCCGCCAGTCCATGACGCCAGAAACCCGCGGCGAACGGCGCGCCATAGGAAAANCTGCTTTCCCCGAAATTCCTGCGCAGAAACCCNGCTTCCAGCGAAAAATCGTCCAGCCCCTCGCGCAGGAGCCGGGGGCTGGCATAGAAGCTCTGCGTGACGACACGGGCGGTGCCGGTCGCGTCGCGGATGGTCATCGTCACCTCGCCCGCGCCGTTGAAGAGCGGCTGATAATCGATCCGGAAATCGCCGGGCTGGACCGCCATGCTCTGGCGACTGCTGGCCGCCGCCAGATCAACGACCGAGGGCAGCGCCGCAGAGCCCGAAAGCCGGGGCAGTGGATAGGTCACGGCCTCGGGCGTCAGCGAGAAGTCGGTGCCCAGCCGCAGCCCGGCGAAACGGACCGGCCGGTTCCAGTCGGCCCCCCGCGTCATGGTGTCGCCAAGCACCAGCCGCAAACGCCGATCGGGAAAGTCGCGGATGACATTGCTGTCGAGACGCACCGCAGCCGGACCATCCACGCCCTGCTGCACCAGCGCCGTCGTACCGGCGACGCCCCAGGCGCCCGACAGGCCGGCGTCCAGCAGCAGGGAAGCGGCCCAGTCCCGCCCCCAGCGCGCGACCGACAGGTCATAGCCGACATATTGCAGCGGCACCGGCGCCATGACCGGTCGGCCGCGCTCNTCGGCACCGACATGGGTGGGGGAAAAGAGCGAGGGCGCGGCATCGATCAGCAAGGTGCCGCCCGAACTGTCGAGTTGCGCCGAAAGGCCGTCCATGCCGTCCAGCAGGGCGTAATCCGCTCCTTCCACCTCGATGCGCTGCNGCGGCACGGCCCTTTGCAGGCCCCATTGGCGCAGCATGTCCTGGCGGACGAACAGCCTGCCCCGGTCCAGCACGACAAGGCCGGTATCGCTGATCGGTTGGCCGTTGATGATGACGCCCACGGGCACCGGGCGTTGGCTNTCGCCGGGCCTGCCCATGACGGCGAGCGTCATGGGAAGATCGGACGCGGCGGACGGCTGCGCCAGCGGCAGGCAAAGCGGGATGAGCGCCCTGCCCAGCATCGAAAGCCCCTGCCTTGCGCCAGGCCATGCCGGAGCGGGCGACATCCGCTGCGCGCCTTCACTGCCCGGACGCTGCGGGGCGGGCGGTGAGCGGTCCCTGGGTCGTCTCCACCTGGACGGTGGCGACCGCGCGGCCGTCCGGCGGCTGGACCGGAAGGTCGATGCGCCCGCCCGCCAGCAGGTAGAAGCCCCTGTCGACGCGCGCGATCGCGTCTCCGCCCGCGGCGGCGCGAAGGGTAACGCCGGTCACCTGGACATGCCGGTCGCCCTGGTTGAACAGGCTGAGCGTCCATCCTCCGTCGGCGACCTTCGCGGTGGACCAGCGGAGCGAAGGCGCTGCACCGGGGGGTGCGCGGAATATGGGCATGCTGATGCGCAGCAATGCCCGCACCGTGCCCGGCACGGTCGTAGCCGTCGGCAGTTCATCGATGATCAGGCGGTAACTTTCCTCGCGCGGTCCAGTGCGCGCCGGCAGGCTGCATCGCACGAGCCTGCTCGCTCCGCCGGGGATGCTGACGATGGAGGGATTGACGACCGGGCCGTCAACGGGGTCGAGCTGGTCCGCGCCGTTTGCATCCTTGCGCCAGCCAAAGCCCCTGATCTGGACCGTCGCGGGGGTCGCGTCATCATTGGAAATGGTAAGCGAGCAGAACTGCTTGTCGGCGGCCATTTCGATCCGCACCGGCAGAATGCGCAGCGTCGCGGCGTCCACCGCCTGCGCCATCCCGAAAAGCGCACAAAGTCCTATCGCCGCCAGAACCCGCGCGGGTCCGGCACCATGGCATGATCCTGTCATGACGAAATCCGCCTTCAATAGCTGACGGTTACGGTCACCGTATCAGCGTAATTCCCCGCAGCCACGCTCTGCCCCGCCGGAATGCGGCCGTAAACAGTGAAGGCCGATGGCAGGATGGTCGACGCGGTCTGCGACACCGTGTCCGATCCAACCGAATTTCCCCAATTGGTGCTGCGTCCCGTATTGCTGTACAATCCGTAGTTCAGGGGAGTGGCGCCATTGAGCATCTGGCGCGTTGACACTGTCGCGCCACCGGTACTTCCGGCATTCAAACCTATGTTGAATACTGTTCCCGGCGTGCAGGTCACTGTTATGGTACTGGTCGTATCCTTCGGCGACGCCGATGTCGGATCGTAACTGCCAAACGCCATGTTCGTGGCCGAGACAAGACAGGCATTCAACACTGTTACGGAAATGCCCATTGTCGTTGTGGCGTCGGTCGCCGCTGCCTTGCCCGGCACGAGAGCCAGCAGGATAAACGCATAATATTTGCGCATGACGATCCCCCTCCGCTGAAGTCGATACGCCTTAATCTGCATCGACATTGCACCCAGAAGGTTAGAAAAGCGTTAGCGAAACCATGCATATGCCCGGAGAAGAAGGAAATTTTACGCCCAAGGAGCTGATTTTTAAAGGATATATATCCTTTGGAGTAGCCATTTTTGATATCTTCCCGAATTGGCGCAAACCGGATATTCGCATCCTCTATCCTTTACAGTCTTCGGTGACTCCGGAATACAAACATGATCTGAAAACAATTTTCAGATCTGAAATATTCTTCGCCATTCACCCATTGCCTGTCCGCTTCAACTGTTTTCAGTTCGTCATTATCAGTTCTCAATGCGCGATGATTGTTCTGCCATTGCCCCGGCAAGGCATCCAATGATGCGCGTCGTGGAGGCATTTCGACGCAGCATCCACCCGCAATCACCACTACCCCTGCCTTGTCGATCGGAACCATCCTCCTCATGCGGGCGAAGGTGGCGTAAACGACCTGCCCCTTGCCCTTGCGTTCCTGATTGCCTGGACGCGATCTTTTGTTCAGTCTGGGCCGGATGAAGACAGAAGATGATCGGCAGGAATTCCCATGGGCCAGAATTTGACCT
>JGI24741J21665_1000343_pt1 | contig 13927 bp, 16 predicted proteins | sample KBSCornC7_FD_21665 | JGI IMG/M metagenome (IMG submission 21665) | reverse complement strand
CAGCCGCTGGCTTACGCCCGATGACGTCTTGGCTATGCTACAGGATAAGTCGGATCGCTCTATCTGCCGTACGCATACCGTAGCTTTTTATGACGGCAAACGACAAAAAACGTTTAGCCAAAACTACTGGGGCAGGCTAGCCCAGCCCACGCAAGATGACGCCGTATCAGAACGCCTAGAGCAACTCATCAGCATGAATGATGCCGCACAAGATGACGTTTGGAAAGAGTTTGCTAAGTGGTTTCGTCTGCAGCAACGTTTTTACCGTTAGATAGCCCAAGCTATGAAACATATCACTTTTGTAACCGGGAATCAGCGAAAATTACGACACCTCCAGCAGGTATGTCGGCCGTTGGGCATAGTAGTCGAGCAGCTTGTATTGCCTATCAACGAGATACAATCTGCAGATGGGCTGCTGATCGCCCAGCATAAAGCGGACGAAGCCTTTCGCCAGGCTGGGCGCCCGGCAGTGGTGATCAACGACGCCTTTTGGACAATTCCGGCACTTAATGGTTTTCCGGGCGGTTATATGAAAGAAATGCAGGCTTGGTTTACGCCCGCCGACTGGTTGCGGCTGATGAGCGGCCTCGCGGACCGCCGTATCTGCGTAACCGAGTCAATTATTTACAGAGACGCTCAGCACACCAAGCAATTTTCCAAAGAATACTGGCTGCGGATAACTACTGGCGTACCCCGTGGCAAGGGTGGGGAGTCTATCGAGCAGGTGGTTGAAGACGACAAGGGACTGACCATTAGCGAATATGAAGACCAGGGAGGACAAATAATTCCCCTGGATGATTATATTTGGGGCGACCTTGCGCATTGGCTGGCGCATCAGTAGGTAAGACCACATATTGTTCGCTGTTCCAATTATGCTTTTTAGCGTATGCTGATCCTATGGCAAACTGGAAAGGACATGTGATTGGTGGTGTAGCGCTGGGTGGTGCCTATGCGGCAGCAGTAAGTTTTACTCCTATCGAATACTTTGCTGAACATGTCGGCCTCTTACACGATTGGCAGGCCCTGGCGGCAGTTATGGTCCTGAGCATTTTGTTCGCGCTTTTTCCCGATATCGATACTAATTCTAAGGGACAAAATATCTTTTTTGGGCTTGCTTTGGCAGTGGACGTTTTGCTTATTTGGAGCGGAAATATCCAGGCGGCGGCTTATCTGGGACTGGTGGCCATGCTGCCGGTGGTAGGCAAGCACCGGGGCTGGACACACAGTAAACTGGCAATGGTGCTAGTCCCATTGCCGATAGCTGTTGTTCCATATCTGCACAACGAAAACACCCTGCCTATATCTTTGCTCTATTACGGTGCAGCGGTAGCCGGTTACTTTAGCCATTTATTGCTCGATGGCCTCATTATCAAATGGTTCCGGGTAAAAACACGCGTTTTTGCAGACTAACGTCTTGTCTCTTGCTATCATGTGGTTATGAAGCTTGCGCGGATAGTCATGATTTTAGGGGTAGCCGTGGCCTTACCGGCACTTTTGGGCGCACCAGTTGCCAGTGCGCAGACATCAGGTGTCAATAACTTTAGTTTTAGTTCTTTTGATGCTGACTATTATCTCTCGCGCGACACGCAGAAGCATTCTCACCTACGGGTGCACGAAACCTTTGTAGCTGAATTTCCGGAATATAACCAAAACCATGGTATTGAGCGGGCTATCCCTAAAAGCTATGACGGTCACAATCTCCATCTTAAAATTGAATCAGTTACGAATGCCCAGGGTAAAAAGCTAACCTATAAAAAATCTACTTCCAATGGTAACACCGTATTACGTATTGGCGATGCTAACAAATATGTGCACGGCCAGCAATCCTATAGCCTAACCTATGACTTCAAGGATGTTACCAAACATTTTGATGACCACGATGAGCTGTTCTGGAACACGAACGGCACGCAGTGGCTGCAAAGCTTCCAGCAAGTTACCGCTCGCTTGCACATCGATCGGGCATCGGCAGCCGCCTACGATGGCCGGGTGCGCTGCGTAATGGGCAGTTTAGGGGCCACCGACCCTTGTGCTACTACCGAGAATAGCCAGAGCGACGGCAGCCGCCTGTTTACTTTCACCTCTGGCAGGGCGCTACAATATGGCGAGAATCTTAGCTATGTGGCCGGCTTTAAACTCGGTACTTTTGCGGCCTATACACCCAGTACCTGGGAACGGATTTTTCCCACTCTCCTAAAAATCTGGGCCGTTATCAGCGGCATATTATTACTGGGCAGCATTATTTTTGCCATGCGTATCTGGCGGCGATACGGCCGCCCTATCGGCGGCCGGGGAACCATCGTGCCGGAGTATGTACCGCCCAAGGATATGAGCGTGCTTATATCCGGTGTGGTCATCCAGAAAGCGCTGCCGTCGCCCACAGCGCAAATCATTGATTTGGCGGTGCGTCATTATCTAAAAATTTACGAATTGCCCAGTCGCCAATTCTTTAGCCGCAAGGCATCATATGATATAGAGCTAACCAAGGATCCGGGCACATTACGCGATGAAGAGCAGCAGCTGTTGGAGCTGATCTTTAACAACATCCAGCTACGTGTAGGCCAACGGATTAACACGAAAGATCTGGGTAGCCGGCTGCAAAGAACCATGCCGGCTTTTCTGGAGAGTATGGAGGCCCAGGCCCAGGCTGCTGGCTTCTACCAGGATCGAAAACAGGAAAAATCCCGCTACAACAAGTATGGTCTGTGGATGCTGGGGCTGAGCATTATTCTGCTTAATCCGGGATTGTTTCTGGGCAGCATCATCGTATTCATAACTACCGGCAGTCTTAAACCTTTGTCAGAGAAGGGGACAGCCGCCAAAGAGTACCTTGAGGGTTTACGGATGTACATCAAGCTGGCCGAGGCTGAACGGCTGCGGCTGCTGCAAAGCCCTGAAGGAGCGGAGAAAACTCCCCAGGGCCTTGACCCCACTGATACCCGCCAGCTGGTAAAACTGTATGAACGGTTGCTACCATTTGCCATCTTGTATGGTCTCGAGAAGCAATGGGCTAAGCAGTTCGCCGATCTCTATACCCAGCCGCCGGATTGGTACGCCGGCAACTGGTCCACCTTTAATGCGGCGGTATTTGCCTCCTCGATCAGCAGCTTTAATAGTACCAGTGCGGCGACGTTCGCTCCGCCTTCCAGCTCATCGTCCAGCGGTTTTTCTGGCGGGGGCTCCGGTGGTGGCGGAGGCGGAGGTGGCGGTGGTGGCTGGTAGCAGCCGCAACGACCAATAAGCCATAGGGGGCGGAACATTGACAACAAATGCATATTATGCTAATGTTAAGATATGGAACGAGCACCACAGCAACCAAATCTTGACCCTAACGCCCCACAACTTCCTGTTGAACAGCCAAATGCTTTTGACATGGCGGCCAATGGGCAATTTTTGGATGCCGCCTACCGCCAGGCTGCAGCTTTATCGTCTCGCGTTGAAGACCTGACGGTAACTGATTTTAAAGAGACACCTACGGCGCAGCCCGATAGTTTACCAGCTGCTGACGAAAGCCTGCAGAGCGTTGACATGCTTGGCGGATTGGCTGATGCCGAAAAGCGTGAGCATCTCTTTAACGCCTTAAACGAGATCAGCCTTTCGGCAGATACTATCTCGGTAGAAGGCCTGGAAGCTGCCGTTATACGCCGCGAGACAGCCGCCCCGCAACAGCGTGAGCTGGAGGCCCAAGCCGCTGCCCGCAAAGAGCAGGACGACTATCACTTTATTGTTAGCAAAGTCATCAAAAATGACCTGGACGAGGAAGGGAGGAAGCAGCGGCGTAATGAACGCCAAACCACTTCACGCCCGCCACGTACTGCTCGCAGCCGGGCCATGGCCCGTCGCCAAGCCGCTGCCCGTCGCCGGCCTTCGGCTAAAAGTGCACGATAACCGGCAACACGCCGCATTTTATCTAGGGGTCCTTCAATAGGACCTAGCTAATCGTAATATGCATAAATGATTCAGCGCAGTCAGTATCACACTGACTGCCATTTTTTACGGCTAAATCATGTACTTTGGCACTAATCTGCTGGTTGTCGGTAAACTGGCTGCGGTGGGCCGCCAGGGCCAAAAGCTTGGTAGAGATTGTATCGGTAATGTCCACATAAAAATTAGCCTGGTTAAGATTAAACAAAAGCAAATTGGTGACTTCGTGCGGTTGTAGCTGTTCATCGGTAATCAGCTCCGGAAAACTAAGCTGATCACGGGCCAAGGGGAAAACGGCATCAAGCGTTGCCTGGCCGGCTGCACGGTGGTCAGGATGGTTAATGTAGCCTTGTTCGGCGCAATATACCAATGTCGGATCGATGGTGATAATGGTGTCCGGCCGCAAACGTCGGATAGCCCGCACGATGTCTTTTTTTACCGCTTCGCAGTTTTCCAGACAACAGTCGTCGTAGTCGGCAAACATAAGCTCCGACACGCCTAGGATGTCGGCGGCCTGGCGTTGCTCTTGCTGTCGGGTAGATCGTAGCGATTTTGGCGTGGTAGGACGGTTAGCGCCCCGATTGCCATTGGTGAGTACCAGGTAGTGCACGGTGGCTCCGGCCTTAATCCAGCGGGCAATACTGCCGCCAGCTATAAACTCCATATCATCCGGATGTGCCACGATACCTAGCACAACGCTAGGCGAAAAGTCGCCGGCCTTGCTAAACATACTTGTATTGTACAAGTAATGTGCCAAAAAATAAAGAGTTCGCCCAAAGTCGAACTCTTTATAACAGGGGTAGGATGCCTACTTCAGGCGGCGCTTGATAACCAGCAGGCGGCCGGCGTATGCGGCACCACCGGTGGTGAGAGCGGCCAATGGAGCCACGATAGCAGATGCACCGGTTGCAGGCAGTTCAGCTGAAGCTACCTGAGGGGCAGGAGCGGGGGTTTCAGCTTTAGGAGTTTCCTTAGGCTGTTCAGGCTTGGGTTGCTCGGGCTTAGGCTGTTCCGGGGTCTTAGGAACAGATACGGTAACATCGGCGACGTCACAACCTTGTTGAGGGTTGTCTTTAACTTCGCTGTCACCAGTAAAGCAAGCCTTGTTCTCGATGACATCGCCATCTTTACTGGAGGTCACCTTAACCAGGTACTCTTTGGTTACTTTTTCACCGGGCTTAATGGTACCTAAATCTTCGCTGATGGTACGGTTGCCGGGATTAGCGATTAGTTCAACACCAGCTGGCAGTGCATCAGTCAGCTTAGTGAAATGCATTTCGTTGCTCGTACCAGCGGTACCATCGTTGCGAACTTCAATGACATACTTCAGGGTGTCACCAGGCTTGGCGGCAACAGCAGTATCTTTGGTGTTGGCGTCGCTGAGGGCAGCACCGCTGGTCTGGTTTTGTACAGACTTCTTAATAACACCTTTAGGGTGCCAGGCGAGGGCCGGGCTGGCGATAGCACTAGCGGCCACAACACCGGTTAAACTTGCCACAGCAAGCACTTTGGAAACTTTCATACCTCTAACTCCTTCCAATTATCATCGAAGTCGTCTCTCTAGGCTCCGAAAGAGATATGCCAGCAGTATACCCCTAAAATGCATATTAGTCAATATTTTAAGCACTAGTGCAATAGCTAATTGACAAAGAATATATTATATAGTATTATATTATTCTATGAAAGAAAACAAAGACACGAGCAACGAGCCATTTCAAGGCATAAACGACGCTATAAAAGTTGGTGTTGAGCGGCGCCATAATCGTCGTCAGGAGTTTATGGATGCTCGGCTGTCATCTGATGAGCTGCGTAAACTAGCTATCATCGCTGCCGGCCAGATTATGGCCAATAGGTTAATTTCCCCTATCGAAAGGGAAAGCGCGGGTAAGTATTTGGAAGGTATCTTCAGTTTGTTGGACAAGGTTGACGACCCTCAAAAATACCCTAACAAATACGCTGATAACGATATCATGGGGAAGACTACCCAGGCTATATACCGTCAAAAAGGTATTCCTGAGCCTGCGCTGGGTATGAGTGGGCGTGAACTTGTAAATGAGAACGGCATTGATATGATGACTCTGACTCAAACGGCCGCTTTCGAAGCCGGCACCGATAACGGTGTTACTCCTGAATTTCAGGGCCAATACCTGGTCGACAATGCCTTGGCGGAAATTTATGAAGCCGGTCAAAACGGTGCAGCTACGCCGGTACCAAAAGTTACCTCCGAAGAAATACATCCGTTGGAGCGCTAGTCTAACAGCTCCAATATACGCAGAGGCTGCAGTTACTTGCAGCCTCTGCGTATCAAAAATCTTACAGGCAGTACCCAGCAATAATAGCGTATTATGATATGAGCACTATAAATAAGGAGCGCTATGAAAGCTATCTGGAATGGCGTAGTTATCGCCGAAGCACCCAAGGAAGACCTCATTTATATCGAGCGGAACTGGTACTTTCCTCCGCATAGCGTTGATAAACAGCATTTGCGCGAGAGCGATACTCCTTATACCTGCCCCTGGAAGGGCAAGTGCCAATACTATGATGTTGGCTCCGATGACAATTGGACAAAGGACAGTGCCTTCAGCTATCCCAATCCTAACCCCTCAGCAATTGAACGGGTAAAAAAAGACTTTTCAGGATATGTGGCCTTTTGGCGTGATGTCCAGGTTAGCGAGTAGCTTTACCGACTTTCCACAACAATTCAAAGAGTTGGCGCTGCGTAGTGGCAATCTCATGGTTGTGTATTTCCATGCCAAAGATTTTGCCGTTTTTCCAGTTGTAGAAGCAAGCGACGTCATCATATATAACAGTGTCACTGTTAATGGTAAAATCTTCTTTTGCCACATACCGGCTATCCCAGTGCTGTAGCTTCTCGGTATCATGCCGACTTTGCCAGGTCTTGAGGCTATTTATGAAATGATCACTAATGATGCTCCGGCTACTGACACCCTTTTCGTTACAGGCCCGCACCCAGCGGCTAAAAAACGCCTGTCCGGTCTGTGACTGCATGTCGCTGTACAAAATAGAGCAATGGTGTGGCGACTTGGACTTTGTCTGATTCCATAGCATCTGTTTAACGCCCTCCGGCCCCTGATAAAACTGTATACGGGTAGCGGGGGAATTTAGCGAATTGCGCCCCAGTACTTGCTCAATAAGGTTAAGCTCTTCCTGCAGACTTTGCAGCTCCTGCTCTTTTTGAGAGATAAGAATATTAAGGTTGGAGATGGGCGCAGCTTTGATGATGCCGCGCTTATACTGTGTCTCTACTTCGATGAGGTTGTGTTCCATAAGGCTATCAATTAGTCGATAAATCCTTGTACGCTCCACACCGGAAGAACGCGATAGCTCAGAGATGGTCTGGGGCCCCTGAGCGTAGAGGGCTAGATAGATGTCAGCAATTTCAGGGGCTAGTCCCAGTTTTGCAAAGTACGTTTGTACCAATTGGCTATCCCGGCTCATGCCTACATTCTACATGTTGTGCAGTTTTTGCACAACAGTTATTCACACTGTAGCCACAGCTTGTATGGTTAGTGTGCAATCTAACGCACAAGGAATGAATCATGATATGTGAAAAGTCTTTAACACTAGCTTCTAAAGAACTTGAGCCGGTTATTCTAGAAGCCTACGATGAAGTAGGGGAACGGTATGGCAGCGGTTCGCCACTGGATGAAGTTGCGATGCGACGCTTACGCTTCCATAACTTGCAACACACTTTGGCTGTCACGGCCGGGAGTGTACTCATGGCCGAAGCGCTGGATGTTGATTCTGAAGACATCGGTCTGGTGATAAGCTCCGCGGCCGCACATGATGTGGTGCAGCTAAAGCCGCCTGGTGTAATGGAACGTGAAAGCGCCGCTTGGCTTGAACAACGGCTGCGTCAAAAAACCAGCCTCAGTGAAGAACGGATCGAGGCAACCAAATATGGCATCTTTTCTACCGAGCTGACCTTTATTGATGGCAAGCCCCGGCAGGCAGCCACCTGGCTGGAGTATCCAACGCGTTTGGCCGAGCAGGTCGGCCTGAGTGTTTCCTGTGGCGACTTAAGCGAGACGTATAGCCCTAAGGGGCCACTTTTGGGCCACTATCTGTGCCAGGAGGTTATAAGCCTTGATCCATCATGGGAAGAATTGGTACAGTTCCAGCGCAATCAAGTTGCTTTTGTCACAGACTATCAATTTCCTCATGCCAAGGGAGAAGCCCTGTTCGGAGAACTGCGTGGTGCAGTGCAGCGACATGCCGTAACGACGTTAGCCGCTTTGGAGGCGGGCTACATGACCTGCATGAGCGAAGTACTTGACCACGATATTCATTTTATGCGCGCGAACGCGTAATACCGCACTGGTATACTACATAGTATGACAACGCAAAAAGCCTTATTCGCAGCTGGCTGCTTTTGGGGAGTACAGTACTATTTTGACCAGATTCCAGGCGTCATTAAAACCACTGTCGGCTATACCGGCGGCCATACCCCTGACCCTACTTATGAAGAAGTTTGTACCCATACCACCGGCCACGCCGAAGCCGTACTACTTGAGTTCGATCCTCAACAAGTGAGCTACCAGACGTTACTTAAACAATTTTTCCATATGCATGATCCCACTCAGCTTAACCGGCAGGGACCGGATATCGGTGATGAGTATCGTTCAACTATTTTTTACTTTGATGACAACCAAAAACAGATTGCCATACAAGCCAAACAAATTGCCCAAGCCAGCAGCAAGAAGCCGATTGTCACTGAGATTACCCCAGCCGACCCCTTCTACGAAGCTGAAAGCTATCATCAAAAATTTGCCGAGAAAACCGGCCATGGCATGTGCCACGTGCCTTACCAACCTATCAGCTAGGCCGTTGCGCTTTTACGGGCTCATCGACTAAGCTAAGCCGGTGCCTGGGGCGCCAGAGGGATGTGCTCCAAAACCAGATCAAGTTTGCGCTGTACATCGTCGTGCTTGCAGACCATACTTTTGCGGTAAAAGTGTCCTTCTCTGTCAGAATAGTTATAAGTATCTTCGTCTGAGCTGGAGTACTTTTGATGCAGGGTCATCGCGTTCAGGTCAAGATTAAAGTGCCAGCCACCGTACTCACGGCGCTGGAATAGCTTTTTAGATATGTCGTATTCATGCGAGATGGTTGTAATTTGGCCCTGATCAAATGTCAGACAGGTGGTGCGCGTTGCTTTGTGCTCCTGTTGCGTAACCCCCAGCCGTTCACGGGAGGTGGTTTTTACACTAAAACCGGTGACTGCCAGGCTGCTGCCAGGAAGGTAGGTGGTAGAAAACTCATAGGGCGATGTACCATCCACGGGTACCTCGCGCCATCGATAGGTGCGCCCGTACTTTTTAACGTACGCTGCCTGCTTTTCGAGGTAATTGGGATCAGTGGTGAGAGGGTGGGGCGGTAAGTGACCATTTTTGCCGGCGCGGTCATCGTTAAGCAGCTGATTATATATTCGCTGGTAGTAAGGGTGTAGCCGGGCCTGAACCTCTGCGATAAAACCTATTCGTGCTGCCTGTGTTTCAGGGTTGAAGCGGCCGAAATTTATTACATTTTCAAAGCGATTATATAGACCAACGGGTGGTACTTCCTCGATAACAGCGGGTTCTGCCGTGGGTGGGGCTGTATCTGTTTCAGCGGCTTGCCCGGCAGCCAAACTGCCGATATGTGTCCGTATCTGATTTATATCAGCTTGTAGCTTCTGCTGGCGCGCTTCAAGCTCGCCAAGGCGCTGATGTAATCCTTCAAGTGTTGGTGGGGGCTGATTTCCGGTGCTGCTATCAGGAGAGTGGGCGGCCATTTCGCCAGAGGGGTTTGACATGGCAGTATTATACAACGTATTGCACATATGGCAACATAGAGTCTGTAACCGCTGGCAGGGAGCTCATGGTAAACTGGATACATGGCAAAAAAAGCACGGCAAAAAACCGCAAAACAGATTAAAAAAGCCACTACAGTAGCGGCTTCTTCCCAAGTTTCTGCTCAGGACCAGACATTTGACCGCCTTAATGGCTGGCATAAGTGGTTGGCGGGCATCTACTTTATGCAGGCTATTGTGATTATATTGCTGGCCAAAGACCAGGTGTTTCCAGTGCATGTCAGCTTCCCGGTGGTGGATCCCATCGCTTCAGATATGGCAGGGCACCAGCTTACCGCTATGGCTAGCCGGCATCTGCTTGACGCCCACCTTTCGTATCTTATTGCTTTTTTCCTGCTTATCCCAGCGGTTGTCCATGGCTTAATTGCCAGCTTCTACCGTCGGGAGTACCAGGCGGGTTTACAGAAGCGCGTAAATGTACTGCGTTGGATCAGCTTTGGCATGAGTGCCGCCCTTATGGTGGTTTCCATTGCGCTGGTTAGCGGTATTACCAATCTTTCTACGCTCATACCGTTGGCGGTGCTGGCGCTGGTTGGTGCCGCAAGCGCCCTTATATCAGAGCTATTACCCCCAGGGATAACACCGATTCGTAAGGTTATCATGGTTATTGGCTACGGCTCGCTTATTGGTGCTGCCGCAGTGGCTGTGCTGCAGGTGTGGTCGGGTGCGGCTTACGGTCATTTCTCCGGCTACGTCTATGGTATTTACGCCAGTATGTTCGGGTTGGTTCTTATCGGTGTTTTGCATTATGTCCGTCAGCAGCAGGGCAAGGGCCGCTGGGCTAATTATATCTGGGCAGAGTATGGCTATATTATTCTTGAGTTGGTAATCGGAACTGCCTTGGCCTGGCAGTTATTTGCCGGAGCATTGAGGCCGTAGCCAATGAAAACACTTATTTTTGACTTTGACGGAACAATTGCTGACAGCTTTGAGCTGGTTGTGGACATCGCCTACGAATTAACTGGCATTCCCAAGCAAAGCGATGCAGAAGTAGCCCGGCTGCGCCATCTGCCGTTGCTAAAAGCGGCCCGCGAGATGCGTATTCCACTAAGAATGGCACCGAAATTGTTAGTAACAGGCCGTCAGAAAATGCTTGATCGTATTCACGAGGTCCACCCGTTTCCGGGTATTCCCGAAGTTCTGAAAGAACTGCATGACAACGGATACCACCTGTTAGTTATCAGTTCTAACAGTGAACACAACGTGCGATCATTTTTGCGCACCAATGCGCTGGAGGCTTTCTTTGATGGCGTATACGGTAACGCCTCAATCTTTAATAAGGCTTCCAGCCTGAAGCGGGTTATGAAGCGCAATAAGCTGGAGGCAGCTGATTGCTTTTATATTGGCGATGAAGTCCGCGACATTGTTGCGGCCAGCAAAGTAGGTATGGAGCCGGTGGCGGTGTCGTGGGGCTATCAGGCCCGGGGCGCCTTGGCTAAGCACCATCCCTTTGCTTTATTAGACCAACCTACCGATTTATTACAGACCTTTCCCTCAGATAGCGTATAACAGGGTATACTAAACTATATGGAATTGACGATTGAAAAGCTTGTCCATGGCGGACAAGGGTTGGCCACCATGGATGACGGCCGTAAAGTTTTTGTTTGGGGGGCTTTGCCTGGCGAACAGGTGAGGGTGCGCATCATTAAAAAGAAGCGTTCTTATGCCGAGGCAATTGTGGAAGAAGTTATTACGGCTTCACTGCTGCGTGTTGCCCCGCGTGAATCAAATTATTTGGCCACCAGCCCCTGGCAGATAGTAAGCTTCGCTGCCGAAAACGACTACAAAAAACGTATTGTTGAAGAATTATTTATCCAGGCCCATGTGGCGTTGCCTGATTTCAGTCTTACGACTGCTGGTGACGACTGGCACTACCGTAACAAGATGGAGTATTCATTTTGGGGCGACGATGATGGTCTGCATTTGGCCCTTCATAACCGGGGATCGCATCAGAAGACCATCGTGCAGGGCAGCGAACTGGCCTTGCCAGCCGTTGACCGTGCCGCACAGGCCGTCTTGGCTGAGCTGCAAAAACTACAACCCCGGGCAGGAGATTTGAAGACAATTATTGTTCGCTGTAGCCAGGATGGTGAGGCAGTGGCAGCGGTGTACACCAAGCTGCCAGCTTTCAAAAAGATAGCCTTGCCATCAGCCGTTAAAGGGCTGCGGGTGTACCATTCTAACCCCAAAAGCCCCGCCTCGGTGCCTACCGAGCTGCTGTACGAGCTTGGCGATGCCCGGCTGAACGATGAGCTGCTGGGCCAGAGCTTCACATACGACGTAGACTCGTTCTTCCAAGTTAATGTACCAATTTTTGAGCAAGCCTTAACCCGCATCAAAGAGCATATGAATACTGGCGCAGAGCTGGTGGACATGTACGCCGGTACCGGCAGCATCGGCCTGACCGTAGCCGCAAAAGCAGTTGAACTGGTAGAACTGGATCCGGCGACAGTGGCCATGGCCAGGCTCAATGCCGAGGCCAGCCGTTTGGAGGTTACGGTAGCGGAAGCCTCCACCGAAAAGGCACTGGAGTACATCGTCGGTGACAAACCAATTATTTTTGACCCGCCGCGTGCCGGCTTGCACGACAAGGTTGTTCGGCGCGTCCTGGAAGTGCTGCCGCCCAAGATAGCCTATCTCAGTTGTAACCCAGCTACGCAGGCCCGCGACCTTGCCGCACTGACCGAGCAGTACACCATCTCATACTTTGAAGCGTTTAACTTCTTTCCGCACACGCCGCATATCGAAACACTGGCTATTTTGGAACGTAAGGATCGGTAACTATGGCATATAACTGGAGGGACAGAGAGCGTACGCCGCCGTACAAGCCAGGACAAACGGCGCCATTTAAGGTAAGCCGGAGTAAGATCGAACTGTTTAAGCAATGCCCCCGTTGCTTCTGGCTTGACGTCCGCCTTAAGATCAAGCAGCCCTCAGGCCCACCGTTTAATATCAACAAAGCCATCGACGAACTCTTTAAAAAAGAATTCGATAGCTATCGCTCGAAGGGTGAACCGCATCCATTGATGGTGCAGTATTCCGTAGATGCTATACCATTTGCGCATGACAAGCTTGATGACTGGCGTGAAACGTTTGTGGGGGTACAGGCACCGCACCAACCCACCAATTTACTGGTATTTGGAGCAGTTGATGACCTTTGGATTGCGCCAAACGGCGAGGTTATCGTGGTTGATTACAAGGCTACAGCTAAAGATAGGGAAGTGAGCATCAGCGCCGGCTGGCAAATTAGCTACAAACGCCAGATGGAGGTGTACCAGTGGCTACTACGACAAAATGGCCTGACGGTAAGCAGCACGGGGTACTTTGTTTACGCCAATGGCCGCATGGATGTTGACGGCTTCTTCGACAAAATAGAGTTTAAGACCAAAGTTATCCCATACACCGGTGACGACTCCTGGGTGGAGCCAACGCTTCAGGAGATGAAGCAGTGTATGGATGGCGACATGCCGCCTATGGGCGAGAGTATTATGGGTGGCCCGTGCGAATTCTGCACCTACGCTCGCCAGCGTACCGAGCTAACGCTTAAGGCCTTGCGTAAAAAATAACTGACAGCCCGTTGCGCGCTTGAATAGCAAGCTTGGCCGGCAATCTGGCCTTTATCTTAAAAGTAGTTTATAGTAATCATTTATGCATGACTTTGAGCGTCGACAATACGTTAAATTCTCGACGATAAGCAGCGGTTTTTTGGAGAGACCACAACACCCGGAGCGCAACCAGGCGGTACGGTCTATTGATGTCGTCCGCCAGGCGGCCAAGCAGGGGCTGTTGCTGGCCCGGTATCGGCGGCGGCCCGAAAATGCGCAGGAGAACCTTTTCTTTCGGCCTTATGCCCGTTTTGTCCGTAGGCATGCTCAGTCGAGGGGCCCTATAGGTTTGGGCGAGTGGCGTGAGATCGTAGGCGATAAGGTGGCCCAAAAAATTATACGAGTTGGTGTCGAAGCCCACTACCGATACAACCAAAATAGCGTCCAGTACTCTGATACGTCCGGCTGGATATTGCCCCTCGACGAAGAAGGCTACGATGCTTTGTGCGATGATTTGTCGGCACCTGCCCGGGAACTGCTGCAAATGACCAAGGTAGTGCTTGGCGAGGTTCATTCGCCAATGCAACCC
>JGI24741J21665_1000340_pt1 | contig 13971 bp, 6 predicted proteins | sample KBSCornC7_FD_21665 | JGI IMG/M metagenome (IMG submission 21665) | reverse complement strand
GGCTCGCGGGGCGCGTCATGCGCAACGCCGGCACTTGCGCCCGCCATGTGCACCGAGCCGCTCGCAAACATCCAGACTGTGAATGCCACGGCCGCACCTGCAATGACAATGCGTGCCGCCACACGCCCGGGCGTGGACGGCGGAAGATGACGTGCGCTCATGACACGGCCTCCGTATTGGCGATCGTTGTTGGGGATACCACCACGGTGGCCGCGCCGACGGTGACCACGCGGTGCTCCAGATGCCAGCGCGTGGCGTTGACCAGCGCCTGGCACTCAAGCGCCGCGCCCTGGGCGATCAGCGCGTCGGGGCCGTCGTCCGAGGCAATGCGCGACATGGCTTGCTCGATGATTGGCCCTTCGTCCAGGTCGGCCGTCACGTAGTGCGCCGTCGCGCCGATGTAGCGCACGCCCCTGGCGTAGGCCCGGCGGTACGGATCTGCGCCAGAAAAGGCTGGCAGCAGCGAGTGGTGGATGTTGATGATGCGGCCGGCGTGTCGTGCGACGAAGCCCGGCGTGAGCACGCGCATGTAGCGTGCGAGCACGATCAGGTCGACATGGTGAAGCTGGAGCAAGGCGTCCAGCTCGGCTTCTGCCGCTTCCTGACCGTGCCGATGGTCGACGTGAATGAAGGGCACGCCATGCTGCCTGCACAGGGTGGCCCGTTCAGCGTGGTTGCCGGCAACGAACGCGATGTCGCAAGGCAGCGTGAGTGCCGCGTGCGCTTGCAGCAGCGCCTGCAGGCAATGCTCCGTGCGGGAGACGAGGATGGCTACGCTCATGCGCCGGCCCGCGGCGCTGTGCCAGGTGACATCGTTGCTCGGTGCCGATGCGGTTGCCCACCGTTGATAGAGCCGATAGTCCTGTGCCAGCACGTCGGGGTGCAGGCGCATTGCCTCAGACGGTGTATGGCATTCGGCACGCACGATCGTCATGCCGCGGGCGCTGATGTGCTCGATGCGGGCGTCGGCGTCCAGGTGGTCCCGCACAAAGCCATAGATGTGCCGCGTATGTGCAGCCGGCAGCGTATGCAGCGCAGTCACGATTGCGCGGGTGCCGGGCACGCGCGTGTGGGAATGCAGCGTGTGTTCCGCTTCCAGGCCAAGATGGGTCGATGTCATGCCGTGGGTTTCCTCTCTCGCCGCGCTTCGCATGGCATGCGAATGGGGCGTTCTGTTTTTACGCAATCGCGCATGTAATGGCGCTTAAGGCGAGAGTAGCGAGCGGGCTCAATCGAAGGCACTACGGCCTTGCGCAGGCTTGCGCATGTGGCGACGGATTACGCTGCGATTGTCGTAGCACGGCGCTTCGGCCCTGGCGGACACGATTTCTCGGAGGCACCGTGCGGGCGGGCCGCTGCCAGAATCGGCGGATCTCTTTTCTGACTGTGCAGGAGCCCGTCATGCAACGTGACGATTCGAGCAAGCCACGCCGGAAGGCGTACATCGCTTTTGTCGTGGTTGGCGGTGCCTTTCTGGTGGGGGTCGTCATCTGCTGGGCGATTGCACTGCATATCCTGCGCACGCAGGTGCGCGCATCCACGCCGCTGATGGCGGTTGTCGGCATGGGGTGGGCAGTGCTGACCATGACGCTGTCGATGGCGCTGACGATGCTCGGCGCACGGGTGCGCGCGGCTCGGCTGGATGCGCGGCGCGGGCATGTCGTGATCAGCGGATACGACCCTGCGTTGGCGCGGGACAGGCTGATTGTTCAAGGGGAGGGCGTCGAGGCCACCGGCGAGGCCGATGTCGAAATCACCACCGTGCTGCCGGCGGTCGTGACGGCCATCAGCACGTTCATGCTTGCGGCAGTGACGATCGGCTTGTTCTGGCTGGGCCGCACGACGCCCATGGGCGTGTTCATTGGCGGGCTGCTCTGCTACTTCATGTCGAACTGGGTGTACCGGATGTGGCCGCGCAAAAAGGCCGATGAGGGCACCGCAGCATCGTCAGGCCGTCAGTAGTCGATGCGTGCCTGGCCGGCGGCCAATTCGGGATGCGCCGCCAGGATGGCGCGTGCATCCCCCATCGGCTTGCGCTTCGTGAGCGTGTTGGTGAGCGTGATGCGATAGATCTGGCCCGGTGCCACCGTGCTCAGGTCTTGCCCTGGCTCGTAGCCCACCACGCGGCCGTGCCGCCCAACGTAAACCTTGTCGGGCGTGTAGAACGGGTGGAATTCGCTGGCATCGGCATTGCCTTCAAGCACGAAATAGCGGTAGCCGTGCGCCGCTGCAATCTGCGCGCAACGCAACACCAGGCCGTTGTAGACCGTCGATGTGGTGGTCGTGTCGTTGCCGCGGAAGCGCACTTCCCACGTGCGCGGACCGATCTGCTGTTCAGAGAAGCCGCCGTTGCCGAGGTCAGGCTGGTACGGCGTCTGACAGGCAGCCAGGCACAGCGGCGCGGCAACGACGAGGCATCGCGCGAGTGAGCTGAGAGAGGCGGGCGAAGCAATTGGCCAGCGGATCATGATGCGTGGTCCCAGTCGGGGTTGGCGCGACGGACATTCTTCATCAGCAGTGCCTTGATGTGCTCGTCCGGATGGCCGAGCCAGCGCAGCTTTGCATAGGCGGAGGCCGGCCGGTCTGTCGGATGCGGGTAATGAACTTCCACCAGAACCGCCCAGGCGGCGTTGGCGTGTTCCGGCGTATCCATGCGGAAGACACCGAAGACCTGCTGCGCTGGGCAGTCATGCGGTTTGCACATGTCACCCGTGATGTAGGTCTTGCCGTCAGTTGCGCGCGCGGTGTACTCGCTGCTCGTTCCCTGGCCACCGCGCAGCCAGGCGGGCAGGGCAGGCTCGCCACGCAGCATGGCGTCCCACGCGGGTTGGAAACCGGGCTTGTGCGTCAACTCCAGGAAGATGCCGTACTCGCTTGCGTGGATCAGCGTCGGCACCGCCAGTGCAATGGCCACGATGGCGATGGCCAGGATGAGGAATTCGACGATGCGGCGCATAGGCGTAGCCCATCGCACAGCGCGCGGGCAGTCAGACAGGACGGCCTAGCGTAGCTGTCGGAACACCCGGTTGGCACTACATGGATTCGTAAGGCGTGTGCCGCACGCCATGCAGCGAAAGAGTAGGGTCGTCCAACTGGTTTTCTGGGCTGGCATGCGCGGCGCAGGCCGAACTTACGGAGGGCTGTAGACAAGCTGCGTGCCCGTGCTTGTGACAATGCATCGGGCCATGGATGCGTCTCGCGCCGTGGCCCTTTTCGTTGCCTTGTGTCCCCATGTTTCCCTATCGCCCTGACGGCCTTCTCGTGCCGCGCGCGCCAGAACCGGCGCCTCCTCCTCCCGCTTCCCTGACTGCCCAGGTGCAAGGCCGAATGGCCCAAGGCAGTAGCCTGCAAGATGCCGTGCATGCCACGCAGGCGAGCAATCCGCTGGCAACGGCTGAACAGATGGCGATGGCTGCCATTGCGGCGCAAGCGGCTCAGCAGGCACAGCAATCCGCCCGCGCGAATACGAAGCCGAAGCAACCCACCGATCTGATCGATCGTGCCACCAGGAAGGTTGCCGACGCGCATGTGCTGGACGCGAAAGTGGTCGATCAGGCGGGCCAGTTGCTGAAGCGCCCCGTTCAGTCGGCAACCGGCAAGCCCGACCTCGCGCGGCTGCATGCACCCGATGCAGCGCTGGTCGAACGCATGCGTGCGCAGATGCAGGCGGGCGCCACGCCAACGGAAGCCGTCAATGTGCTGCGCGCAGAGCAGGCGATGCAACAGCCGGATGCCGATCTGGATCTGGCGGTCGCCGCGCTCATGGCCGGTGCCGCAGAACACGGTGGCCCGGTGGCCAACGCGCTGCCGCTGGCCATGCGCGACCTGGGTGCGGCCTTTCCGGCAGCCACGCTCACGCTGGCGTTTTCCCAGGCCGACATTGCCGTCAGCACACAGGACTGCAATCAGGCCGTTGCCGATTACCGCGCCGCCGAACGTAGTGGGGCACCCGCCAACGAGCAAGACAGCAAGCTGACGCGCGCCAACGCAGCGTTGACGCGCCTGCAGCGCGCCATGATCAACGGCATGCGGTGCGTTGCCGATAACGCGCCCGGTGGCACCGCAGCTGCGGGCCTGGTCGATGCGTTCGGTCGGGCATGCGTGGCAGCGGCCATACCGGAGTTGCGTCAACAGTTGAGCGACACCTGCCATCAAGCCATGCAGGCGGTGCTGGCGGAGGCGCCTGCCACGCGTCACTCCACCATGGCGCTTTATCTGCTGGGTGTGGACCAGAGCGCCGCTGCGGATGTCAGCGCCAGCGCTGCCGACGCCTATGTCGCATTGGCGCAGAAGCATCAGCAAGCTGCGCAGGCCAGCGTGGATTCTGCGCAAGGCGTGCTGGACAGCAATCGCAACCTGCCCGCCAGGCTGCGTCGCGCCGAGGCACCCTCCGACAACGCGGCATTCAACCAGGCACAACACCAACTGACCCAGGCGAATGCCGAGGTGGCCGACGCGCAGGCGCAGCAGCAGGCCACGGCGGCGGGCAAGGATGTCGTCTTGCCAGCCAAGACGCCGGAACTCTCCGGCTATGCGGCATCGCTGGCCGACCTGCAGCGCGCGACCAGCGGAGCGCTGGCTGATTTCAAACGGGCGCTGGGCAACGAGGTGGCGCAGGACGCGACACAGGCCTACGCCAACGACGCCCAAACGACGCTACAGGCTGCGCAGCGTGCGGCGCAACCATCGCATGCCGTGCCCGCAAGCCTGCGCCGGGCAGAAGAGCAGGACAACCTCGGCAGCCTGCACGATGCCCAGCGCACCGCGCGCGATGCCCAGGCGCAACAGAACGCCACGGCGGCAAACAAGGCCCCTCAGGTACCGCAAGCCGACTGGGACCAGGGCGTGGCTGCTGCCCAGCGGGCGCACGCCGGACAAGGCCTTGACGAAGCCATCTCAGGCGCATCGTTGAGCGGGCAGGTGCAGGGCGCAGTGGCACCGCTCACGCCCAGCACGCCCAGCCTGACTGCATTCGAGCAGACCCTTGCCGGGTCCGACGCCGTCACGCTTGGCCTGGTGCGCACGAGCCAGTTCGATCTGACCCAGGTGCAGAAGCTTCCCGCCGCTGAGCGCATGTGGCTGCTCGGATCGCTTTCCAGCGCGGACGCAGCGTTCACTGATCCGCGTCGCACCCAGCAGGTTGCCGGCCGGCTGCAGCAACTGGCGATCCTCAAGTTGGCCGGAGTGACGCTCGACTGGAACGACCCCGCCGTGCAGCGCGATCCGTTCCCATGGGCAGCACAGCACGCCACGCCCGAGCAAAAGCAGATCATGGGGCGCTGGGTGGCAGCCGCCGACGATGCGCGCGTGCTGTGGGTTCAGGAGCACTGCAATGCGCAGGCGCCCGCAGGCGACCCGCGCGATGCATCGCACATTGGCGCCGTGCAAAACGCCATGCAGATCGTGGCCATCAACCGAAACAACGCGCTCACGCCCGCAGCGGCTGGCGTCATCGATCAGATGACGGCGTCAACGTTCGGGCCCGCGTTCTGGTCCGATCAGATTGGGCAACTGCTCAAACCTTCGGAGCGCGACACCGGCCTGCAGACGATTGGGCTGGTGCGTGTCGGCCAGTTCATGAAGCAGTTGGCACCCTATATGTCTGGTGCAGACGCGAGCCGCGCGCTCGATTGGATCAAGGCGAACTACAAGGAAGACTGGTTCGACAATAACCCGGAAGCACTGTCCGATGCGGGATCGTGGTACGAGGGCGTTGCCGCGCTTGTACAGGCTGCGTTACCGGAGAAAAATCGCGGCACCGAGTTTGCAACGTGGCTGACCGGCCCGCAATCCACGCTGGCGCGTTCCGCCAACACCACGCGCGATACCTTGCTCGCCAGCGCCCAGCAGATGGGAGCCAACGGCGATCAGCAGCTTCCCGAGGCCCTGCGTGCTGCGCTCAAGGCGGTCGACTCCGAGGCAGCACAGCGTCTGGATGACTATTACCAGGGCGGGTTGCAATCGTTCGTTGCCGGCAAGGGCTATCTGAGCCGCGATGACCGGACTTCGTATTCGAAGACGCAATGGGCCGCTTACCAGGCGCTGCCGGAACATGCCGCCGAAGGGCAAGTGGAGACGCTGGTGGCACGTGTCAGCGGTACACCCTACACAGTCGGGTCGGTTGCTTTTCACAACGCGCTGGGTCTGTCGCTTGGTATGGCGGACATCGGCACGTCGACCGACGCACAGGCGCGCGCCAACCGTGCCGAGCAATGGCTCAACACGCCCAATGCACCCGTTGACGCCACCACCGAATGGTTTGCTGGTGACCGCCTGGCCGATGCCGGCAACGTCATCGGCGCATTCGACAGTGCGATTGCAAGCGGCATCCAGGCGGCCAACGCCAAGGCACGTAGAAGCCGCGCGCCGGAAGAGCACTGGTCGCTCACGGTCATGCCAATGCGAGCCTATGGTGAACAATCCGGGCAGATGCAGATGGCTTTAGTGCGCGTGCAGGGCGATCGGGGCACCACGTTCTACGTGGGCAGTCGGGGCGGCAGCGCGGACGATCCGACCGCCACCGCCACCAGCCGGGACGATTTCCTCTCGCAGACAGCGTTGACGACCAAGGACTGCCTGGTCATGCCGAAAGGGGGCAATGTTGCACGCAGCGGTGCCGACGGCACGATCGCCATGGAGACGGTTGCCGGCCATATCAACTCGACGCTGGATGACATCAACGATGCGACGGGCATCCCGATGCTGGTCGGGGGCGTGGCCTTGGGCGTGGTGGCTGCGCTGTCGACAGGGCCTGTGGGTTTGGCGGCGGAATTGTTGATAGCGCTGCCTACCGCCACGCTGGGGTTGGCCAATCTTGCGAACATGGCTGGGCACGACCGCTCGCTTACCTCGGGCGAGGCCATTGGCGCAGGGCTGATGGTGGCCGCTGCCGGAGGCGCAGCCGTCGCGCGTACGCTCGACTGGGGTGCAAGCCTGCCCGCGGCGGCGCGCTCCGGTGCCGAAGTGTCGGAAGCGGCAGGGAACTCGTTGGCCGTCGGGCGTAGCGCAGCGGAGGCGATTTCGTCGGAAGCGTCCGGTGTGCGCGCGGCAGGCGCTGTCGACGGGGTGGCCGAAGCCGTGACAACTGCCGATGTGCGTCCTGCTCTTGCACAGGCCGCTCAACGGCTGCGCGCAGTGTCAGGCGCGGCCGGCGGGCTGCAGGCAGCGCAGGGGCTGCAGCAACTGGCTGCCGTGTGGGACGACCCGGAGCAACGCGACCACGAGCTCTTCATGCAGGTGATGAACTTTGCCGCCATGGTTGGGATGGCACCGTTGATGGGTGGTGTGCGTGCGGTGCGGGAGCGGCGTGCGATGGCCGATGCCGGGCGGCCCACCTCACACATTGCGCGGACATCGGATTCGTTGCTGTCAGAGCATTCGCTTCAGATGCACGCGTTCGTGCCGGAAGAAGCCGTACTGGATTTGCCCGCCAAGTTGCCTCCGATAGAGCGCTGGAGTCGCTATCCAGGCCTGGTGGAACCATTCGGGCACGCAAAAGGTTCTGATGATGCGGTATCCGCACCTTTCGGAGGCGGCCGATGCCAGCGGTTTTATCGTCCTGCACGACGACTCACCACGCCAGTTGCCAGAGGGCACGGTCGTGCCGGCAGATCCCGAAACCGGCTTGCCCGCCGGGTATGCGACCTTCCACCATGCAAATGGTTTGCGCGGCCTGTTTTTGGGCAAGCGTGGCATGGCATGGGAGGTTTTCGGCGGGTCGGAAGAGGGCGACTCCAGCCCGCAGAGTGCCCAAGAATCATCCGAGAACGCAACCTACACGGCCGGCATCCGGTTCGAGGACAGCCGTAGCCGGCCGGTCGGCTCGACGACCGCGCTGCAAAGGCTGGAAGCCGTGCGCACGGCGCTCAACGATGCTGCAGCACAAGCGGGTGTCAGCGCGCTGGCTGAACACATCGATACGGTGCAGCTTCACGATGGCGCCACCGGTATTCATGTGCAGCCGGATGGCCAATGTGTGCTTCAAATCAACGCGCTGGCTGCTGCCGTTGCTGAACCGGAGGCGCTCCTCAATACCCTGACCGAGGGCATACAGGTCGCCATGGACGTTGGCCGCAGGCGCGAGCCCGGCACAGCGTCGCCACATTCGTCCATGGCTGAACAGATTCCGCTAACCGAACCGGCCGTCACTGTTGGCATGCGGCAGCGGCTTACGCCGTCCCGGGCAGATGGCGAACCGATATCGCCTGCTGAGTTGGAGCGCAATCTGACGGCGCCGGCGAGCGATCAGTTTCCGCCGCGCAATCCCGATGGCTCGCTCGCTGCGCCTACGCAGGAGTGGCGTAGCTGGTTTGCGCCTGTGCCTCCGCGCGGCTGGCCGGTCGCCCAGCACGATCACCGGCACTTTATTGGTGTGGGCAATGCCTTGGATGCAGGCGTGCGCGGGTTTGTCGCGCATGAAGCCGACTTTCCGCCTCGGCTGACCGCGCTGGTGCAGGAAGGCCTCTTCCGCAAGGCGGGGCTGTTGCACGATGCCACGCGAGACCGCACGGCAGGCACGCCGCCATTCATCGGCAAGACACTGGAGGATTTCGACCATCTGTCCGCCGTGGTCGGCCTCGACCCGTTCGAGCAGACCGTCGCGAAGATCACCGATGCCGCTACCGCCCACAGCCCTGCAGAGAAAGCCGTGTCGCCAACGTGGCACGAGCAGCTCGAAGCGGCGCACGCTGACGGCACGCTGACCATGGAAGAGGCCTCGGGGCTGTTCACCGTGTGCAAGATCATGGGCATGGTCGACCAGATGGAGACGCTCTGCACGACGCGCTCTGCAGAGGAACTCTACGACCGCCTTGCAGGTTTGCGGGCTGAGTTTGGTGAGGGTGGCGTTCCTGGCATGGACCTCATTGAGGACGAGCAGATGGCCCCGACCGAGGTGGCAAAGGTTCTGGGCTCCGGCTTCTACCGTATGGTGGGCGACGCCAATTGGGTAGCGCCGTATGACGCCATCGAGGCAGACCTGCGCGCCAAGGGTGTTATCGATCAGGTCAGCCCGATGCCCGACAAGGAAACATTGTTGGATTGGGTGCCCACTACCGGGTCGGGTTGGCGCGCCATGATGGTGGCTAACGATGCAATGAAAGCCGCCCTCGAGGCCGACGCGACGCTGACCCACGCGCAGGTGGCGGCTATTGGTGCACATGCGATCGACGCACACCTGATCGAACGCGCGGCGCAACGCGACCTGAACCAACTGCCGGATGAAGCGCGTGACCTGGTGCGCGAACTGAGCGAGCCAACGGCCGATCCCAATGCGCCCGAGCACGTCGCCAAGCAAGTGCGGCTTGCACAGCTGCTGGCCGACGAGAACGTCCTGACGCCGGACCATTCACCCAGCGACGATCGCCCCATTCTGCCTGCGCTGGAGCCTTCCATTCCGCCGCCCGACAATGCACCGGCGCGCCCTGAACCGCCCGAGGCCAGGCCGGCCCATTCGCTGGCGCCGGAGCAACTGCAAAGCGCGCAAGACTGGATCGACGCGATGGACGAGGACGACGGGCTTCGGCGTTCTCTTTCACTGCTGTTGGAGCAAGCTCAATTGCCTGCGTCAGCGCGCGCCACCGATGCGGATGTGGTGGGTCTCATTGAAGACGCACTAGCCTCCCGGGCGTGGTACGAACGCGCACGCACCGAGCGCGACGCATCGCAGCCGCATCCCATCGAAACGGTCGGCAACCTGCAAGACGTGGCCAATACCGCAAACGAGATTCGTACCAACACAACCATCGATCTCCTCCCGCTGGAATACACGTTGCGGCCGGCCAGCGGCGACGACCCCGTCACCATAGAGGTGACTGCAGGCGGCGCTGAGCTGGAGGACCCGGAAGCGCTTGCCGAACAACTGGCGGCACAGATCAGCGATCTGGAAGGCGGCCTGTCCGGCGCGCGGCTGCGATTGGTTACGCAGAATGATGCCCAGCTTGGCGATATTGTCGAAGCGCTCTACCTTGCCCTGGAGCGCTTGGGTGTTGAGGTGGTGGATTCGGATGCGCCCACCCTGCCGGACGGCAGACATGCGATGGAGTTGATTGGCGAAGTTCCACCGGAGGATGAACCACCAAGCCCAGGCGGTGGCTCCGACAACGATCCAGAGCCACCGCCTGGCCCGCAAGTTGGTCCTTCGCCGACACGGCCGCCATTGCCGTCCGGTGGTGGCGGGGCCCAGCCAGAAAGTACCGAGCCGCCGCCTTCAGAAACGTTGCCTGCAGCGGATCGGACGGCGCCGGAACTTGAAGGGCCGTCCGACATCACGGGGCCGCACTTGGAGGTGCTCGACGGCGCCCGCGCTCGCCTGAGTGCTGCCATTGCGCAACTGAGTCGATTGGTCCCCGATGGGCAAACTACCGAACCGGTGGCGATCGACGCTGCTGCGCTTCAGCCGGTTCGTGATGCGCTGACTGCCGGTGGAGCACTTGGCGCTGATCATCCGCAGGTTCAGGAATTATTGGACCGCATCGAGGGTGTCCAGCTTGCCCTGGAGGATGCGAAGGGCGCGTCGCCGAGACTGGGCGAGTACCACGTCACCGCGCTGCTCGATCGTGCCTCGCAAGCGCGTGCCGAGCTGGGTCAACCAACTGGCGCACTTACGCCGGCCTTGCCGGCCGCAGTTGATGCTTTACCAGTCGACGATTCGAATGATGGCGTGCTAGACGACGCTGGCGACACGCCGCGCGCACTGCCTCCTGCATCAGGTTCTGAACCGGGGCCGACTGCGACGGCAAACGATGGCGACACGCAAGGCGGCTTGGTGCAGACACTGCGCGGGGTGCGAAGGCGCATCGCTGAGAGGACGCGCGATCTGATGAACCGTGCAGTGTTTGCCGGCAGCACACCTGGGCAATCGATCATGCGGCGGGAAGCGCTGGGGCCGGCGGAAAGCAAAAAGGCCCTACCGGCCGGAGACGGCACCGGGTCGCCCACGCTGTCTGACACGCCGGGCTTGCCCGGTGTGATCGAAACCATCGCGCGTGCTCACGCTGAACTTGAAGAGATGGCAAGCAACAGCAAGAATTGGCGTGCCGAAGTGGAGGACGAGCAACGCTACGACATCTCAGACGATGACCGTACGCATAAGGTCAATACCGGCGACGAGATCAAGCGCTTGGCCGAGTTGGAGGAGGCTGTAGCGACAGCAATTGAGGGCGCAGGACAGATGCATGCGAGCGAACTGAAGGCCATCGCGGATGCTTTCTTGGAACTGGAGGCGGGGCTTGCCGATGCAAACTATTCGCAAAAGCCGGCTGCACTGCGCAAGGCGTTGGATGTGGTCAATGGGGCGCTCGAAAAATTGCTGACCGCGCTGGGCACCCTGGGAGGCCGATATAGCAAACTCCTGGACAACCTGGCCGAGTCGCCCATCGATCCAACCAATCTGCCGCGCGGTGCTCGCACGCGTGACCACTTCCCAAAGCCGCCCACTTCCTCCTGATTGACCGAAGAGGTCGTCATCTGACGGCGGGGTGGCGGCTTCTCAAAATCGAAGTCGGAGAACGAGGGGGAAGGGGGCGTGTGTTGCGGAGGAATGAGCAAAGCGGTGGCTCGAAGTCGATGCATCCTCTTCGAGCCACCGCCTGCCTATGCGCGGCGTGTGTCTGACACAGCGCGCGGATTGTGCTTAGTCAGTCAGCGCGACCAACGCAACGAAGGATCACTGAGCAGCGCTTCCAGTCCACCGCTTGAATAAAGATCCGCTTGCAGCATCGCCTTGCCAGTGGTCGGGTCGATCACGTCTCCCAATGCTTGCTGGACCGAGGTGACCGGATTCGACGGGTCCATCACGCTCTTGGGTGCCGACTCGACGTCATTGACGGCGGCCAGCGCGTTGTCACGCAGGCCCGCCAGATTGGGCGTATGCGTGATCGCCACATCGATCACGCCCTGCCGCTGCGCTTGCGTAGCGTCCCGCATGAGCGGCTCCAGTTGATTCAACTGGTTGAATCCCCAGGTCATGTGCTGCGTGGCCTGCGTTTGCAACGCACCGCCGAGGTTCTGCATGTTGCCGGCGGCGGCGCCATCCTGCTCGAGCGTTTGCCGGGTGTGCTTCAGCTCATCGAGGTCATGCGTCAGGTTGATCAGCGCGGCCTTCTTGTCCGGGGTGCCGGGCAGGTATTGCGCGACTGCCTGCATGTCCTGCCGGGTCTGGTCCAGCAGCGGTGCGACTGTGGTCTGCGCATAGCTGTCGGTGTCCATCACGGTGTAGGGGCTGCTGTTCTGTGCACCGATGATGCTCCGCACGTCGTCCGCGCGCTGGGTCTCGACTTGAAAGTCGGCCAGGAAATCTGCTGGCCCACCGTCCGCCATGTAGTTCCGGACCCTCGTCTTGGTGGCCTCACTGCCGCTGCTGGCCTCTGCGTTGACGACGTCCTGGAACTGCTGCGTCTGCGAGCGGACCTCGCGAAGCATGTCGGTGTCGAGCTTGCCGGCGCGCGCCTGGGCGACGAGGGTGCGGCACGCATCCTCTGCCGCGCTGACCTGCTGGCGCTCACGGTTGACCGCCTCCATGGCAGCACTGGCGCCCGGCTCGGATGTCTTCGTGGCGAGCAGGTTTGCGGTCGTGAGCACTTGCGATGGCCCGCCGTTCAGCGGATGCGAGGCGTTGAAGGTCCTCAGCGTGTTCAGCGCGGCCGTGGTTTCCGGCGCCGGCGCGTGCGCTTTCCAGTAGCCGATGCTGGCTCCGTCAATCATCGTCATGATGGGCTCGTGTAGAAAAATGACCGACCCAGTCTAGTCACGCTCTAGCGCCAGCAGGCCTACGAACATTCCGAGGCTGCGCGGCCGGCTGCGTCTCCTGAACACCCCGTTTTCGTTGTTTTGGTTTGGTAGCGTCGGGTGATGTCTGAAGCGCACAAACGTTTCAGAACGCAAAATATGTACACAAAAAACGGCTGGAATTGTTGACAGAAAAACGGCGTCCCTCCAAGATTCCGGCAAATACGCGGCATCACGCCGCATGAATGCCGGCGGATTGAATCCGCCACACCCGCCTAAAGCACGCTCCCGGCATTGACACGGGGGCGGCCCCAGGAGACAGACAATGCGCCAATCCCCCGGCCAACCCTCGCCTTCTTCGTCGACAATCGCTCACGCCGCTGCCGATCCCGTCAACGAGTTTCTGCCGCTGCCCCGCCTGTTCGCGCTTGGCCTGCAGCACCTGTTGGTGATGTACGCAGGTGCGATTGCCGTGCCGCTGATTGTCGGCAATGCGCTTGGCCTGTCGAAGAGCGATCTCTCGTATCTGGTCAATTGCGACCTGTTTGCGGCTGGGATTGGCACGCTCATCCAATCGCTCGGTTTCCTGATCTTCGGGATCCGCCTGCCGGTGATGATGGGTGTCACGTTTGCCGCGGTTGCACCCATGATTGCCATTGGCGTGGAGCCCGGCATGGGGCTGCCCGGCATCTTCGGGGCGTCCATCGTTTCAGGTGTGTTCGGTATTGCCATTGCGCCGGTCATGGGGCGGCTGCTGGGCCTGTTCCCGCGCGTGGTGACGGGCACCGTCATCATGCTGATCGGGTTTTCGCTGCTGAGCGTAGGCATCAACTGGGCCGCGGGCGGTCAGCAGATGATTCCGCAGGTGGTGGACGGCGTGCGCCACATGGTGCCGAACCCGGCGTTTGGCGATCCGTTCGGCCTGGCCATTGCAGCGCTGGTGTTGGTGACGATTCTGCTGCTGACCAAGTTCGGCAACGCACTGCTGTGCAATATCGCGGTGCTGCTGGGCATCGTGACGGGGACGCTGGTGGCGGCGGCGTTCGGCAAAGTGTCGCTGGCGGATGCGAGCGCTGCGCCGCTGATGACGCTGGTGACGCCGTTCTACTTCGGCATGCCGAAGTTCGAGCTGTCGGCCATCATCTCGATGTGCATCGTGATCGTGATCACGCTGGTGGAATCAACCGGCATGTTCCTTGCGCTGGCGCACGTGGTGGGCAAGCCGATCTCGCGCAACGAGTTGAC
>JGI24741J21665_1000338_pt1 | contig 14017 bp, 10 predicted proteins | sample KBSCornC7_FD_21665 | JGI IMG/M metagenome (IMG submission 21665) | reverse complement strand
CCGCCAGCCAATATGTGCTGATGCGCGACCGCTCGCGCATCCTGGCTGGCCTCAAGGGGCTGGTGCAGCGCCAGCCCCTGCTGGTTTCATTGTTCGATCATCCCGACCTGCATCGATGGGTCGCGACGACGCTGGCGGAGCGGCCTATCGCGGCGGTGGTTACCTATTCGGCGCAGATGGCGCATTTCGTGCCGGTGCTGGCGGACGGCGTGCGCTTCGTCATGGATTTCGTGGATCTCGATTCGGCCAAATATGCCGCTTATGGCGCGCAAGGCTCCGGTCCCATGGCGTGGATCAACCGGCGCGAAGGACGCATGCTGCTGAACTTCGAGCGGCAGGTGGCGGAGCGCGCCGACCTCTGCGCCTTTGTGAGCGAGGCGGAGGCGGAGCTGTTCCGGCGTGCAAGCGGTCTGGGGCCGGATCGCATCGTCGGCATCGATAATGGCGTCGCGCTGGATTTCTTCGATCCCGCAGCGGATTTCCCCGCCGTCGATCGGCCCGAGGGGCCGCTGCTCGTCTTCACCGGCCAGATGGACTATCGTCCCAATGTGGAGGCGGTGGAGAGCTTCGCCCGCGAAACCCTGCCCGCGATCCGTGCCCGCTGTCCGGAAGCGATTTTCGTCATTGTCGGCCGCAATCCGACGAAATCGGTGCAGGCGCTGGCGGCTTTGCCCGGCGTGATCGTGACCGGCGCCGTGCCTGATGTTCGCGGCTGGCTGGCGGCGGCCGACGTGGTGGTGGCGCCGCTGCGGATCGCGCGGGGTATCCAGAACAAGGTGCTGGAGGCGATGGCCATGGCGCGGCCCGTCCTCGCGTCGCCCCAGGCTGCCGAAGGGATTGACGCCCGCGATGGCGAGCATCTGCTGATTGCCGCTGACCCCGCGCAGGAGGCGGGGAAAATCCTTGCTCTGCTCGCCGATCCGGCCCATGCCGCGCGCCTCGGCCGTGCGGCACGATCGCGGATGGAGGAGCGCTACCGCTGGTCCGCGACGCTGGCGAATCTGCCGAACCTGCTGTTCGGATCGTCGGATGCCGACGACGCGAGGGCCGCGTGATGGAAGACGCGCTTCAAATACGGCGGGAGGTAAAGCTGTCAGGCTGGCGTGGTCATCTGACCGCGCTTGCCATCATTGCCGGCACGATCCTGGCGTTGTTCCACCGCGACCTGCTGGGCATGATGGCGATCTGGTGGACCGCATCGACCTACGGGCATTGCCTGTTCATCCCCATCCTGGTCGCATGGCTGGTGCAGCAGCGTTTGCCGGGCCTGCGCCGGCTGGAGCCGTCGGCCTGGGCGCCGGGGCTGCTCTGGCTGGGGCTGGGCGTATTTTCCTGGATGCTGGGCGCTGCGGCGGGCGTGGCCGTGGTGCGCCACGGCGCGCTGATCCTGATGTTGCAGGGTTCGGTGATCGCCTTGCTGGGCCCCGCCGTGACGCGGGCGTTGCTCTTTCCGCTGTTTTACGCCTTTTTCATGGTCCCCTTCGGTGAGGAAATCGTCGCCCCTCTCCAATTGCTGACCGCGCATATCAGCATGGTCCTGCTCCATCTGACCGGCGTTCCGGCGCAGATGCAGGGCATCTTCATCACCACGCCCAATGGCTATTTCGAGGTGGCGGAGGCCTGCTCCGGCGCGAAATTCGTGATCGCCATGACGGCCTATGGCCTATTGGTCTGCAATGTCTGCTTCACCAGCTGGTGGCGACGGATCATTTTCATGGCGGGCGCGCTCTCCCTGTCCATATTGGCCAACGGGGTGCGTGCCTTCGCCACCATCTTCGTCGCTGAAGTGACCACCATCGATGCGGCGGCCGGTTTCGATCATGTGGTTTATGGCTGGCTGTTCTTCGCCATCATCATGACGATCGTAATGGCAGCCGCCTGGCCATTTTTCGACCGGCAGCCCGGCGATCCCTGGTTCGATCCCGAACGATTGCGCGGTGAAGGCCATTCTTCGCCCGGCATCCTCGCCGGCGGCGCGCTGGCCATGATCGTGGCCGCGCCGCTATGGCTGGCGACGAGCGGCATGGTCGGCGCGCCGCTTGCCAGTCCGCCCGTCATGCCGGACGTGAAGGGCTGGACGCGGGTCGATGAGCCGCCGCTTTCTTCATGGCGGCCGCGCTTCGATGGCGCCGATTATCTGGCGATGGGAAGATATGGCAACGCGGCAGGGCAGGTCGTCGATCTCGCCATCGCGACCTTCGACCGGCAGGATGAGGGGCGTGAACTGGTCGGTTTCGGTCAGGGCGCCGCCGGAGCAGATAGCGGATGGACCTGGTCGCAACCTGCCGCGGCGCCCGACGGCGCGCGGGGTGAGCAAATCACCGGGCCCGGCCGGATGGTGCGCCATGTGGTCAGCTTCTATGTCGTGGGCAACGGCCAGCCCACGGGAAGCGCTCATCTGGTCAAGCTGGAGACGATGAAGGCGCGCATCCTGGGTCGCGGCCAGCGCGCCGCCGCTGTGCTGGTTTCGGCGGAGGAACGGGCCGGGCGCCCTTCGGATGCCGCCATCGCCGCCTTCCTTCATGATTTGGGCGATGTGAAGGATTTGGCTGACCGCAGCCTCCGAACCCGCTAAGACCCGTCGAATGTGCGGAATAGCGGGCATTTTCCATCTTGAAACAGCCAAGCCGGTCGATCCGGCGCGGGTCGGGCTGATGCTGGATGCCATGCCCTGGCGCGGACCGGACGACAGCGGCATCTGGACCGCGCCTGGCATTGGGCTGGGCCATCTGCGCCTCTCGATCATCGACCTGGGCAGCGGCGCGCAACCCATGCTGACGGAGGATGACAGCCTGGCCGTCGTCTTCAACGGCGAAATCTACAATTTCCGGGAGGTGCGCGCCGAACTGGAGGCCAAGGGCCATGTCTTCCGCACGCATAGCGATACGGAAGTCATCCTGCACGGCTATCGTCAATGGGGCGAGGCCTGCGTCGAGAAGTTCAATGGCATGTTCGCCTTCGCCCTGTTCGATGCGCGGGCGCAGGCGCTCTGGCTGGTGCGCGACAGGCTTGGCGTGAAGCCGCTCCATTATGCGCTGCTGTCGGACGGCAGCCTGATCTTCGGATCGGAGCTGAAAAGCCTGCTCGCCCATCCTCTTTTGCGGCGCGCTCCGGACCTGTCTGCGGTCGAGGATTATCTTGCCTTTGGCTATGTGCCCGATGACGCCTGCATGGTGGCCGGCGTGCGGAAGCTGGGCGCGGGCGAGACGCTCCGCATCGTGCGTGGCCGGCCCCTGCCGCAACCGCAGCGCTACTGGGACATCAGCTTTGCCGATCGCAGCAGTGCGAAGCCGGAGGCGCTGGAGGAGGAACTGGTCGCGCTGATGCGGCAGGCGGTGCGATCCCGCATGGTGGCGGACGTGCCGCTGGGCGCCTTCCTCTCGGGTGGGGTGGACAGCAGCAGCGTCGTCGCGCTGATGGCGGAGGCGTCGAAACAGGCGGTCAGGACCTGCACCATCGGCTTCGACGTCAAGGAACTGGATGAAACCGCCTATGCCGACAGGGTTGCGCGACGCTTTGCCACCGATCATCGCACCCGCATCGTGTCGCCGGACGATTATGGGCTGATCGACATATTGGCGCTTCATTTCGACGAACCCTTCGCCGATGCCTCGGCGCTGCCGACCTATCGGGTGTGCGAACTGGCGCGAGAGAAGGTGACGGTGGCCCTTTCCGGAGATGGTGCGGATGAGGCCTTTGCCGGCTATCGGCGGCATCGTTTCCAGATGCAGGGGGAGCGACTGCGCGGTCTGATCCCCGCTTCGGTGCGGCAGCCCTTGTTCGGAACCCTGGGGCGCTGGTATCCCAAGGCGGACTGGGCTCCCCGGCCCCTGCGGGCCAAATCGACCCTGCTCGAACTGGCGGGGGAGGGCGGGGAAGCCTATGCCGCGTCAGTCGGGGTGACGCCCCATGCCCTGCGGCAGCGACTGTTCAGCCAGGATATGAAGACCCGCCTCGGCGCCTATCGGGCGGAGGATCGCTATATCAGGACGATGGCGCAGGCCCCGGCACGCGATCCGCTCGACCGCGCGCAATATGCGGACATGCGCATCTGGCTGCCCGGCGACATCCTGACCAAGACCGACCGGATGAGCATGGCCGTCAGCCTGGAAGCGCGGGAGCCCCTGCTGGATCACCGGCTGGTCGAGTTCGCCGCCCGCCTGCCCGTGGCGCAAAGGATTCGCGGGAACAGCGGCAAATATCTGATGAAGAAGGCGATGGAGCCCTTCCTGCCGCAGGACATACTGTATCGCCCGAAAATGGGCTTCGTGACCCCGATCAGCGCATGGTTTCGCGGCCCGCTGGCGGGTGAAGCGACGGCGATCGCGGGCGGGTCCGCTCTGGCCCGGACGGGGTGGTTCGATCCGCGGGTGCTGGGGAAGGCGGCGGCGGACCATAAATCAGGGCTGGCCGATCATGGGCGGCTGCTGTGGCAACTGCTGATGCTGGACAAGGCTTTGACGCGATTGTTCAGCCTCTGATGCGGGATCGCCCTATGACGGGGCTGCGCGCCGGGCGGGTGGCCGATCAAATCCTTGCAAGCCGTGCGAAGCAGTGCCAACGGGACGGACACGCCAAGCTGATCAGGGTCCATAAGTGACAGTCTCCAAGGAAATATTGCGGGTGCGCCTGTACCTGCTGTGTCTGCTGGGGGACATGGCGGGACTTTTCCTGTCCTTCCTGCTCGCCAATTATCTGGTGCTGGGCGCATGGCTGGGCGAACCGGGCAAGCCGCACGGCATCGTCATGTTCGCGATGATCGCGCCGATCTATGTGCTGCTGGGGGTGCAGGGCGGCGCCTATGGCATCCATATGCTGGAAAACCTGCGGCGGGGCATCTTCCAGGGGTTGATGGCCTTGGCGCAGGCGGCGATGCTGATGCTGCTGATCGTCTATCTGGGCAAGATCGCGGAGCAGCTTTCGCGTCTGACCTTCATCGTCGGGTTGGGGATTTCGGCGGCCGGCGTGGCGACCGTGCGGCTCGCCATCGGGCGGCTGAGCGCCCATCTGCTGGGTGAGGTGCCGCATCTGACCGTGGTCATCATGGACGGGGTGACGATCGATACCGGTCCGCACATGCATTTGATAGAGGCCGCCGCTGCCGGCCTGCATCCAAAGGGGCATGATGCCGAAATGGCCGCCAGGCTGGCCGCCGCCGTCGGCATGGCGGAACGGGTGATCGTCGCCTGCCCGATGGATCGGATGGACGACTGGTCGGTGGCCCTGAAGTCCCTGTCCGCGCGGGGCGAGATAGTGGTGCCGGAACTGCTGCGTTTCGCCCCCGCGCGGGTGGATGAGTTCGACGGCCAGCCGACGATCATCGTCGCGGGCGGGCCGTTCCAGTTTCGCGATCGCCTGATCAAACGATTCTTCGACATCATCGTCGCGACGGCGGCAACCATTGCGCTGTCCCCGGTGCTGATCGCCGCTGCGCTGGCCGTGAAACTGACCAGTCCCGGTCCGGTCATCTTCCGCCAGCCGCGGATCGGGCGGGATGCCCGGCCGTTCAACATCTACAAATTCCGTTCGATGCGGACGGAGGCAAGCGACCGGAAGGCCGACAAGCTGACCGCGCGCGACGACGATCGGGTGACGGCCGTGGGCCGTTTTCTGCGCAAGACCAGCATCGATGAGCTGCCGCAACTGTTCAATGTCCTGCGCGGCGACATGAGCATCGTCGGCCCGCGCCCTCACGCCGCCGCCGCCAAGGCCGGGGACAGCCTCTATTGGGAAGTGGACGAGCGCTATTGGGAGCGGCATTGCATCAAGCCGGGCATGACCGGGCTGGCACAGGTGCGCGGCCATCGCGGTTCCACCGATGATCATCAGGATCTGATCGACCGGCTTCAGTCGGACCTGGAATATGTCACCAAATGGTCGATCTGGCGTGACCTGCGCATCATCGTCGCGACCATTGGCGTGCTCGTGCATCACAAGGCTTATTGAGAGGTGGGCCTATTGATGGACCGGACCGATCTGATCGCGACCCTGGCGCTGCTGTTGTCTCTGACGGCGGTGGCATGGCCGTTCCTCTTCTATCCGCTGGTTCTGCGCCTGCTGCCCACCCGGCCGGAAAAGCCGGTGGCAGGGCCGGCGCCGTCCGCCTCGCTGCTTTTCTGCGCCTATAATGAGGCAGGGGCGATGCCGGAAAAGCTGGCCAATCTGGCGATGCTGAAGGCGCGCTACCCAAAGCTTGAAATTCTCGCCTTCGACGATGGTTCCTCGGATGAGACTGCCGCGCTGATCGCGGCGCAGGGCGATCTGGTGACGTTGCTGCGCGGTCCCGGCCGCAGCGGCAAGGCGCATGGCATGAAGCTGCTGGCGGCGCGGGCGAAGGGCGATGTGCTGATCTTCACCGACGCCAATGTGACGTTGGACGCCGATGCGATTGAGAATCTGCTGGCGCGTTATGCCGATCCGGAGATCGGTGGCGTGCTGGGGTCGCTGCACTATATGGGCGATGGGGACAGCGCCACAGCTTCGGTCGGGTCGCTCTACTGGCGGATCGAGGAATGGTTGAAAGACGAGGAATCGCGCACCGGCAATGTGCTGGGGGCCGACGGCTCGATCTTCTCCATCAGGCGCGCGCTTTATCCGGAATTCCCTGACAGCGTGCTGGACGATCTGACCGTGTCGATGGCGGTCGTCTTCGCGGGCAAGCGGCTGGTGAAAGCGAAGGACGTGATCGCCCGCGAAAGGCTGGTGGCGGCGCGCGGTGACGAATATCGCCGCAAGGTCCGCATCGCTGCCCGCGCCTGGCATACCCACAGCCATTTGCGGCCGCAATTACGACGGATGCGCGCGATCGACAGGTTCAAATATGCCTCGCGCAAGATCGTGCGGTGGTTTGGCGGGATCTTTATCCTGACGGGCATCGTTGCGGCGGGAACGTTGGCGATGCGGATTTCGCCGACGCTCTACATGGTCTGCGGTCTGGCTGGCGTGTTCATCCTGTGGCGGGGGCTGCGTTCCAGGGGCGGACCGTTTGCGGCGATAGTGGATATCGTGATCGCCTATTTCGCGACATTGCAGGGCGTCGTGAAGGCGATGACGGGGCGTACCGTGACGATCTGGAATCCAGCCAAGTCGCGCTGATCGGTGCTTCCCCGCCCATTGGTGCGCCCTGCGTGGACGACGGGCCAAAGGATCAGCAGCGCACGGAATGAATCGCTCGCCAAAATGGCGGCATATTGTATAGGCCGGTGCCAACTGCTTTTTGGAGCCAAGGCGTGATCACTTTCCAGCGGGTGGCGAAAGCCGCCGGCAAGCATCTGACCCGCAGCCTGTTGGCCGTGCGCAGGGCTCTGGGCGCGCGGGCGAACCGGGGCTGCCCGGCCTGCGGGCAGGCGGTGGTGGGATTTTTCCGTTATGGTGACAATGCCGAATGGGGATGTCCGAACTGCGGCGCTTCCCCGCGCGAACGGCTGATGAACCATCTGATCGCGGGCCATGTGCTGACCGTGCCGGAACAGGGCGCTGTGCTGCACATGGCGCCGAATGAAGGCAGTCTGGTGCGCCGCTTTTCCACCGCCGCCGATTATACGCCGGCGGATCTCGATCCCGGCCGCTACCATGTGCCGAACATGCAGCGCGTCGACCTGATGGCGCTTGATGCCAGCGATCGCTACGACCTCTTCTACGCCAGCCATGTGATGGAGCATGTTCCCGACGATCATGCCGTGCTGCGCAACATCCATCGCGCGCTGAAGCCCGGTGGAGAAGCCTGGTTGATCGTGCCATTATGGGACAGGCCGACCGAGGACGGCAGCTTCGACATGCCGCCGCGCGAACGCGAGCGGCGTTTTGGCCAGTGGGACCATGTGCGGCAATATGGCCTGGATTTTGCCGACCGCATCCGGGCGGCGGGCTTTGATCTGGAGGAGATCGACGCCAGCGCCATCGATGCTGATACGCGGCATTTTTATGCACTGGACGACCGGCTGTTCCGCGCCCGCAAGCCGCTCGCGACCGGCGCCCGGTGAGCATGCCGCCCGGCAGCGCGCTCGCCCGGATGGAGGGGTCGGCGCGCATCCTTGCCCTTATCAAGCTGGCCAATGTCGGGCTGACGCTGGTCTGGGGCTTTGCCGTCACCTATGTCTTCGTGCGCGCCCTGCCTCTGCGTGAGTTCCAGTCCTTCCTGCTGCTGGTCGCGTTCGGCAATTTCACCATTTCCGCCGAGTTCGGCCTCACCAGCATCATCTATGCCCGCCTGCGCCGGCATTGGCTGGGCTTGGGTCAGGATGAGGCGGGGGGCTTCCGCCTGGAGGAAATGGGCGTCCTGTTCCTTTTCCTTGGCCTGCTGATCCTCGGCGGTTTCGCGATTTTGCTGGTCGCGCTGGCGATCGGCGGATTGCACACGGGCATGCCGCTGCTTTTCCTGCTCTTCTTCCTGTCGGCCTGTCTCAACCTGCCCGCGCTGCTCGCCAAAAGGGCGCTTGCGGCGGTGGACGGCAATTTCCTCTGGGAAGCGCTGGATTGCCTGCGCCGGGTGATGACCATCGCGCTGCTGCTGTTCATCCTGCAAGGACTGGACCCGCGTGCCTCTGTCGCTCTGCAACTTTGCGTCAGTATGGTGGTGATCGGCTATGCCATCGCCCTGGTGCATCGCCGCCTCGGCATGGAGAGGCGGCACTGGCTGTCCTTCGGGGTCGGTGGCGGCCATGTCAGGCGCCATTATCTGCGGGACATCGGCGCCTCGGCCGCCTTCACCATTTCCGAAATCCTCGCCTATAACGCGCCTTATTTCACCATCGCCGCGGCAACCCATGATGCACGGCCGATGCTGGTCTTCGACTTCTTCTTCAAGATGTCGCGTTCCCTTTCCATGCTGGTCAGGGCGACCGTGGAGGCCGCATTACCCCGCATCACCCGCGCCTTTCATGCGGGGGAGACAGGTCGCCTGCGACAGTTGATGGTGCGGGCGCTCGGGGTGGCATTCTTCTTTGCGTTCGGTGCTTCGGCGGCCTTGCTCCTGCTGGGCGAATGGTTGTTCGCAAAGCTGTTCGATGGCCGCGCATCGATCGACCGGGTCGAACTGCTGCTGATCGGCGGCGCGCTGCTCGCGCTCGCCCTGATCTGCGTGTCTGTCTATGTGCAAGGCGCGCTGGGGCGGTTCACGCTGCTGCTTGGCCGGTCCTTGCCCTTCCTCGCCGGTTCGCTGCTCAGCGTGCCGCTGGCCAGGATATTCGCGCCGGAACGGTTCGACCTGCTGTTCCTGATCCTCTACACGCTGACCCTGTTTGTCGCCGCGTTCATCCACGGCCTTTCCCTGCGGCATCTGGTAGGGAAGCGCGCATGAAGGTCGCGATGTGCGATCCGTCGCTTTTCACTGGACGCTATGACGACAGTCTTTGCGCGGCGCTGGCGGCGGCTGGCATGGACGTAGCCCTCCTTGGCCGTCCGATGCGGGCCACGGATGCGATTGCGCCGAACGGCTATCGTTACGAGCCGCGCTTTTTCCGTCGGAGCGAAGCTCTGCGCCTGCGCATGGGGGAAGGGCAGGCCTTCCGCCTGCTCAAGGCGGCGGAATATGGGCTGAGCTGCATGCTGGGCGACCTGACGCCGCTGACGGGTGCGGATGTCGCGCATATGCAATGGCTGCCGCTCGCGCCTGCTGACCGGATCATGCTGCGGCGGTTGAAGGGCGGCACGGCACTGGTTCACACCGTGCATAATGCCGATGCCTATCATGCCGATGCCGGGGTGCAGGGTAGGGGGTATCGCGGCTTGCTCGACATGTTCGATGCACTGATCGTGCATGGGGGAACGACCAGGGAGGCGCTGGAACGTCAAGGTGTCGATCCCAGACGCATCCATATGACGCCGCACCCGCCGATGCGACTGGCAACGGCCGGGCCGCAGGATCTGGCGCAAGTACCGGACCCGGTTCTGCCGCGCCTGCTCTTTTTCGGGACTATCCGGCCGTATAAAGGCGTCGACCTGCTGCTGGAGGCGTGCCTGTCGCTCTGGCGCGCAGGGCATGGTTTCGAACTGGTGCTGGCGGGCAAGCCCTTCATGGACATCGCCCCATTGCTGGACAGCGTCCACGCTGCGGGCTTTGGCGACCGACTGATCCTCGATCTCGGCTTTCTTGCCGAACAGCGGCTCGACGCGCATATGAAAAAGGCGGACATATTGGTCTTCCCCTATCGAGATATCGACAGCAGCGGCGCTTTCCTGTCGGCCCTGCACCATGGCAAGGCGATGGTCACGTCCGACGCCGGCATGTTCGCCAGCCTGCCGGAGGAAGTGGCCGTCAGAAGCCCGGCCGGCAATGCGCGCGCCCTTGCGCAAGCCCTCTTGCCCCTCGTAGAAAGCGCGACCATCAGGCAGGCTTTGGGCGCGCAGGCGCAGACCTATGGAGATTCAATGGGCAATTGGAAGGACATGGCCCTGGCCACCATCGCCATCTACCGTAGCGTGACCGGGAAATGAGCCGCTATATCCGGGAACTGCGTGATCGGGCGCTGGCGGTGCGGCTGGCGCTGGCAGGGCGGGTGCATCAATATCCGGAAATTCAGGCGCTGCGCCGTTTCCTGGGCGCCTTTGCCGTGGATTGCGTGTTCGACGTGGGCGCCAATCGTGGTCAATATGCCACGATGCTGCGCAAGGATGCGGGCTTCGGTGGCACGATATTGTCCTTTGAGCCCAATCCCGAGATATTTTCCGAACTGGAGCGGAATGCGACATCCGACCGACAATGGCATGTGTTCAACATGGCCCTGTCGGATTTCGATGGCATGGCCAGCTTCAACATCATGGCGGCCGACCAGTTCAGTTCGCTCAGGAAGCCGGCGGGGGAGCAGGACGCTGTTTTCGCCGACCGCAACAGGGTGACGCGCACGGTCGACATGCAATGTCGCCGGTTGGAAGCCTGCTGCCGGAACTGAAACGCGCCCATGGCTTTGCCCGACCCTTTCTGAAGATGGATACCCAGGGGCATGACCTGTCCGTCTGTGAAGGTGCGGGCGAAGTGCTTCGCGACATGGCTGGCGTGCAGACGGAACTCGGCGTCCGGCCGATCTATGAGGGTGGCACCAGCTATCGCGCGATGATCGACTGGGTGGCCGAGCGCGGCTTCCTCCCCTCCGCCTTCTTCGCCAACAACAAGGGGCATTTTCCCCTTCTGGTCGAGATGGACGGGATTTTCGTCAACCAGGCGCTGTTGCCGCGGGAAGGCTGATGGTCGTTCCCGCGCGCCCGGTCAGTGCCACTCGCCTGCTCCTTGCGGGGGCGATCGGGCTGACGCTTTGGCTGGGCGCAACCTTCCTCTGGCATGTGACCTACAGGCAGGGGATCAGCCTGGCGGTTATCCTGTTCCTCGACCAGGATTTTCCGGCGCTTCTTGGTGCGTTGCTGCTCCTGACGCTGGCCGCGCCCTTTGCGGAGGGTCTGGGCTGGCGCCTGCCGTTGCCGCGCGCCCGGACAATGGTGCCGCTGGTGCTGGTATTCGGCCTGGTGGCATGGGCGGGCCACTACTGGCTGTTCCAGGACTATTCCATTTCCCGCGACGAGGAGGTCGCCCGCTTCGCCGCCGCCTATATGCGGGAGGGTTTCCTGGCCCGCCCGATCCCGATGGAGTGGGAGGCCTATCGCCGGGCGATCATGCCCGAATTCTTCTCTCCCTTTGGCGCGGCGGATTATTGGACGGCGGCCTATCTGCCGGTGAACAGCGCGATCCAGGCCTTGTTCTGGCAGTTGGGCGACCCCAATCTGGCCGGGCCGGTGCTGCTGATGGCCGGGCTGTTCGCGTTGTGGCGGGTGGCGCTGCACCTCTTCCCGGACAGGCCCGATGCGGTCTGGGTGACGATGCTGCTGGCGCTGTCGTCGGCTCAGCTGTGGGTCACGGCGATGACGCCCTACGCCATGACCGGGCATTTCGCGCTCAACATGATCTGGCTGGCGCTGGTGCTGCGCGGCGGGCCGATCGGCCATCTGAGCGCGGGCGCGGTCGCCCTGATCGCGGCAGGCCTGCATCAATGGCACTTCCCGCCGATCTTCATCGCGCCCTTCATTCTCTGGATGCTGCTGGGCAAGCGGTGGAAGGTCGCGATATTCCACATCCTTGTGTTGGCGGCCATCGTCATCGTCTGGGCGAAGCTCTGGCCCGCCTTCCTGACCCATGTGTTGGGGCAACCCACCGACGTGCGCCCTTCTGCGGGCGTGGCGGACAAGGTGGGCAGCCTGTTCGAACGGCTGGGCGACCGCTGGCAGCCGCTGGTGAATCTCAGCCGTTTCGCCGCCTGGAACAATATATTGATGGTGCCGCTCGCCACTCTGGGCGTGTTCGCAATGCGCTGGCGCAAGGCGATCCGGGGGCAGGAGATCGCGCTGCCGTTGGCGCTGGGCTGCTTTGCGGGATGCGCGCTCGCCCTGGCGCAGGGCTATGGCTGGGGCTATCGCTATGCCCACGGCTTCATCGGGCCCTTCTGCCTGCTGGCGGGCCTTGGCTGGGCGCGCTTCCGTACCGGCGCCCTGCGACCCATATTCGTGGGAACGGCCTTGGCCTTGCTCAGCAGCGCTTTTCTGGTGTGGCGGACGCACAGCTTCGTTGCGCCCTATGCGGCAAGCCACAGGATGATCGACGCATCCAGGGCCGACGTCGTGTTGGTCGATCCGCGCGGCGGGCTTTATGTGACCGACCTGGTGCGAGGACGCAACGGCGTACCGGGCAAGCCGATGGTGATGAACCTGGGCATGCTGACGCTTGAGCAGGTCGACAGTCTCTGCAGGAATTATGTGGTGGAGTTGTTCGATCGCGCTGAGTTTCGGCCGCTTGGCGTGCCGTTGGCACGCTGGAATCTCGGACGCATGGACGCGCTGCGCGCGCACATGAAGGAAGAGGGATGCGACAAGCCGGTGCAGCCGCCTCTGCCGGAGACGGAGGATGAGGCGTTCAACGCGGCGGGAGATGTGTTGTAAGGGCGATGCGTGCCCGTGGCCGGGCGCGCTGTTTGCAACGGCAGGCTACTGCCCCTTCACATAGACCCGCTTGCCGCCGATCCAGGTTTCAAGCACCTGTGTCCCGCGAATTTCGGCCGGGCTGGACGTAGAGATATCCCGGTCGATCAGCAGGAAGTCCGCCCGCTGTCCCGGCACCAGACTGCCGAAGCGCTTTTCCGCAAAGCCCGCATAGGCCGCCGTCCTGGTGAACCCGTCCAGCGCCGCCTCGAAGCTCACCCGCTGCTCCGGCATCCAGCCGCCCGCTGGCTGGCCCGACGCATCCTCCCGGGTCATGGCGGCGGCGATGCCGGGGAAGGGATTGGGACTTTCCACCGGGACATCCGATCCGAACGCAAGCGGCACGCGATTGTCCAGCATCGCTTTCCAGGCATAGGCGCCTTTCAACCGCGCCTCTCCCAGTCGCGCCGTGGCCATGCGCCAGTCAGAGGTCTGATGGATCGGCTGCATCGATGCGACAATGCCATATTGGCCGAAGCGCGGCAGTTCGGCCGGGTCGACGATCTGCGCATGTTCGATGCGCCAGCGCCGGTCGCCCTTGTAGGTTTCGCTGAGTTCCTGCACCGCATCCAGCACTTCGCTGTTGGCCGCGTCGCCGATGGCGTGGACTGCGATCTGGAAATTGTCCATCGCCGCCCGGCTCATGATGTTGCGAAGCTGGGTCGACGGGATCATCGGCAGGCCACGCTGCCCCGGCGCATCGGCATAGTCGGCCTTGAGCCAGGCCCCCCGCGATCCGAGCGCGCCGTCCAGGATCAGTTTGATCCCCCCCATGCGCAAATGGTCGTCATAGAGCCAGGGCGTCGGCTCCGGTCCGGCGATCAGCACCATATTCTCAAGGCCGAGCGCATAGGACATGATCCGCACCCGCAATGCGCCGCGGTCCGCCGAACGGCGAAAGGCCTGCCAGTCGTCGATGCCGGTGCCCATGTCGGCAATGCTGGTGATGCCTTGCCGCAGCAATGCTTGCTGCGCCTTTTCCAGCGCGATGTCGCGGTCCTTGGGCGCCGGGGGAGGCACGACCCGCGTGATCAGGTCCATCGCCTTGTCGACGAAT
>JGI24741J21665_1000332_pt1 | contig 14089 bp, 12 predicted proteins | sample KBSCornC7_FD_21665 | JGI IMG/M metagenome (IMG submission 21665) | reverse complement strand
AGCTGGCGGATCACCCGCTCCGACATCGCATATTCGCCCTCGCCGTGATGGAAGTAGCGAATGCGGCCCTTCGCATCGATGAAGTAGTGCGCCGGCCAATATTGGTTATGGAGCGCGTTCCACAGCACGTACTTGTTATCGAGCGCGACCGGATAGCGGATGCCGAGGTCGGCGATCGCCTTCTCGACGTTTGCCGGGTCGCGCTCGAACGCGAACTCGGGGGCGTGGACGCCGATGATGACGAGCCCGTCCTTGCGGTACTTGGCGTCCCACGCCTTGAGATAGGGCAGGGTGCGAAGGCAGTTGATGCAGCTGTAGGTCCAGAAGTCGATCAGGACGACCTTGCCCTTGAGCTGGGCGTTGGTGAGCGGCGGGCTGTTGAACCACGGTCCGAGCGCGTCGAGCGGCGGAAGCGTGCCGATGACTGGAAGCACCAGCTCGCCCGCTGCGTTCGTGCGCGCGGCGGTCTCGTCCATCGCCTGGCTCGCGCCGAGCTTGCGCGCAAGCGTGGATTCGATGCTCGCCGTCTGGGCGCTCGAGATTTTGGAGAGCACGCGGGTGTCGAGGCCGAGCGCGATGGCCGCGACGCCGACGAGGACGAGCACCCCGAGCACCTGACGGATTCTCTCGCTTGCGCCGAGCGATTTCTTCATGCGCGCGAACAATTTCCCGCCAACGAGAAGCGCCAGCGCGAGCGAGGTCGCGGCCCCGAGCGCGTAAGCGAGCAGCAGCAGCGTCGTGTTGAAGCTCGCGCCCTGGAGCGCCGCCGCAGTGAAGATAATCCCGAGGATCGGACCGGCGCAGGGCGCCCAGAGCAGGCCGGTGGCAACCCCGAGTACAACCGACGACCAGACGCTGCCTTGTTGTCCCTGGCGCTCGGTCAGGCGCGAGCCGAGCGCGACCAGCGGGCGCGTGAGCCTGTCCGACACGCTCGGGAAGACCAGCGCGATCCCGAACAAGGCGAGCAGGATCAGCGCCGCCCAGCGGCCGACTGCGTTGGCTCGCACCGCCCATCCGCCCCCGACCGCCGCGAGGGTCGCCACGATCGCGAAGGTCGCCGCCATTCCGGCGAGCATCGGCAGCGTGCTCCGCACGAAGGGGCGGTCGGCGCGCGCGAAGACGAAGGGCAGCACCGGCAGGATGCACGGGCTGAGGATAGTGAGGATTCCGCCGAAATAGGCGAGAAGGATCAGAAGCATTGGAGAAAGCCCGGTTTAGCGTCAGTACGCGTCAAACCCAGATACGCGCACGCCGTCGTTGCGGACGCAACAACCGACAGACGTCACGATGCGCTTCGGCGATCCTGGAACGGCGGCGTCGGAATCATTTCCTCCGCGATCGCGATGGCGCGGGTCGGGAGGATCGGGCGGTCGGGATAGGCGTCGAGCACGATCGCCGGAATGAGCCGCTGGGCGAGGTCCGAAAAGGTGAAGCCGGGCTTGCCGTCATGTCCGCCGGTGACCGACACGATGGCGTCGATCTCTGCTTCGTCGAAGCCGAGCTCGGCGAGCCTCGGAGCGAGGAGCAAGCGCCGGTTGTCTTCGTCAGGACGGCCGAATCGGAGGATCTCCGCCGCTCGGCGAGTGACCGCCGGGTCGAGCGCGTCGTAGCGGTTGGTGCACATGATGACCGCCGCGGGCAGGTGCCGGTCGGCGAGGCGATCGATGCCGCGGATGAAGGCGTTCACCGCGCTCACCTCTTCGTGGTGCATCTCCGGCGTCTCGCGCGACGCCGCCAGCGCGTCGGCTTCGTCGACCAGCAGGATGACCGCGCCCTTGGCGCCTTCCTTGTTCTTCTCGATCGAAGCGGCTTCCTTGACGGTGAAGTCGAATGCCGCGGAGATCAGCTGGGTCATTTCGCCGACCCGGCCCTGGCCGCGCGCGGCAAGGCTGAGCGGCAACAGGTCGATCTCGATCTTCTCCTGCCGGGCGACCGCATCGGCGATATTCTCCGCGAGCTCGGTCTTGCCCGAGCCGATGTCGCCGCCGAGTATGACGAGCGGCGTCCGCTGAAGCACCGTATCGATCAGCTGGTGGGCGCCCGGATGGTGCTGCTCTCCCCAATGCTTGAGCCCGCCGGGGTGGACGAGCAGGCCGAGCACCTTGGTCAGCTTGGCGATATGGTCGTCGAGCCCGACCAGCCGCTCCAGCCGCTCGCGCGCGGTCGGATGCGGATAGGACAGCCGCCGCTCGAACAGGTTTTGGACGTCGATGATCATAACGGCAGTCTACAACAGCTGTGGACTTCCGGCGAGTGACCTTGTTGCGCGGATCGGTCCCGCCCGGGGACGCGGATTCAGACAGCTCCACGCCGGCGTAGGTGATGGGCAAGCAGTGTAGCGAACTTTTGCTCCCGCAGGCCCGTGCGCATGAAGCGCTGCAGGATATCGAGATCGGGGTTGCCGTTGCCCTCGATGACGATGGGCCCGTCGTCGAGGATGGCGATGTCCCAGCCGACCACCACCCGGTCGCGGAAATGGCGGTGCGCTGCGACGGCCTGCCTCTTGACCTCCTCCCAGCAGGGGATCGCCCGGCCTTCGATCGCGGCGCCGGTGTCGGGATGGGCGGAGAACCAGCCCAGCCGAGCGTCGGAACCGAGGTTGCTGGCTTCGCCCAGGGTTCCCGATTCGATATCGATAAGGGCTCCGATTCCACCGGCGTGGAGGTTGTCGACCGTCCTGTTCCGTCCGAGCGAAGTCCGCAGCATGGCCGCCATGATTCCCGGCTTCCCGGCTTCGTCGAGGCAGGTGAGCAGTCGAACAGTGGGGAGAGCGCCAGTGGTGATGGGCACGAGATCGGGATGCGGACGCATCCTCGACTGGACGAGCAGCGGATGATGCTCGGATTCGTGGATCAGCCGATGGAGCAGCTGGTCGCCCGAAAGCCTCGCGCCCGCGGGACTGCTGAAGGTGGAGGGCGCCGTGCGGTCCCACCGCTCGGCCCCGCGGCCGCCGCGCCCTGTTACCCATTTTACGAACAGGTCCTCGTCGGGAAGCCGGGGAGGGAAAGTCCTTCCGTCCAGCCGCGCGAGGACCGGCACGGTGCGGATCCCGTGCTCGGCGCAATATTCGGCGAAGCGGCCCTTGTCGTTGAGGGGCGAACCCTTTTTCGCCTTGAGCAGGCGAAAATAGCACGGCTTGGTTTCGAACCGCTGGATGAAGCTGCGCGCTCGGGCTTCGCCGTCGTCGTGGAGCGAGAAGATATAATACCAGGGCGCAAGCACCCCATCGGAGAAATAGAGTTTGAGCTGCTCGCCGATCTGGGCCGGGATGCTCTTGCCGCAACGGGCCCGGATCACCGGCCCGTTGCGCCACGTATACCAGGCGCAGGCGGCGAGGAGGCCGAGCGGCCACAGGATGCTCGCCCCTGCAAGCTCGGCCCAATCGCCGAAGCCCTGCGGATTCCAATAACAATTGACGAAGGCGCAGCGAAGTATGTCCTGCGGCTCCGCGCCGCTTGTGTCGAATAGCCCGTTGACCGCGACGGGCAGCCCGGCAACGCGATAAACCAGTCGTTCGGCGGCATCGGCGAGGGACATAGGCTTCGGCTCGCGCGCCGCCTACACCCGGCGAGCGGCTTTGTCGCCATGGCTAACGCGCCGGAACGCGGCCCCGTGCGCGAGCGTTCGCGCGGGTGAGCGGCGCGAAATTGAGCCGCAATGCAGGAGCCGAAATCATGAGCGCGAGCGGCCTCGACGTCTTCGACAGAAGCCTGGAAACCACCCATATCTGGCTGAACGAGATCTGCAACGATCTCGGGCCCGACAAGCAGGTCGCGTGGAAGGTGCTCTCGACGGTGCTCCACAAGCTTCGCGACCGGCTGACGATCAACCTCGCGGCGCACCTCGGCGCTCAGCTGCCGCTGCTGGTGCGGGGAGTCTATTACGACCAGTTCGAGCCTGGCCACATGCCGAGTGAGCATCGCAGCCGCGAGGATTTCGTCGGAGAGGTCGCAGAATGGCTGAGCGACACGAAGCCTGTCGATCCCGACGAAGCTGTCCGTTCGGTGTTCCGAGTGCTTTCTCGCCACATCTCCGAAGGCCAGATCAACAAGGTCCGCGACGCGCTGCCGAGGAGCCTGCGGCGTTTGTGGGAAGAAGCGGAAGACCCGACGGTGCGCGCCGAGGAGCCGCTGCTTCTGACCGAGGGGATGGAGGTCTGAAACGGACTAATTTGCAGGGGGGCGAGCCACGCGGCTTCCGTCCGTCGAAGGCCCGTAGGGCGATTTCCAGTCGAGATCTTTGACCGGCGCATTCGGATCGTCGCCCCGTTCGCGCACGGCGGGCAGGATCGACGTCGCGATGAAATTGTTGAGATAGCGCCCGCCGCGGCGGTTTGAGTAATTGCCGCCCATGGCCGTCACCACGAGGTCGAGCTCGGGCACCACGAACGTCATCTGCCCGCCGGCCCCGCGCGCCGAATAGCCGAACACCGTCCTGTTTTTGTACGGGTAGTCCTCCATCCACCAATAATAGCCGTAGTAGATGTTGCGCAGGTGGTATTGCGGGGTCACCGCCGCCCTGGTGTAGCTCGCGTCGAGGATGCGCTTGCCGCCCCACGTGCCGCCGTTCAGCATCAACTGCCCGAACTTCATGAAGTCGCGCGCGCGGATCGCGACGCTGCCGCCGCCGTAGGGCCGGCCGTTGGTGTCGAGCGGCCAGGAATAATGCGTGATCTGCAGTGGCCGCGCGACCAGCCGGTCGAAGATGCGTAGCGGCGATTCGTGCGCGGCTTCCTGGAGCATGGCGAGCGCGAGGTGCGGCTGCATGCTGCAATAGACGCTGTTCGTGCCCGGATCGGTCGCCATCGGCACCGACATGAAATAGCCGACGACGTCCGGCGGCTGCAGATCGTCGTTGATATAGTCCTCGTTGCCGGGCGCCTTGTCGTCGGTGTCGTCGCAATAATGGCCCGAGGACATGGTGAGCAGGTTCTCGAGCGTCATCGCGCGCTTGCGCGGCTCCAGCCCCGCTGGAAATGTGCCGCCGTTCATCACCTGGTAGACGCGGCTGTCGAGCCGGAGCGGAGCGCCGGCGTACATCGCCGCGCCGATCGTCGCGCCGGTAAGGCTCTTCGCAGCGGAGCGGAGGGTGTGAAGCTTGTCGCGCGAGAACCCGTGGAAATATTCTTCGAGGAGGAGCTTGCCGTGGCGCGCGATCAGCAGCGCGTGGATCTCGGGCGCGTCGGCCTCGTCCATCGGCATGTCGATGAACGACTGGACGAGCCGCTCCATTGCCACGGTGTCGATCCCTTCGGCGGCCAGGGTCGAAGTCGGCCAGCCGTCGCCCAGCGAAGGGGGCGGGGCATAGCGATAGGGCGCGCCGGGATGGGGCCGTGGATAGACGAGGCTCGACCCATCGCCGCGCGAGAAGTCGTAGGTGCCGCCGCGGCTCGGGAAGGTGAGCGAGAAGCCGTCCATGTCCGGCTGCATCCGCCCTGAAGCAAGCACGCGCTCGGACGCGTCGTCCTTGCCGGCCATCAGCTTGACCGTATCGCCGTCGCGGATCAGGCGGCGCGCCCCGCGCTGGTTGCCGAGGTCGAACTCGGGGTTCCGCAATACGGCGGCGTAGCTTCCATCCGGACGCTTGGTCGCGAAGATATAGAAGGAGAATTCGTCCTGGCCCGGATCGACGCTACCGAGCCAGCGGCCCGGTGCGATTGCCTTCAACATGACCGGCGAAGCCCCGCTCCAACCCGGACGGAGCCAATGGCCGCGGATGGTGGCCGATCCTTCGAAGCGCCCGCTGAACTTGCCTTCGTCTCCGGGCAATTCGAAGCTTAGCTCCTGCCCCTTCTGAGTGACGACGGCCTGGCGCCCGGCGATGTCGGCGCGAAGGCCGCGGCCGTTGCGCTCGACGATCAGCTCGCCGCGAACCTCGGGACCGAACCATTTCTTCGCGCCCCAAAGGCCGCTTAGGTCATCGAGCTTCTGCGCCGGCGGCTGGTCGGTCGCCGTTTGTCCGATCAGCGGCGACGCCGACAGGACGAGAACGGCTGCTGCAACGGACCAGAAAAGTCTCATCGTCTCACTCCGACGCTTGTCGCCGCAGTGTCGCAGCATCGTGCTTGGCGAGTCTTGGATGAAATTAGTGGAATTCGCGCCGGTAGCGGCCCGGGCTAACTCCGAACGAGGCGCGGAACTCGGCGTTCATGTGCGACTGGTCGCAATAGCCGAGCTCGGCCGCGAGCATGGCCAGCGGAGTGTTCCCGCCGCGAAGCGCGAGGCTGAGGCGGGTGAGGCGCCTCAACCGCTGGAACGTGCCGAGCGAAATGCCGCTCGCGGCGCGAAAAGCCTGGGCGACGTGAACCGGGTGGCGGTCTGCGATGTCCGCGAGCTCGCGCAGGGTCCAGCGGCGGTCGGGCTCGTCCGATATCGCTTCGACGACTAGGCCGATCCACTTGCCGCCGTCGGAGACGCGCTTCGCGGCCGGTTGCAGCTCGCCGCTGATCTCTGCCGCGAGCGAAGCGATGACGAGCTCCTCGCGCGAGCTGGCGGCCAGCTCAAACGCCAATCTCTGCGCGGCTACCGTGGCCGCTGCCGAGCATGTGCCGTCGACGGCGGGACCCTGCTCTCCGGCGGCGAAGTGGAGATTGACGCACATCGCGCCGCTCGGGCCGAAGCAATCGTGGTGGGTCTCGCCCGCATGATGGGTGAAGAAATTGCCCCGCTTTCGCTCGCGCCAGACATTGTTCTCCTTCTCGGCGAAGCCGCCGGTCAGGACGATGCAGACATAATCGTTGACGTGCCTGTGCGGCGGGATGCTGACGTCGCGGCGGTGCGCGCTGAGGGTCAGCAGCTGGCCGCACGCCGTGCGCGCGGCGACCATGTCATAGGTGAGCCCGAACCCAAGCGTGTGGGCTTCGTCCGCCATCGCGGAGGGAAGCTATCGGCAGCGCCTACTTCCGGCAAGCGGCTGTTAGAGGCAGGCTTCCAGGTACGGCTGGTCGAAGCCGTACTGCTTGGCCTTGTCGAGCGTGTACGGCCTCAGACCCATCGAGCGGAACTCGCCGATGATCTTTCCTTCGGCGGTCTCGTCGAGATATTCGAACTTGAACAGCTCCTGGGTGACGATGACGTCGCCTTCCATCCCGATCACCTCGGTGATGTTGGTCGTGCGGCGGGAGCCGTCGCGGAGGCGCTTCACCTGGACGATGAGGTCGACCGAATCCGCGATCTGGCGGCTGATCGCCTCCTTCGGGATCTTGATGTCCGACATCATCACCATGTTCTCCATACGCGCNAGGCATTCGCGCGGGGAGTTGGAGTGNAGNGTCGCCATCGAGCCGTCGTGGCCGGTNTTCATCGCCGCCAGGAGGTCGAAGCACTCCTGGCCGCGAATCTCGCCGAGGATGATNCGGTCGGGNCGCATACGCAGCGCGTTGATGACGAGGTCGCGGATGGTGATCGCGCCCTGGCCTTCGAGGTTCGGAGGCCGGGTTTCGAGCGGCAGCCAGTGCGGCTGCTGAAGCCGGAGCTCGGCCGCGTCCTCGATGGTGATCACGCGCTCGCCCGGGTCGATCATCTTCGACAAGGCATTGAGCATCGTCGTCTTGCCCGACCCGGTACCGCCCGAAATGATGACGTTCATCCGCGACGCGCCGGCGATCTTCAGGATCGTCGCCATCTTCTCCGACATCGAACCGAAGCCCTTCATCATGTCGAGGGTGATCGGCTTCTCGGAGAACTTGCGGATCGAGATGGCAGTGCCGCGAAGCGACAGCGGCGGAATGATGACGTTGACGCGGCTGCCGTCCTGGAGACGCGCGTCGCACAGCGGCGAGGTCTGGTCGATGCGGCGGCCGACCTTGTTCACGATCCGTTGCGCGATCTGGAACAGATGCTCCTCGTCGCGAAACTGGATCTGAGCGATCTCGAGCTTGCCCTTGCGCTCGACGTAGGTCTGGTCGGGGCCGTTGACCATGATGTCGCTGACAGCCGGGTCGGCGAGAAGCTCCTCGAGCGGGCCGAGTCCGAGAAGCTCGTCGACCAGCACCTTCTCGAGCGCGAACTGCTCGCGGCGGTTGAGCGTGATCTTGAGCTCGGCGAGCACTTCCGAGATGATCGGCCGGAATTCCTCGGCGAGCTCGTCCTTGCTGAGCGTCGCGGCGGCCTCGGGGTCGACGCGCTCGAGCAGGCGCGGAAGCACCTGCTCCTTGATCCGGTGGACGGAGGCCTCGAAGCCCTCGGCCTTGCTGCTGCCCTGTTCGCCGCTGAGGTTCTGGCGCGCGGTGAGGCGGTCCATCGCGCCGAGCGGCGCTCCGCTGTCGGCCATGGGCGCATCGACAGGCGGTGTCAGCTCGTCGATCGGCGGGAACTGGTCGCCGCCTTCCGGGGGCGAGGAGGGTTGAACCGCGGCTGCGCCGGGTCCGCCCTTCATTGGCTTGGCGACGCCGAAGCTCGGGCGGCCACCGCCGCCCACACCGCCACGCTTTCCAAATGCGCTCATGCCCGTCCCTGCAAACGCTGCTGCTGCTTTCGGGAAGGGTGAATAGATGCGAAACTTTTAGAAAAAGCTAACCGACGTTAGCCGGAGAGTTAACGCATGATCCGCAGCGGACGCCGCTCCGGCGCGCATTGGGGCAGGCGTTCGCGCTTTTCCGGAAGACCCGGCCGGACCTGGTAAAGATAGAAGGGCTGCCCGTCGACGCCCGCCGGAACGAACAGCAGCTCGCGGTACGCGGCGCGATTGTGAAGCGGCACGTCGAGGAGCTCGAAGTCCGTCAAAAGATAGAAGCTCCCACTGCGCAACGCGACACGGTTCAGCTCGAGCTCAAGGTCCCACGGCCATTTGATGCGGCTTCGGTAATTCCACCGGATGAAGCTCTGGGTGCAGCCGCGCTCGAGCCGTTCAAACTCGATGCCCGTCAGTGCGCTGACGCCCTGCGCCCTCGAATCCGGGAAGCTCACCCAATGCTTGTTCTCGAGGTGGTGGTCGAGGATGAAGGCCGCGGCCGTCCGCGCCGTGTCGAAAGGGCGAACGAAGTTGGCGATGGCCATCGCGATGCCGCAGCAGGCCCCGAGCGTCAGCCATGCGGTCAGCATCCGCTGCTCCTGCGGCCCCCGATCATGGAGCGTCGCAATGAGGACGATCAGAAGAACGGCCGCGAGCGATACGTGACGAATAGCGAGCGGATACACGAAGACGGAAAAGGCGAAGACGAGGGCGACGAACCCCCCGAACAGCGACTGCGAGAAGCGGTCCCTTCGAAGGAGCCAGAGCCCCAAGCCGATGAAGCCCATTCCGGCGACAAGGGCCGCCGCGACGGGCGGGGCTTCGTTCCAGATGAGATGGCCTTCGGCAAGCGCCAGCGGCACGAGCAACGCTCCGAATCGGCTCAGCTCNACCGTTCCGTCGAGCACCAGTCCGTTCAGCCAGAGCGCCGGGATCATGTCCGGTGCCGGCCGGACGAACCAGACCGCGGCAGCTCCGCACGCGGCCCAGAGCGCAAGTCCCGGCGCCCACAGGCGCTTTTGACGCCACAGGACAGCGATCCAGACTATCGAGAGAACACCGAACAGGAAGTCCATCATGGGCAAGGCCGCGACGGCTAGCCAGGCCGCGCGGCGATGGCGGAATAGCACCGCGGCGAGGAGCAGGAGGACGCCCAGCCCGAGGCTTCGCGAGATCGCTCCATAGTCGATCAGGACGTAAGGGTTGCACGCCAGCAGAAGGAGTTCGAGCCGGCGGAGCGGAAGCCGGAACAGGATCAGCGCCTGGATGCCGAGCGCGATCGGAAGCTGCACCGCGGGCAGAATCCATTCCGGCGGAAGGACCGTCCCTGCACCCCGAAGAAGCAGGTACCAGACCGGCGGATGGCCCTCATAGCGAAGGTTGTCGAGCAGCGCGGAAAGGTTCGGCGACTGCAGGGAAATCTGCAACGCCTGCCATTCGTCGAGCCACGGCTGATGGGTGATGACGAGGACGGACTGGAGAACGAGGACGGCAACTGCACAGAATATCCAGTTGCGGCGCTGCTCGAGAAATCGGTCGAACAGAGGGCGAATCCTTGGCTGTTGCGCCGGCCGAATTAAGCACAGGCAGTTAAAGTGTGGCTAACCAAAACTTGCGGGTGGCATTTTCGGTAATGTTTCCGCCGTAGGCTGTGCCGACCATGGCAAGCAGGTTCGACTCTTCGCGGCTGGAAGCCGTCCAGGTGATGCGCGCAATCGCCGCCATGCTGGTCGTGGTGGATCACGCGATCAACTCGAACGATTTCCGCATGGATCTTCCGCGAAGCTGGCTCGGGTCCGGCCTGTTCAACGAGTTCGGGGCGAGCGGGGTGGACCTGTTCTTCGTGCTTTCCGGCTTCGTCATGGCGCACGCCATCTCGAACCCGAGCGCCTCGTCGGCCTCGCGGTTCATGATCAACCGGTTGATCCGGATCGTGCCCTTTTACTGGGCGGCTTCGTTGCTGTTCCTGGCTGTCACGACTGTGACGGGCAGAAGCTACGACGCGGCAGCTCTGTTCAACAATTTGACGATCTTCCCGCTCTACGATCCGACGAAGTTCGTCCCGCCTGCGCTGATCGTCGGGTGGACTCTTACCTTCGAGCTCGCCTTTTATTCGATCGTCAGCTTTTCGATCTGGAGCACTCCGAACCCGGCGGGCCGGATCCGCGTCGTCGCACAGGCCGTCGCGGTTCTCGCTATTGGCGGGATCATCCTTGAGCCGCGTACCGACCTGCTTGCGATCTGGGCCAACCCGATGTGGTTCGAATTCCTGCTCGGGATCTTCATCCACTGGCTGTGGAGGCGGCCGAAATCGGCGGTCCCGAAGTCGGCATGCTTGCTCATTGGGCTGGTCGGCCTGGCGGGACTCAGCTTGTCGCTCACCATCGGCTTTCCCTTCGAGGCAGCGCATTGGGGCATCCTGGACGGTAATGCCGGGCTTGCGCGGCCCGTCTGGTGGGCCCTGCCCTATTCGCTCATCCTGCTCAGCCTGCTGTGGCTTTCGGAAACCTCGCTCAACGTCACGCAGTCCCGTCCGTGGCGATTCCTGCTGGCGGCGGGTGACGCCTCCTTCTCCCTCTACCTAATCCACCTGACGGTGATTTTCGCGTGGGAGGACCTCGCACCGACCAACAGCATCAACGCGGACCTTGTGATCGCTCTGCTTCTCGCGGTGAACGTCGCTTTGGCGCTCGCTTGCTACCGGTTGGTCGAAGAGCCGATGCTCAAATCGCTGCGCCGGAAAATTTTGGGAAGGCGGCGCATTTCGACGGTGCCGGCGCCGGCTTTGGCGGACTGATCAGCCCGCGCTCTCCGCGAGCACGGTCAGGCCGCGGTCGCTGACTTCGGCGAAGCCGCCGCTGACGGGGATTCGCTCGGGACTCGCGCCGGCGCTGCGATAGACCGCGATCTCGCCATTCTTCAGCGTGGTCATGTAGGGCGCGTGGCCCGCCATGATTCCGGACTCTCCCTCGGTCCCGGGAACGACGACCATGTAGACGTCCTCCGCCATCACCTGCCGGTCCGGCGTGACGAGCTCGAAATGCAGAGCGGCCATTACTTCCTACCTTCGATCGCGGCGTCGAGCGTGGTTGTGGCCGCTTCGAACTTGTCACGGCAGCCAGTGTTGCAGAAGCCAACGACCTTGCCCCGATAGAGCGTCAGGCTGTCCGCGCTGACCGGCTTGCCGGACCAGGGGCAGACATCGTTCACGCAGTCTTCAAGGCGAAGCTCGTCGGCCAAGTCTCAGGCCTCGTGCGCCATCTTCTCGGCCTTGGCGACCGCTTCCTCGATCCCGCCGACCATGTAGAAGGCGCTTTCCGGGAGGTGGTCGTACTCGCCGTTCACGACCGCCTTGAACGAGCGGACCGTGTCTTCGACCTGCACGAACTTGCCGGGGATTCCGGTGAAGACCTCGGCGACGTGGAACGGTTGGCTGAGGAAGCGCTGGATCTTGCGGGCGCGGCCGACGATCAGCTTATCTTCCTCGGAGAGCTCGTCCATTCCGAGGATGGCGATGATGTCCTGCAGGCTCTTGTAGCGCTGCAGCGTCTCCTGGACGGCGCGGGCCGTCTCGTAATGCTCCTGGCCGACGACGGCGGGAGTCAGCACGCGGCTGGTCGAATCGAGCGGGTCGACCGCCGGGTAGATGCCGAGCTCGGAGATCGCGCGGCTGAGCGTGGTGGTCGCATCGAGGTGGGCGAAGGACGTTGCCGGCGCCGGGTCGGTCAAGTCGTCCGCGGGCACGTAGATCGCCTGCACCGACGTGATCGACCCCTTGTTGGTGGAGGTGATCCGCTCCTGAAGCGTGCCCATGTCGGTCGCGAGAGTCGGCTGGTAGCCGACCGCCGAGGGGATGCGGCCGAGCAGCGCCGACACTTCCGAGCCCGCTTGGGTGAAGCGGAAGATGTTGTCGACGAAGAACAGAACGTCCTGACCCTCGACATCGCGGAAATATTCGGCCTGGGTGAGGCCGGACAGGGCGACGCGGGCGCGCGCTCCCGGCGGCTCGTTCATCTGGCCGAATACGAGCGCGACCTTGGAGCCTTCGGGCGTCGGGTTGCCGTCGGCGTCCTTGGCGATGACGCCTGCATCGAGGAACTCGTGGTAGAGGTCGTTGCCCTCGCGGGTCCGCTCGCCGACGCCGGCGAACACCGACACGCCGCCGTGGCCCTTGGCGATATTGTTGATCAGCTCCTGGATCAGCACCGTCTTGCCGACCCCGGCGCCGCCGAACAGGCCGATCTTGCCGCCCTTGGCGTAGGGGGCGAGCAGGTCGATGACCTTGATTCCGGTGACCAGAATCGAGGCTTCGGTCGATTGGTCGACGAAGGCGGGAGCCTCGGCGTGGATCGGGGCGGAGAGGTCGCTTCCGATCGGACCGCGCTCGTCGATCGGCTCGCCGACCACGTTCATGATCCGGCCGAGCGTCTTGGGACCGACGGGAACGCGGATCTCGGAGCCGGTCGAGCGGACTTCCTGGCCGCGGGTCAGGCCGTCGGTCGAATCCATCGCGATCGTGCGCACGACATTCTCGCCGAGGTGCTGGGCGACTTCGAGGATGAGACGGTTGCCTTGGTTCTGGGTCTCGAGCGCGGTCAGGATCGGCGGAAGGTCGCCCTCGAACGCGACGTCGACGACGGCGCCGATCACCTGGCTGATTCGGCCGGTGATGTTGCTCGTCGGGCGCGGCGCCTGCGGAGTCTCGGTCGCAGCGGCAGCCTTCTTCGTGCGGGGCTTGGGCTTCGTGTCGGCGGCGGTTGCCATGTTTCTTCTTTCCTTTGTTCCCCGGCGAAGGCCGGGGTCCAGTCCAAACATAAATCGGCGCGGAGCGCCGCCTGGGCCCCGGCCTTCGCCGGGGAACAGGAACTACAGAGCCTCGGCTCCCGAAATAATCTCGATCAGCTCGGTCGTGATCACCGCCTGGCGCTGCCGGTTGTAGACGATGCCAAGCTTCTTGATCATATCGCCGGCGTTGCGGGTCGCATTGTCCATCGCGGTCATCTGCGAGCCGTAGAAGCCGGCCTGGTTTTCCAGCAGCGCGCGGTAGATCTGCACCGCGATGTTACGCGGCAGCAGGTCGGCGAGAATCTCTTCCTCGTCGGGCTCATATTCCACCGCCGCCAGCGAAGCGCGGCCCTTCGGCTGATCCTCTTCCGCGGCGCGCGGAGCGACGGGGATGATCTGCTCGACCGTCGGCTCCTGCACGAGCGTCGAGCGGAAGTTCGCGTAGGCGAGGTGGACGACATCGATGCCGTCGGTTGTGTAGCGGTCGATGATGTCCTTCGCGATCGCCTGGGCGTCGGCGTAGGACGGGGCCTTCATCTCGCTGGTGTCGTACTGGGCGATGATCGAGCGCGGGTAGAGGCGTTGAATGACCGGGCGGCCCTTGCGGCCGACGATGTAGAAGAACACCGTCTTCCCGTCGGCGATGAGCTCCTCGGCCTTTTTGCGCGCGGCGCGGACGATGTTGGTGCTGAATGCGCCAGCGAGACCGCGGTCTGCGGTTGCGACGATGATCAGGTGCGTGTCGTCCTTGCCCGTTCCCGCGAGGAGCTTCGGGCTCTGCGGACCGGGGGCGATCTTCGCTGCGAGCGAGCCGACCACCTCGGTCATGCGCGTCGAATAAGGCCGGGCCGCG
>JGI24741J21665_1000331_pt1 | contig 14148 bp, 13 predicted proteins | sample KBSCornC7_FD_21665 | JGI IMG/M metagenome (IMG submission 21665) | reverse complement strand
TGTTCATGAACTACTGCGTGGGCTGCCATTCGCTGAAGTACCTGCGCTACTCGCAGATGGCGGACGGGCTCGGGCTCACCGAAAAGCAGGTGATGGACAATCTGAATTTCACCGGCGCCAAGTTCGGCGAGCCCATCGTGGCGGCCATGCCGGAGGCCGAGGCCGAGAAGTGGTTCGGCAAGGTGCCGCCGGACCTGTCGCTGGAAGTCAGCGCCAAGGGCGCGGACTGGGTGTCGGCCTACCTCAAGGCGTTCTACCTCGATCCCGCGACAATCAGCGGCTGGAACAACACCGTTTTCCCGAACGTCGCGATGCCGTTCCCGCTGTGGCAGTTGCAGGGCGAGCAGGTGGCGGTGATGAACCCGCCCGAGAGCGGCCAGCCGGCCACCGTCAAGGAATTGAAGCTCGCCCAGCCCGGCAGCATGACGCCCGCGCAATACGACCAGGCCGTCCGCGACCTCACCTCGTTCCTGGCCTACGTGTCCTCGCCGGACGAGCTGCCGCGCAGCCGCATCGGTGCCTGGGTGGTGATTTATCTGGTACTTTTCACCCTGTTCGCCTTGGTGCTGAAAAAGGAATACTGGAAGGACGTGCATTGACCGGCGGTTGCTTCGCCCGCCAGTCGATGCCCATACCCGGGACTGTCGCGTCACCGGACCTAGGGCCTGTATCGAGGCCTTGATCGCCCAAAGGGGACACTGGCATGATCCAGACCGCTCACACCACCCGCACCGTGCTGACCCTGTTCACCGCGCCCGACGACGTGCAGTCACATCGCGTGCGGCTGGTGCTGGCCGCCAAGGGCGTGGTCTACGACCGGGTCGAAGTGCCGTCCGGCAAGCCGCACGACGAACTGCTTTCGATCAATCCCTACGGCGACACCCCGACCCTGCAGGACCGCGACATGGTCCTGTACGAACCGGACGTCGTGTGCGAATACATCGACGAGCGTTATCCGCATCCGCCACTGATGCCGGTCGACCCCCTGTCGCGTGCGCGCTTGCGTTTGGCCTGCGTACGGATCGAGCGCGACTGGGTGCCGGAAGTGGCGAACATCCGCGCCGGCGGACGTGCCGCCGAGGCCGCCCGCAAACGGCTGTGCGACNACCTGATGGCCGCGCTGCCGCTGTTCAGGGCCGCGAAGTTTTTCCTGAACCCGGAAATCAGCCTNGCCGATTGCCTGGTCGCACCGGTGGTGTGGCGCCTGCCTTCGCTCGGCGTATCGCTGCCCAAGGAAGCCAAGCCCATCGTCGATTATGGCGAACGGTTGTTCCGCAGCCAGGGCTTTGCGCGCAGCCTCACGGCCGAAGAGCGCCTGCTGGGCGAGCTGTGAGCGAAGCACAAACCCCCGCCATGACCTCGAATCGTCCGTACCTGTTGCGGGCGGTGCACGAGTGGATTTGCGACAACGGGCTCACGCCTTATATCGTGGTCGATGCCGCCAAGCCGGGCGTGCAGGTGCCGCCGCAGGCGATCAGTGAAGGCCGGATCGTGCTGAATCTCGCGCCGCGCGCGATCGCGCGACTGGAAATCGGCAACGACGCGATCACGTTCATGGCGCGCTTCGGCGGCGTCAGTCACGCGGTCAGCGTCCCCGTCGCTGCCGTGCAGGCGATCTACGCACGCGAAAACGGTCAGGGCATGTTGCTGGCCGAGGATGTGGCGGGTACGGCCGCGCCCACATCGTCCCCGGATGTATCGCCTGCTAAACCTACCGCGCCTGCCTTGCAGGCCGTGCCCACGTCCGCGCAGGACGCCTCCCTGTCCGATGGCGAGAGCGAAAAAGGCGATGACGGCGACAAGCCGGACAAGCCGCGGCCCAAGGGCAAGCCCAGTCTGCACGTCGTGAAGTGACGAAGAGGGCGTGCGTAGTGGGTAGGTGGGGCTGACGCCGGCTTCATCGGCGGAAGCCCAACAATTTCCCGCGACCCATGTTGGGCGTCAATGCGTTCAGCCAACCTACGAAGGGCGGCCCAACGGCACCCGGCGCAGCATTCGCGAATGCTCCACGCCCGCGCAAGCGTGTGGCGCGTTGGGCGGAGGTCAGTGCAACGTCCTTCGCGCGCGCGTGATCGGAACGATGTTGCCGTCGCCGTCCGGAGTACGCCAGGCCGCCGGCAGGCCTGGCACGTCGCGGAACGCGTGCGCCCCCGCGTCGGGATGGTGCGGTGCCGGCATGCTCTCGCCCACGATGCGATCGCCCAGCAGCCGGACGCTGGCGGGCTGGCGATCGTCGCCGCCGCGGCTGGTCTCGAAACGGTATTCGCGCATCACATGCAGTGCACCGCGCCGCCAGTTCAGGCGCAGGCGGTGCAACGCCACGCTGTCGTCGAGCAGTTGCACGCCGTGCTGCTCGCACAGGCGTCGCGCATGCGCTGTCGCGCGTTCGCGCAACCGCAGCACGTGATACCACGACCCGATCAGCGCCATGAACGCAAGCAGCGGCAGCCAGACTTCCAGCACGTCACACGATCCTCGCGCGCCCGGCGGGCGCGTTCTCAGCCATCATGCCCGTATCGGCATGGGAAAGACAGATCGGACTATGTGGGGAGCGGCAGGCGTTATTTCACGCGTTCGACGCGCACGCTCTGGTTGCAGCCCTGCACGTACATCAGCCAGCTGCCGAGGATCATCGGCTTGATCGTGACTTCGGGGTTGTCGACCTCGGGGCACGAATACGAGCCGGATTCGGCCTGCTTCCAGACCTGGCCATTGTCGAGCGTGAAGGTGGTTTGTCCGGCCCAACCGTTGAAGTGTCCGACCAGGTGCGTGTTGAATTTGTCACGCGGCTGGTTGGTCGGGTAGAACACCGGCTGGCCGCTCGCGGAAACCATCTTGGTCTGCTCGTGCGTGCGCAGCCAGTTGTCGAGGTTCTGGAGTTCCTGCGGGGTCAGCTTGTCGAGACCCGCGGCCTTGAAGTCCGCCGCCGACATGCGCTCCTCGAGCGAAGAAAACTGTTGCGCCATGACGGGCAGGGCGGTGGTCAGCAGGGCCAGTGCGGCCGGCAACATCAGTCGAATGCGCATGGGCGGCGATAATAGCAGTGCCCCATGCCAGCCGCACGGGGTTCGTGGAGGTTCCGATTTAATACACTGACCGTCTTTCGGCGGCCTTTCCCGGCGGTGCCGGATGGCTGTTTCGGCTTATGGATCCATCGCTGACGAACATCGATGCTGGGCGTGTGGCGCCAGTCGCCGCGCTGTCTGCAGACGCACGTGCGCTTTGGGCGGAGACCGACGCGTTGCTGCGGGACGTCGGCTGCGATGCGGAAACACGCGCCGCGGCAGGATGGTATGCGGTGGCCGTCGCGCATCCGCAGGCGTGGCTCGCCGAAAGCGCGCGCGCGCCGGAGTCTTTGCGCCGCCTGGTGGAAGGCCAGCAACAGGCCGAACGCGTGTGGGCGCTGCACGCATCGCGTGACGTGGCCGGCAGCAGCGAGGGACTGCGCCGGTTGTTGCTGGCGATCATCCGCGATCTTCGCGTCGTGTATCTGTTGCTCGCGCGGCAGTTGGCGAAATTGCGCGCCGCGGCTTCGCTGCCGGAAGCCGAACGCTACGAACTGGCGCAGCTGACCCGCGATATCCACGCGCCGCTGGCCAACCGGCTCGGCATCGGCCAGTGGAAGTGGGAACTGGAAGACCTGGCGTTCCGGTATCTGCAGTCCGACATCTATCACCGCATCGCTGCGTTGCTGGACGAGCGCCGCGCCGATCGCGAAGCGTGGATTGCGCGCTGTGTCGACGCTTTGCGCGAGGCGCTGCGCGTGCAAGGCATCGAAGCCTCCGTCGGCGGACGCGCCAAGCACATCTATTCCATTTGGCGAAAGATGCAACGCAAGCGCATCGGTTTCGGCGAGCTGTACGACATCCGTGCCCTGCGCGTGCTCACGCGCAGCGTGGCCGACTGTTACGCGGTGCTCGGCGTGGTGCATGCGTTGTGGCCGATCATTCCGCAGGAATTCGACGACTACATCGCGCGGCCCAAGGGCAACAACTACCGTTCACTGCACACCGCCGTGATCGGGCCGGAAGGCAAGACGCTGGAAGTGCAGATCCGCACCGAAGAAATGCATCGCGGCGCCGAACTCGGGGTGGCCGCACACTGGCGCTACAAGGAAGGCGGCGGCGGCGACGCGGCCTATCAGGCACGCGTCGCATGGATGCGCAAGCTGCTGGAAACGCGTGGCGAGGGCGAGGATGAGGCGGCGCTGGCCGCCGAATTGCGCGCGGAACTGGCCGAGGATCGCGTGTACCTCCTGACGCCCAAGGGCGAAGTAATCGACCTGCCGGCCGGCGCGACGGTGCTCGATTTCGCCTACCACGTGCACACGATGGTCGGGCACCGCTGCCGCGGCGCCAAGGTCAACGGCCGCATCGTTCCACTGACGCACCAGCCCGTCAGCGGTGATCGCATCGAAATCCTGACCGCGCGCGAACCCGCGCCCAGCCGCGATTGGCTGTCGCCGCAGCTCGGCTATCTCGCCACCGCCAGCGCGCGCGGCAAGCTGCGTGCGTGGTTTCGACGCGAGGATCTCGCCGCCAACGCGACCGCTGGCAAGCTGCTGCTGGAACGCGAAGTGCGTCGCCTCGGCATTGCCGACGACGTGCTGGACAATCTGCCGGCGCGGCTCGGGCGCAAGAGTCGCGACGACTTGCTGGTGGCGCTCGCACTTGGCGAAATCGGCATCGCGCAACTGACCCGCGCGATGCTGGAGACACAACCGGCGCCGCAACCGGCGCCCGCGAAACCACCGCGACGCATGCCGTCCGGTGCCGGCAAGGCGGGCGCGGTGACCGTGGAAGGCGTCGGCAATCTGCTGACGACACTCGCGCGTTGCTGTCGTCCGTTGCCCGGTGACGAGGTCATCGGCTACGTCACGCGCGGTCGCGGCGTCACCGTGCATCGCGCCGATTGCGCCGCGCTGGCGCGGCTGCGCGAGCGCGATCCGGCGCGGGTGATCGAAGTCCGCTGGCACAGTGCGCCCGATCGCGCCTACGAAGTCGACATCGCCGTGGTCGGATACGACCGGCGCGACCTGCAACGCGACGTCACCAACGTGGTCGCCAACAGCGGCGCGCGCATCGTGGCCTCGGACAGCCGCAGCGATGGCGATCTCGGTGAACTGACGATGCATTTCACGCTGCGCGTGCGCGACTACGGCGTGCTGTCGTCGTTGCTGACCCGGCTCGCGGCCTTGCCCAATGTCACCGATGCGCGCCGGCTGGCCGCCGGCTGAATTTGACCCGGCGTGCTTCGAAGGCGCGTGCGGCCGAATGCTAAAATGCGCGATGCCGCGGCTTGAACAGGTGGAACCGGTGCAGTTCGCCGCGGTCTCACGGACACAAAATGGATACGCCGGACTGGTTTCGGCGATGGATTCGGTATGAGTGCTGGGCACGATTCTTCACGCGACACGCCGCGCCGGACCGATCCGACGCTGGGTGATCTCGATCAGCTCGACGCGGGCGCGGACCGGCGCGGCCCCGCGCGCGAGCGTGAGCCCGAGCGCCCGGCTTCCGCGCCGCGGCCGCCGCCGTTCAACACCCGCCCGACGCGCAGGCGCCCGTTGCGCAGGCATCATCGGGTACGGTGGTCGCTGATCATCCTGGCCGTGGTCTTGGCCGGGGTGATCGGCTGGTTGTGGAACCATCAGGCGATGCTCAGCGGCATGCTGCCGCAGACGCAGTTGAATGCGCTGCTGACGCGCGCGGATACCGCGTACTCGGCGGGCAACCTGGCCGGCGGCCCCGACAGCGCGCGCGACCTGTACGAAGCCGCGCGTGCGCTGGACCCCGACAACGAACACGCGCTGACGGGATTGCAGAACGTGGGCCACGCGGAACTCGACCAGGCGCAGGCGGCCCTGAAAAAACGCGACTACGCCGCCGCGCGCTCGTCGCTGGAGGAAGCGCGCAGCCTGCTCGGCGGCGGCGCCGCGGTCGACGTGATGGACCAGGCGCTGGCCAAGGCGGTGCTGCAGACCTCCAACGTGGACGTGCTGATCAACCAGGCGCGGGCCGCGCTCGCGAACGGGCACATCGATGGTCCCGACGGCGCGGCGGCGCTGTTCGGCAAGGTGCTCGCGGGCGATCCGGACAACGCGGTGGCGCGTCACGGGATGGATCAGATCGGCGATCTGCTCGCCACCCGCATCCAGGGCCAGATCGGCAGCAACGATCTCGCCGGCGCCAAGCAGACGCTGTCGAATCTTGCGGGATTGTTGCCGCGCTATTCGCAGCTGCCGACCCTGCGCGCCGCCGTTGCCGCTGCGGACCGCGACTCCGATTCGCAACGCGACCAGTACCTCGACAAGGGTCAGGCTTACCTGCGTGCGGGCAAGATCACCGGCACGGGCGACGACAACGCCGAGGCGCAATTCAAGGCGGCGCTGAAAGCCGATCCCGGCAGCGACCAGGCCAGGGCGGGGCTCGGGCAGGTCGCCCAAGCCTTGATCGTGCAAGCCAATGCCGCGATGGAATCGGGGCAGCCGCAGGATGCCAAAACACTGCTGGACGACGCGGCCGCGCTGGCGCCCAAGTCGGCGGATCTGGCGGCAGCGCGTGCGCGCCTCGTCGCCAGCGAAGCCCGACCTGCGCCGGAATCGGCGGAGCGCGCGACGGCGCATACGGACGTGGCCACGGTCGAAGCCGAACGGGAGCCCGAGGCGTCCGTCCCGCCGCCGCCTGCGCCGCCGCTGACGCCGATGCAATCGGCCAAGGTCGCACGGCTGGTGGCGCGCGCCAAAAGTGCCGCGCGCAAGGGCGACATCATGTTGCCGCCCGGCGACTGTGCCTATGATTTGTATCGCGCCGCGCTGGGCATCGACGGCGACAACGTCGAGGCGCAGGCGGGTTTGCGCGCGCTGCCGGAAGTGACCCGCGCGCAGTTCGATCAGGCGGTGCGCGAAGACAACCTGGATCACGCGCACGACATGCTGGCGACGCTGGAGCAACTCGATCCGGCCGATCCCGCCACGCCGGCCATGCGCCACAGGCTGGGCAGCGCCTGGCTCGATCGCGCCGACCACTACGTCGGGCTGGGTGAGTTGGCGGCTGCGCGCACGGCGTTGCAGGAAGCGCAGCGCCTTGTGCCGCAGGATCCGCGCCTCAGCCAGGTAGATGCGAGAATCCAGCGCGGCAATCTGGGAAGGTCGGAATAACCTGCCGCGCGCCGGCGCGGCGCAGCAGGGCGCACAGGCAAACCGCAATGGGTGAATGGCGCGAGGGGACGGTGCTGGTGTGTGGCGCAAGCAGCCAGATCGGCTGGTTTCTGTTGCCCGAACTGGTGCGGGCCGGGNCGCCGNTGCTGGCGTTGTCCCGCGCGCCGCAGCCTGCAGTCGCNGGCATGACGTGGTTGCAGGGCGCNCTGCCCNGGCCGCCGCCTGCCGCGGGTGCCGCGGCGTCCGTCTGCAGCTTCGCGCCGCTGGATGCGCTGGCTCGATGGATCGACGCCGGAGCGGCGCCAGAACTCGAGCGCGTCGTGGCCACCAGTTCGATGAGCGCGGAAAGCAAACAGGCGTCGCCGGTTGCGGCCGAGCGCGAGATATCACGGCGACTGCGGGAAGGCGAAGCCGCGCTGGCCAGCGCGTGCGAGCGCCGCAGGGTTGCGTGGACGATATTGCGTCCGACGCTGATCTACGGTGCGGCCCGCGACAAAAGCCTGACGCCACTCGCACGCCGCGCGACGCGTTGGCGGGTGTTCGGATTGCCGGCGGGCTCGGGTTTGCGCCAGCCGGTGCACGCCGCCGACATCTCGGCCGCGGTGTTGCGCGCGCTGGACGGCGGCGCGAGAGGGCGCGTCCTGCAGATAGGTGGAGGGGAGCGGCTGACGGCAAGCGCGATGTTCGAGCGCGTGCGCGCCAGCCTGGCGGTGCGCACACTCGCGCTCCGCATTCCGGGAGCACTGGTTCGCGTCGGCGCACGCGCCCTGCCGCCCCTGCGCGGACCACTGACGCGGCTGGAACAGGATCTCGTCGCCGACAACACCGAACTCGAACGATTGCTCGGTGTGCATCCGCGCGATTTCAGACCGGACCGGGCGTGTTGGGGACTTTGAAGTCGTCGTCCGCGCCGCGACAATCAAATCACCATGTTGCAGGAATCGCCTCTCGTGTCGAACCCGTACTCGCGCAATGTTGCGCGGCGATGGCCGCATCGTGACTGACGCCGGTCCGGCTATGGACCCGGCATCGATGCACCGGCTCGGCGTGTGCGCGGTGGTGGTCACCTGGCAGCCTGACATCGGGGTGCTTGGGGAATTGCTGGACGCGCTGTGCCCGCAGGTCGGGCACGTTGTCGTGGTGGACAACGCCACGCGTGATCCGGAGTTCCGGGAATTCTGCGCCGCGCGCCGCGACATGATGCTGATCGCGTCGAACGAAAATCACGGGCTTGCACACGCGATCAACGTCGGCATCGAGCGTGCACGCGGGTTGCAGGGCGTCTCTCACGTGCTGTTGATGGACCAGGACAGCGTGCCGGAAGCGGGCATGGTCGGTGCGTTGCAATCGGCGTTTCGAAAATGCGCCGGCGAGCGGGTGGCTGCGGTCGGTCCGTGCTTTCGTGATCCGCGCGAGGCGGGCGACGCGCCATTCGTGCGGATCCGTTTTCCGGTCAACCAAAAGGTTTCTTGTGACGGCGAGTGCGAAACCGTCCGGTGCGATTTCCTGATTTCGTCCGGTTGCCTGATCCCGCTCGCGGTGCTGGATGACGTGGGCGGGATGGACGGTGCATTGTTCATCGACAACGTGGATCTGGATTGGTGCTTTCGCGCCAGCGCCGCGGGTTACACCCTGCATGGCGCATGCGCCGCGCACTTGCGCCACAGCCTCGGTGCAACACGCCGGTACGTGCCCGGCATGACACGCGGCATCGTGGTGCATTCGCCGCGGCGCCTGTTCTACATGATGCGCAATCGGGTGTGCTGTACCGGCGCGCGTACACCCCGCGACGCTGGATCGCGCAGGATGTGCCGCGCCTCGTCGTCAAGTTCCTGTTGTTCTCGTTGCTGGTGGCACCGCGATGGAAAAACGTGCGCAGCATGCTGGCGGGGCTCTGGGCGGGCGTGCGCGGTCGCGCAACCTCGCCGCCCGAGGATTCTTGAGCGGTCAATCGCGCATCAGTTTGCGTACGCGCCGTTTCAATGCCGGGAGCGTCTCGGTTTCGAACCACGGATGCCGCTGGAACCAGGCGGTGTTGCGGGGGCTCGGATGCGGCAGCGGCAGCACGCCGCCATCGAAATATTCGCGCCATGCCTCGCAGGTTGTCGTGAGCGTCGCCTTGCGCCGGGTGCCGAGCATGCTGCGGATCGCGTAACCGCCGATCGCCAGCGTCAATTTGATGTTCGCGAGTCGCGGCATCAACTGCGGATGCCACAGCGGCGCGCATTCTGGCCGCGGCGGCAGGTCGCCGGATTCGCCCTTGCCCGGATAGCAAAAACCCATCGGTACGATCGCGACATGGTGCGGGTCGTAGAACGTGGCGTCGTCGATGCCCAGCCACCCGCGCAATTTCTCGCCGCTTTTGTCGTTGAAGGGAATGCCCGTTTCGTGCACCTTGCGGCCGGGTGCCTGGCTGACGATCAGCAAGCGTGCGTCGGGATGCGCCTGCAGCACCGGCCGGCAACCGTGGGGCAGGTGCCGCGCGCATACCTGGCACGCACGAATGCGCGCCATCAGCGCGTCGAAGGACTCGGTCACCGGAGCGGCGGCCATCGTGACCGATCGATTCATCCGCGCAATTTTAATCCAACCAGGTGCGCTGTTCGAAGCGGCTGTGGGCGAGAAGTCTCGCCATGGATTGCCGTTCTGGCGTATCAAAGTCGAGAGAGGGCCGGCAAAACCCGACAATCGGCGATGCCGCGATCATGGACGACCGCATCAATCCGTGTATTCGAATACCTGCACCACCTTGTTCACGCCAGCGACGGTGCGCACGATGTTCACCACCGCATCGGCTTCCTGGTGGCTGACCAGGCCCATCAAGTAGACGTTGCCGTGCGCGGTGCTGATCTTGACGCGGCCGGGGTCGAAGCCGGGCAAATCGATGTGCAGCAGCGAAGTCTTCACGCGCGCAGTCAGCGAAGCATCGAGCGCCGAACGGCCCACCGATTGCAACGGCATCACGTCGATCAGGTTCACGACGCGTTGCACGCCTTCGTAGCCGGTGACATCGGCTTCGGCGCGCTGCTTCACTTCTTCGGTGCTGGCCTCGCCGATCATCAGCAGCACGCCGTTGTAAACGCTGGTGCCGATGTGCGCCCGGCCGCCGAGTTGCGGGTCGTTGTCGAGCGCCCGTTGTGCGGTGATCTGCACGTTGCGATCATTGAGCGCGCGATTGAAGCCGCGGCGCGGCGTGAAGACGCTGCAGGCGGCGAGCGCGAAGCACAGCGAAAGCAGGGTGGTCAGGACGATCGTCTTGCGCATGTCTGTATTCCCGATTTCAAAACGTTTCGAATGCCGCGCGTTGCCAATCGCAGCGCGGCGAGTCGGCATCGCCGTCGAACGCTACCACATCGAACCTGCACGGCATCGAAGCGAATCGCGGATGCGCCTGCAGGAAACCCTGCGCGGCGCGCACGAGTTTCTCGCGTTTGGCGGGGCCGACCGACGCCGCACCGCCGCCGAATCGTGCATGGCGCCGGTAGCGCACTTCCACGAACACCAGGGTGTCGCCGTCGCGCATCACCAGGTCGAGCTCTCCGAAGCGGGTGCGGTAGTTGCTTTCGACCCGTTTCAGCCCCGCGCGTTCCAGGCAATCCAGCGCGCGTTGCTCGAACCGGGCGCCGACCGCAACGGCGGTCATGGATCGGTCGGTAGCGGAACGTCCGCGGGTTGCGTTTCCAGCCCCGCCGCCACCGGCCGTGCGACGCCGCCCTGGAATTCCACCCAGATCGGCGTGCGCTGCACATGGCCGAAGGCATCCATCGTCAGTTGCCCCGAGGCGCCCGGTACGTAACTGCCGGGATGCGAACGCATCCATCCAAGATAGGGCACGAGCGCGTACGCGTCCATGCCGAATGCGAACAGGCGCGCCGCGGGACCGCCGGCCGTCACGAGTTGCGAAGCCAGTGTCGTGTGGTCGGGCAGCCCTGCCTGCGCGTCGTACAACCAGGGCTCGTCGCAGAAGCGCAGGCCATCGAGGTCGGCGTCGGCGGTGGGGTCCCCATCGCCCGAGTACACCATGGAAGTGGAAAACACCGGCAGCGTCGAACGCGCCAGCTTGAGTTGTGGCAGCAACAGGCGCGCCTGCGCCGGCCGCAGCAGCGCGACGATCCCGGTCTGCGAACCCGAACCGGCCAGCGCGGCCTGGATCTGCCCGGCGAAGTCCACGCTGGCTTGCTGCAGCACGATGTCATTGGCGACTTGGCCGCCCAGGCTTTCGAACTGCGACCTGAAGGCGTCGAAAGTGCGCGACGCGGTGTCATCACTGCCGCGGAACACGATCGTGGCGTGCAGCCCCAGCGTGACCAGGTGCGCGGCGAGTTGCGCGCCTTCGACCTCGGGCAGCAGCGCGAACTCATAGCTGCCGGCTGGTGTAGGCGTGCTGCCTTGCGGGTGGTTGAGGGCCAGCACCGGCACGGGAAGATCGGGTTGCGCGAAGATCGCGCCCACCGCGTCCCGGCCCAGGGGTCCCACGACCAGCGCGGCGCCATCAGCGACGGCCTGGTGGTAGGCCGTGACGCTGCCGTCCGCCGTGCCGCCGGTGTCATAGACGCTGATCGTCGGGCGTCGTTCCCGCGTAACGGGCGTGTGGAAGTACGCCGTGAAAAATCCGTCGCGCACGGCCGCGCCGGCGACCGCCACCGGACCGGTTGCGGGCAGCAACAGCGCGACCTTGGCAGGCATCGCATACCCTGGCGGCGCCCCTGCGCCCTGCAATGTGCCGACCGGCTGGTTGGGTTGTGGCAGCACTCGCGCCGCCGCCGCGCCCGGACGCGCAATGGCTTTTTGCACCCAAGGCTTGACTGGATCGTCGTCGGCGAGCGACGGATAAATCCGCGCAAGCGGTTCGCGACCCATGCCCGCCAGGATTGCGACCGCCTGTTGTTGCTCGGGCGCCTGGGCCCCAGGCGACAGCAGTGCGGCGCGCTGGATCAGCGAGCGCGCGGCGGCAAGGCGGTCACCGTTGGCAAGCTGGGCGCGCGCCTGCAGGCCGAGTGCTTGTTGTCGCACGTCGGGCGGCGCGTCAGGTGGCACCGCGGCGAGTTGTTTCAGCGCAGCCTGGGCATCGCCGCGCTGCAACGCGGCGTCCGCGGCGCGCACGTGTTCGATCGCGGCGCGCGCGTGCGGTCCTTCGCCCGCCTGTTGCTGCGACGGTCCGAGCGTTGCACAACCCGCAAACAGCGCAAGCGCCACGAGCAGGACAGCGATGTGCGCGTGAAACCTGATCCTTAGCATGCCATTTCCATGCGCGCGTGGCGCGGCCTTTTCGGCGATGATAACGGATCGTGCCGCCGCATCAGGATCGAGGTCTGTTGACGCCACGCCAAGTAGCCGCGCCGGCGGCCCTTTGCCCGCAGGGCAAGGAAGAGTGAGGAAGATGTATGTCGATACATAGACGAACGATGACGCAGCCATGTGGGCAAAGGGCCCCGGCCCGAAGGGTTGCTCCGCAGCGGCCGCCATCCATCGGTGCGCACCTCGACCAGAGAACCACCACTCTGGCGCTGCGGCGCGCGCCTCGTCTGGCAGCCGCTGCGGAGGCAACGCGGCTCACTTGGCATGGCGTAAGCAGGCCCTCATGAACGTGCGCCAGCGGGGCATGCTCTGGGTGGTCGCGACGCCCATCGGCAATCTGGGTGATCTCTCGCCGCGCGCCCAACAGGTACTGCGCGATGCCGGCGTGGTCGCCGCGGAAGACACGCGCCACAGCCGTCCGCTGCTGCAGCACTTCGGGATCGGCACGCCGCTGACTGCGTTGCACGAACACAATGAACGCGCCGCGGTCGCCGCGATCATCGCGAAGCTGCAGGCAGGCGAAGACGTGGCGTTGATTTCGGATGCCGGCACGCCGCTGATCAGCGATCCGGGCTTCCGGTTGGTGCGCGCGGCGCGCGAGGCCGGCATCGATGTTTCGCCCGTCCCCGGTGCCTGTGCCGCGATCGCGGCACTGTCGGTGGCAGGCCTGCCTAGCGACCGCTTCGTGTTCGAAGGCTTCCTGTCCGCGAAAGCTTCCGCGCGACGCGAACGTTTGCGCGAACTGGCAAGCGAAACCCGCACCTTGGTCATTTACGAATCGTCCCACCGCATCGTCGAGTGCTGCGCCGACCTGCGCGATGCATTCGGCGGCGAACGCGAGGCGCGCCTGCTGCGCGAGCTCACCAAGCTGCACGAAACCTGCATCGGGATGACGCTCGGCGAGATCGCGGCGCGCGTCGAATCCGACGCCGAGCAACGCCTCGGCGAATGCGTGCTGGTGATCGCCGGGCGCGGCGAAGAAATCGACGCGAACCTGGCGGAAGGCCGTCGTGTCTATGCAGTGTTGCGTGCGGAACTGCCGCCCGCACAAGCCGCGAAGCTGGCCGCCACAATCAGCGGCGCACCGCGCAAAGATTTGTACGGCGGCTGATAGAATCGTCCGTGGAGTCGGCCGGACAGTCGCGTCATTCTTCGGAATGCCGAGGAAAGTCCGGGCTCCACAGGGCAGGGTGCCAGGTAACGCCTGGGCGGCGCGAGCCGACGGAAAGTGCAACAGAGAGTAGACCGCCTAAGCCGAAAGGCCGGCAAGGGTGAAACGGTGGGGTAAGAGCCCACCGCGAGTCGGGCAACCGACCGGCACGGCAAACCCCACCCGGAGCAAGACCAAATAGGGGAACGATGGCGTGGCCCGCGCCGTTCCCGGGTTGGTTGCTTGAGCCAAGCGGCGACGCTTGGCCTAGAGGAATGACTGTCACGCCGCAAGGCGCACAGGACCCGGCTTACAGGCCGACTCCACTGTTTTTGCCGCTGTTCCCGCTGCATGAATTTGCAGCGATCAGGCGTTTCATGTGCCGGACAGCATTGATGCGCCGCCTTCGTAGGGCGGGTCACAACCCGCCCTACGAGTGCCCACTCGGCGGGATACGCTGCTCCACTCCCTTGCACGTCGGCCGGACACGCGCCGCGGATATTCCGTACTCCGCGCATCCGTCGCCCGCACTGTTTTTTTC
>JGI24741J21665_1000329_pt1 | contig 14216 bp, 16 predicted proteins | sample KBSCornC7_FD_21665 | JGI IMG/M metagenome (IMG submission 21665) | reverse complement strand
GGCGGACTTCGGGGTAGGTCCCAGCCTCGCCCCAGCCATATATTCCACCACCCAGCGCATACCTTACGAAACCTATAAAGTAGCCATTCTCAATAGTATGTATGACTTCATTGCCTTTCTTAAAGCCAACCACTTGGCCGTCGGGGGATACATCAAAAGGGTTTTGCGCGCGATATTCCGCTTCATCTGTGCGGCTCGAGGCAGCGATGCCATCATAAAAAAGTATCCGCTCTACTGGACTGCCACCGCCAACCGCCGTGTCATAATCGCCTAAAATATCCCGCCTACGCTTACCATAATATTTAGTACTTCGTGGTCTGTCGGGCAAAGTATCCAGCTCTTCTTTTACCGATCTAAAATCGGCCGCCCATTCACTTTTTAGGTCGCTTGACAGGTTTGGAGCAATCCTTTCACAAAGTGCTGAGGTTGCATATCCCAGGAATTGGATGGTCGTCAACGGTGGAATTTCGCCTTCGCTTAGGTGCACCTGCTCGAGATCTCCCCAGATATAACCTGCGCTGATTTCTTTTCCTTCAAGTGTCGGAAGTATGGTAGGCATAGTAATAGCGTTATAGCATAGTATTGTAGAACGTCAAAATATGCCCAAAAGCCCTGACAGATGGTTGTTTTGTTTTATATGTTCACCCGGAGTTAGTTTGAACTCGCTATTAGCTTCCCGTGATTGGGGGCAGGGTTATTATTGACTGTATTCAGTTTATATGGCATAATAATATAAAGTATGAGATTCTCTGGTTTGCCGTATCAACACGAGATTGAAGCAGCAATTAGTGCCGCGCCCAAAACACCTGTCGAAGATTATATCATCAATGGCAGCGCCGAACAGGATTATGATGCCCCGAACATGATTCGCGTCGGCACACCCGACCAGCTGGAAACTGTCCTTGCAAGCTATGCGCTGATGGTTAGCGGCTTACCGTTGCCGCCACAGGTAGTCCGGGAAAAAATAGGTCACGAAAAAGAACACGCCGATGCCGCCAAATTACTGGGGGCAACAAGCATAGAATTTGGCCTGTACATTGCCGCCAAGCCTCGTTTTAGCTGGCTGCATTTTAGAAAAGTGCATGACTATCAATTATCCATATTACCGGATGGGCTGGAGGACGAGCAGGCTGACGTGGTTACCGCACATCCTACCAAACTTTCGGCAAGCGACAAGCACGCCTTAGCAATGCGAGGCCTCACTGTCCAGGATGTTGACGCTGTAGCAAGGAACCGCGGCTGGCCACGACCACTTTCTTTACAAGAGCACACCGCAAAGGGTGAATAACGCCTGCTGCTATTATTGCCCAAACCCAACATCATCTAGGATCACGTGATGTTATTGCGTCTGGGGGCCTGCGCAGCATTTATTTTTTTGAAATGTGTTGACCTTTGGCGAACGAGCACGTATAGTAGTTAGTGAACTTACATTCACTAACAGGAGGGTTCATGTCTAAACTAATAGTACAAATGAGTATGTCACTGGACGGATTCATAGCCGGGCCTAACCCGGCCCCTGATAATCCGCTGGGTGACAATGGTCTGCGGTTGCACGCCTGGTATGACCAGCCCGGCGACCATGATTTCGGGAAAAATGTTGAAGGTGATACCGGCGCCATTATAATGGGCAGCGTCATGTACTACGAAAGCTTACCGTGGTGGCACGGCACCGGCCCATTGGGCGACGACGTGCCCTGCTTCGTTCTGACCGAAAAGGGTCACGAGCCCAAAGAGGCCGCAAAGGTATTTACATTCGTAACAGAGGGCATTGAAGAGGCGTTACGACGCGCCAAAGCCGCAGCCGGCGACAAAGACGTGCTTATTAATGGTGGCGCCAACACCATTCAGCAGTACATCAAGGCTGGCCTGGTTGATGAGCTGTATATTCATGTATTACCCCTGTTACTTGGCGGTGGTACGAACCTTTTCGGAGCATTTGGTGCATGTATACCGCTGGAGAAAATAAGCGTACACGACGAGAAAGGGGTAACACATTTAGCGTATCGGTTTGAACGCCAGTAGCCTTGGCTACACAACTTTTCTAACACTTTAAGGAGAATAATTATGAGAAAATTAGTTGTACTGACATTCCTATCAATGGACGGCGTTATGCAGGCGCCAGGCGGTAAGGACGAAGACACTGCCAATAACTTTGAATTTGGCGGCTGGTCTATGCCCTACTTCGACGAAGCGCTTGGGGCAGAGATGGAAAAAGAAAGCGGCGATGAACCGTTTGATATGTTATTCGGCGGAAAAACCTACGGCATGCTGAAGGCGTACTGGCCGGACCACAAAGACGACGGCGCCACCGGCCGAGGCATTAATAGGGCTACGAAGTATGTCGTCTCAGACGAAGACATCGATACGAACTGGGAGAAGACCGTTAAGATCAGCGGTGGTGACATTATCGGTCAAATCAAGCGGCTTAAGGAATCAGATGGCCCGATGCTGCAGGTGCACGGCAGCGGCAAATTGATCCAGGCCCTGATGCAAAACGACCTGGTAGACGAGTTTTGGCTTAAGATATTTCCGGTGACCTTGGGCAAGGGCAAGCGTCTCTTTGAAGAGGGAACTATGCCGGCTGCCTTCAAGCTAACGTACTCCATGGTATCGCCCAGCGGTGTCATTACCGCTTATTACAAGCGGGATGGTGACTTGAAGCTCGACCAAGGCCTGTAAAACAGCCCGTTGGCTTTTCACATGCTAAAAGACTACAGTTCAATCTGTAGTCTTTTAATAATTTCATGGCCGAGTCGGAACTAAGAATGGTCCTGAGGTCCCATTTGCACAGCTAATGCACCGAGGTCTATAACGGTAGGAAAGTAAGCGCCCTCATTAGCTTTCTGCGACAACTTCTTTGGTAACAGGTATGGGTGCAACAGGTTGGGCAAATACAATGTCAAGCGGCAGATTAATATCGCCGGGTATACGCTTCCTAAGGCGCGTCATTTCGTCATCGATGAATGCGTCTTCCTTTAGGCTAAGCGCGATGTACTTGCCATTTCCCCGGTAGACAACTGCTTCTACATGGCAGTTGTAGGGTTCTTGAGGTGATCTGTTGTTTGGGTGCGCACAAAATCTGCCCAACAGCTGGTGGGCGTCAATGCCGTGCTGGTCAATAGTTTTTTCGCGGATATACGGTAAGAATGCCGTGCTCAAATGTAACTTCAGCTTGCTTCCCAAAAAGGTAACAAGCCCTGACATGCTTTCGGGGTTTAGGAGCGTTCTGCCTATGGCATAGGGGGTAGGCTTGTGGCTGGCGTGTAATTCTCGGGCTAGCTGCTCAAGCGGAGCCCCCCTTACGCGACCCTTTGGACATTTTGACTACGTCACCCCGATGTTTTTTTCTGTACATCGTCTACTATTTTTTACGGTTTCACGACCATTTGCGCCATATTTTTGGAATACGCCTGCAGGTATAAGATATCTTGCGGTTGGGGTAAGCCCATGCCGTTATAATGTAGCAATGACTGAATATAACCCTATCATAGATCTCAGTTGGGAGGCGGCGCGTACTGCTAACCACACCTTTAACGCAGTCCAAGCAGCAAATTTTGGTTTGGACCGATTAAATCGGCTTGACCATACCGGCTTTTCCGAGGCTGCCTGGAGCGGGTTGGCGTCCGAAATCGAGCAGAGACGAACCACAAAAATGGAAGAATTTGAAATACTTACGAGTATTGCTGCGCCAGCAATGATATTGGTAGACAGTCCTTTTGGTCGTGAGAAAGTTCATGCTGCGAAGGAGCCAAGGGAATTAAGACAACTCAATTACCGAAATGATGATTACTTCGGTCGCCCCAACCCGGTGGAGCCTACCGCCAAACCATTACAAGAAAGACTTGATGACCCTTTAACGCTCATTGGCAGTCTGGAGGGCTCTTCCCATAACGCCCTCGATTGGATTACGAACTATTCTGCGCGTGCTGTGCTGGCTATGGGCAAAGACATAGTAATAGATGCTCGCCCGCGGCTGGGCAGTAAAGCGAAAAATATAATAGCCGCGTCTATTGATGCTTTGGATGCACCTTATTCCTGGAAAAAGACACCTACCATGGGCGATATTGCGGAAATTTGCCCTACCCTGGATAAGGTTCCGGCGGAGTGTCTTCGTAACGATCTTAAGGTTGATGTTACGGGTGCGTCGGTGTTAGATATTGTGTTACTGCGGCCTCAGGAAGTGTTCAGTGGCAGCTACGGGGCGGCGCAGCTTCGCATGACCAGTTATGCATCCCTCGGACCCGTAAACCCGTATCGTTATGGCGACTATAAGCCCAATCCTGTCCTCGGAGCGGAACTTGTCCAGCAGGCTCAAACATTTGCCCTGAAATTTTTTGAAGAAAAGGTATAGGGTAGACCTGCGTTACATCTATTGCGGGCCAAAGCGAAGGACCATCTGATAGGCATCTTCTGGAGTGCTCGTACGGCCGTAATAGTTTTCCAGTGTTGCCTCAGTAGTAAAGCCGAACTGGGTGGCAAGCTCTTGCATAGGCGTGTTGCTGACGCGTGTCTGTAGCGAAATGCCGGTAGGGTCTTCACCGCGCATCTCCTCAATCATTTCGTGCAGCAGTAATTTGCCTAGGCCATGGCGGCGATGCTCTTCCGCGACGCCGATCGATGCAATATCACCGTACATACGGTCTGGTACGGCCCGAGATGGGTACATGCTACCACGTACGCATCCTGCAATGGTGTCGCCCAGCATTGCCAGTTTTACACTTGGTGCGTGATTCTGAATGGCTCTGCTCAAACTCCGATAGCCAATACTGCTATCTTCCGGAAATATAGTCCTCTCCAGCGTGATGATGGCCTCGACATCGTCTGGGGTGGCGTTGCGGACAGTGTAGGGTAATTCTGGGTCACTCATTGATAGAAGTCCTCCCTAAGCTAGATATATTATAACATATACTCAATTGAAGTCAATAATCTTTGGCTGGCAACCTTATTGGTTTAGCAGGTCCTAAATAGCGTGGAGTCGTTAAGTCAGGTAAAGGTATTACTTTTGCTTGCTCGCGATGTTTCCATATGCCATGCTTATTTCATGGCTACACATGAAGCATCTCCCAATCCTCATGACCAAGACATACTGAAGAGTGTGTTTATCAAATGCGTACGATGTTCTTTTCGCCGGCTGTTGCAGATATTATATTGCCCCAAGATTCGACACCGCTTGGCATACAAACAGAAATGTATGAGCCCCCGACAACTCATGTCGGGCGGAATACCAACTCTCTGAGCCGTGAAGCTGTTGGCCGCAGCCTTTTGATACTTAACTTACAAGATAACAAACAAGTTTTTATGGTGGGCGGTAGTGTTCCTGCAAGTGATCGTTATAACCCCGCGAATAGCTCTGGTAGTGGTTTTGATGAGGCGGGCGTTCACCACCTTAACTACAGTTATGATGGCATTGGTACAATCACCGAATACCTAGGCGATGATAGCAGCTCGGTACATACCGGTGAAGCCGGCAACCCCGATTTATTGGTGAAGCATTACCGAGGCATACTCGGCGAGTGTGTTGATATTAATCGCATCGGCCAGTCCTTGCCGCCAAGTCAGGTATTTATTTAAGGTGCTGGCTGCCTGGTAAGCACCACTTGTCGCATTACCAGCTGAGAGCATAGCAGCCGCGGACAGACTATTTAAGTGGTTGAGCATACTTATTTGCCAGCGCTCCGAGATTAGGGGTGCCGTATTTTTCAATCAGCTGAACGAAAGTGGCCGCATTAGCTTCACCAAACTTTCGGGCGTGCACCAAGTAAGTTTGAGGGGTGTTAAACCACCCAAGGATGTCATGCGGATCATTAATAAGAATTGCTTTACTATGAAGCTTATCGGCATATGCTATCAGCCATTCCTCGGCAGTTTCGGGAATAAAATCCCGAGGCGGGAGGGGCAATTTAAATTTCAGAATACCTTCCCGCGTCAAGCCGACCCCTGTATGCCGTTCAGCGATGCGGCAGATAGCCTCGTCGATGCCTTCCGTGCGAAGCATCTCGGCCCCAACGATACCATGCTTAACTCCAACCCCATCAGGTTCGTAGCCATCTTCATTCAGGAGAGGGTAGTAGCCAATGTCATGAAGAAGCGTTGCGGTATGCACAAGCTTTTTATCAAGCGAAAGACCATGCTGCGCTATCAGTTCCCGTGCTATCTCGTCAATGATTTTACAATGCTCGTATACTATCTCAAAAGCTCTGTGGCTGGGGGCATGCTTTTTATGCAACGCCAAAATGGCGTCTTCACTGGGATAGTTCATGGTCCCATTTTACAGGATTGGTACGATAATGCGACGAGGATTTGATTCAAGATATTCTTTTGCGACACCCTCAGCTGCAAGAGTATCCAGCGGGGGTTGTATTTCTACGCCCAGCAATACCGGCTGCTGAAAGCCGCCTTCAAGCGTAGCGAAGCTAATTGTATAGTCAGGTTTAGGAGACGCTTTGGACTTCGTTACCATCTAGTTATAGTAATATGTTTCTACTAAATCACAATGAGCTGTAACATTCCCTATGACTATCTCTATGACCAGGGATAGCGCACTTCGCGCTTTTCCGCTCGGCAGTCAAGGATTAGGGCGGTATGCGTATTACTAAAAGTGTACAAGTATGTCATGATATACGGATGTCAGAATTTCCATTTGGTAAAGAGTTTAACCAATCCCTCACCAGGCTCGCCGAAGCCCAAAGTCTCTATCGGGATCAAGCGCTTATCGGCCAGGCACCGCCATACTTTATCGTTTCTACCGAGCTGCAGGGTCAAAACGAAACTTCTACGGGAGTTGCTTTAGCCACCACAGATATGCATCTAGAAGAGGGGCAGGTTCCGCCCTATGGTCGTCTGTTCACATTCGTCAATGATCCGAAGCTAAAGCTGAGCTCCGAGCTTATGCCCTTACATGATCGTCAGACATTGGTCAGTGCATTGCTTCGTAAAATACGCCTAAGCAAAGCCAAAATTGAGGAAGGCTGGCTGCAACTGGCTGATAAGACCGTCGAAACTATCGAGAGCGGCAGCTACGAGCTCGAAACACGATGGCTTGCGCTTCAGTCCCTACAAGAAGGACTACTGCCTGCCATGCAGCGTCGGCAGCAAGAAGTGCTTGGACGCGCAAACGTACCGGAACGGCACATTGCCAGCTTTACTGGCGGGATTATGGTTAACGGAAGGCCCCAATGTGTCTTAAAAACGGTTAACGCTGTTTCGGGACGCCAGGAACGCCACATAATGCATTCACGCTATGGCTACCTTGCTGAAACAGGTCAGCCGATAGAGTATGCCATTGACAGGCCGCTGAGCTTAACCCTCAAACAAGATGATATTTTAGTTGTTCCGGAACCAGAAGCGCGCGCAAAAGCCGAGGCGCTGCCAGAGACCATAGACAATCTCATTGAGGGCGTCGTCAATGGACAGCACATATTTGTGCAATTTCGGGTACATGCAGACGAGAGACAAATCACTGGGGTAAATACAAAGGTTAAAAATGGCTCAAAAGTTGAATGGTATCGGCTGCCGTCCTCTGAGTTTCTAAAACTGCATTTAAAAAAGAGTGGAGATTTTAGACGTTCGCACGGCTGTTTTGTGGAGATCGTTGATACACGGTCCGACAGAGACGGAAATTCTAAATATACCTGTAAAATTGTTGGACCCGATCCCAAGGATATGTCACTCAAGCTTCCCGGAGGATACGACACTACATCTTATATTTGCAGACAGCTATCGGCAAAGCCTGGCATAGAAATACTCCACCCCCAGACCAGTCGGCCTCCCGGATCGGTATACCGCTTGGCCTCGAAACTCGAAAACGAGCAGGGAGCTTCAGAATAGGGGGCGAAGCTCTCAAACCTCGTCAAAAAAGTCAGTGATGAAAATAATGGCCTAAAGAGTGCCGAAAGTTAGTTACCCGAGACACCAAGGTAGCCATCAACACAAAGCCACTTCACGAGCAGGAAGGCTATCTAAACGATGAGGCTAAGCGAGGAATAGCCACATTGCAGAGCATCGAAATTGAGGTATTGCACACAGGCGGCCATCACCGAAAATTAGCCATTTTTGATCAGCAATTTCATTATACGCGTTCGGCTGAGGCGATATAAGATAAATGATATCTAAGACGAGACTACATTGGCCAGCTAGCTAAGTTAGGTGGTAGAATAGCTCTAATGAATAAAGCCACTGAACTTAGTTTAAAAAGCTCTGATAAAAAAATTATAGTAGCCGCAGGCGTGCTTATCGGTACCGGCGTAGGGTTCGCTATTCCTTATGTATGGAAGCTTATTGAAAGATTTGATGAACTTCCGTTTCATCAAATCTTATCATTTCTCATGTCATTTCAATCTGACTGGGTAAGCATAGCCCGGCCTGTGCTTTTTGCTGTGGTGGGACTACTTTTAGCGGGTCTATTGGTGGCTACGCTTCCGCGGGTGTTAGTATCTGACGAAAAGATTGAAATTTGCAAAGGCGAAAACCGACGAATTATTAAACGCTCTAAGGTTGCAAGCATCTACTTCTCGGGCTCCAAATTAATTATCGAATCCGAACAAGGCCGTCGCCTCTTTAATGACAGTATAGAAGGCGGCAAAGAGCAGATAGCTACGACTTTTAAAAAACATGGCTATCCTTGGGAGGCTTAAGATAGCCTGTTAGGAGTGCTCTGGTAGGTAGCGCCGCTTCATAATCATAAACCACCCAATAAGGCCAATGAGCAAGATAAGTTGAAAAAATATATCCGTTATCTCGCGCGGTTTACTATTTACAACCAGCAAAACTCCAAACAAAATAACTGACAGCATACCGCCGAACAAAAGGCGGATTCGGTGAATGGGCTGCAAGCTTTGTCTTCGCCGTGCCACATACGCCGCAAAACTTCCAGCAAGCAGGATGGCGGCAAGAGAAGTAATGGCAGCTGGCCATGGCGCCCCGATAAATACAATCAAGTGCAGAATGAACCACAGTATTCCTGCCATCGATGCAGCAAGACCTAAGTGGCGCAGTTTAAGTCGCTTTTTAGCTTCGAGGCCTTTAGGGAAATGGATATGAAATGCTGTAAGGATTAATCCTATGATCGTAGCTGACGCAATAGCCATATGCAACAGCGGCGCTGAATCTCCCAGGCGAATTTGGAAAATACAGAAAAATAATACCGCTGCGCAAGTAAACAGCCCGCCCATGAGCCAGGTTTCGCGTATAGTAAGCCAAGGCCTGGTTTTTTCTTTGGGGAAGAAAAACTCTAGCAAGGCAATGGGGATAATTACGCTCCAGACGGCATGATAAATCGTTACGAGGACTGCCCATAAGTAGTTAGTTCCCCATATCCGCCCATAGAGTACCTCTGACCCCGTTCCACTAGGATGGAAAATGGTTTGTAATGTCAATGCTTCTTCGATAAGGCCGTAAGCAAGGCCTAAGCAAATTATTGCAGCCCAACCAAGACTCCAGCGTCTAACTACTTCGCGAATCAGCAGTACGCCTGCACCATAGAATGTGACGATAGCAAAAACACGAACGAGTTCGTCCAAGTTGCTGAACCGTAGCGCCGCCCCAAACATTTCACCGATAAACGGCGCTGTAAGAAACAGTAATAAAATAGGTAGGTATAACCGTTTTCTTGATCTTGCTAAAGTTGGCCCACCTTGTGTGCCTGCATTGTGCGGATCCGATATTATCATGGGGTTTATTATTATATATAGTTAACCGAGGCAAAAGCAACTTAACCTGTAAGCGGCTAGGCTGTTTGTACTTTTCCCCAACCGTAAAAAGATAAAGACCGATCTTGTATTATGTACGCCATATTCTCTAACAGAGAAATATTTAGTGGTTTTATCAATTATTAGTTGAATAATCTCATGGCTGGAATGGAGGATAGCGGCCTTCAGCCTTTCTGCTCAGCTGTGCTCGGAATGTTATTCCTGTGCGCGTCCTCGCTCCACCGAACCCCCCGAATACGCAGCTGGCGCTGCTATCGTGGCTCCAAATCACTCGCGCCGGACAAATATAAATGACACAGACTTGCGCCTGTGTCATTTATATTGGCTGGGGATGAGGGATTCGAACCCCCGATCACGGGACCAGAACCCGTTGCCTTACCGCTTGGCCAATCCCCATTAGTTGTTGGTTTGCGTAACAGGGGCTATTGTAGCAAAAAGCCTGACGGATTTCTAGCCCTGGCTATTCCCGCTGGCGGATTTTGGCCAAAATACTGAGTTTTTCCTTAACTTTAAACTGCACCAGGGTAAACAGCACTGCGTAAAGCGCAAATATATATGACGCGAATCCGGCGCTTACAATAGTAGCGTGCGGAATGGTTAGCAAAGTAACAAAAGCACTAATGGCAAAGAGGGCAAAAAAGCGGGCACTCTCGGATTCGGGGTGAGCATAGGCTTTGCGAAGGGTAGGGACAGCGCCCAGGGCATCGGCTGCAATGCTGAGACTGACGCCGACTTCGCTATTGCTGGTAAGTCTCCAGAGGACTAAGGCTACTATGGCAAGCGCACCGCACCACCAGTCGAAGGGTTTTGGTTTCCAAGCCCCATGGTTCAGCCCGGCAAGGAATACCAGTAAGGGGCAAAGGCCAACTACTGCCGTAAGCGCTGTTTCGCTGCCAACGTCACCGCTGAAAAGTTGGGCTGCCAGGGTAATTAAGGGTGCCAGCGACCACAGAAACCAGGTTACCAGGCTGGGCTGCACCTGCCCGCGCCGGATATCACGAATGTAGTCTACGGTACCCCAGACAATTAATAGCGCTGCCGGATAAACAAGCCAGCCTGGTAACATATCCCACCCCTAGTCTTGGCTACGCCAAAGTTTTATGCTGCAATTGAAGTTTCCGGTCTGTGCAGAACGGTGATATCCCTTTCCTGGGGATGTCGTATATTATAGAGTTCAACTACCCTGTCGTGAAGCTTGTTCATACGTTGCAGATGCGGATTGTAGGCGCGTTCCTCTGGTGCGATAGCCAAGAATGTATCCAGGGCGTCAACATGTTGTACGGCGACGTGCTCATAAATGCTGCGCTGGTCCTCTGGTGTTCTGGCGGCTGCCAGCATGCTATCACGGAATCTGATGGCGTATACGTCGCCGCCATCGGTGCGCGGTCGTTTGTGCGACAACCAGTGCCGGGCAGATTTTAGGTGCCATTTTATACCGCGGGCTGCCAGGGTACTCGAATTCGCATAGCGCAACATTTCGTCATTACGTACGTCCCCGATGGCATTGTTGAGGGCGGCGATTTCTTCAACTGTGCTGCTGGAAGTCTCGCCGGGCATTATCCGGCAGCTTTCAAAGCGGTCTTCGATCGCCTCCTCGTTAGGTAATAACTGAAACTTGGGGTCGTGGCGCCAGCGGAAAGCGTCACACTGCATACGCCACCAAAATTCGAATGAGCCCGATACAAGGTTTTCGGAGTGTATCGGGTCGCAATGCGTTGGCTTAAGCGTATGGCTGCCCGGCAGCTTCCAGCTGCGCACGGCAGCGATAGCGTCCGGTGAGTTTATGACATCCCAGTTAACCTCTATGCCCATTTCATCTATTAATGCGGTCGTGGCTACCATATCGCAGAATTGGGCATACTGCCGACCATTGGATACGACGAACGTATCTGCCAAAATCTTCTCTGTTATACGCCAAAAATCTGTCTGCAGGACTTCAGATTCCTGCAGTTTGGGATCGGTGAGCGTCAGGGCAGCGCCGTAACCGTAATCGCCGGGCCCTCTATCGGCTTGTCCTATCATACGTTCCTCTAGATGTGAATTTTTAATTAACTTTCTATGCGTACTAAGCGTATAGGTTTTGTATGGTTACGATTGTGAAAAAGTTTATGGTAAAAACTAAATTAGGTGTGTCTAAGTTTTCGCGCTTTATCACATTTTTATAAGGGCAAGTTCGGCGGACAATCGTCTTTTGGCGGCCTGTCAGATGGTTACTTGCCCAGGGCCGCAGAGCATGCAACAATAACCATATGCAAGATCACATGGGCAGGATTGCCGCTATCCGCTGGCTACTGGTGGCAGCTTCAATCGCCGGCGGCGCACTGGCGTATTACGTTGCTGCCCGGCGCCATGTTGCCTTTCCTGTCACATCGGCCTTCACGATTACGGCCGTTATTCTGGATATTGGTGCTATCTGGTTATTTTTACGAGGGCTAAAAGGCTTTCGGACCGAGATGCGCCGCGCCTATGTGCTGCTGAGCATCGGTATCGCGTTGTTTGGTTTAGCCCAAGCCCAAATTCCTGTTGTGGATTGGTTTGACTGGTGGATCTGGGTTAACAGTGGCCTGGGCTTGATCCCGTACCTGCTGGCCGTAGTTTTGCTCTTTTTGGGCGTACGAAGCTTTGGGAAATTGTTTGCGATAAAGGGATGGTGGATGTCGGTATGGCGGGTGAGCCTGGTGGCGCTGGCGGTTGCCGCGCTGGCATTGCTGCTGCCGCACGTGCACACCCAAACCTCCACGGCACTGTTTGATATCTATATTGTGCTGAGCGTTTGGGATACTACCTTTGTGGTCTTTTCGGCGGTCATCTTGTGGCATATTATCAAGCGGATCGGCCGTGTATATGTACCGCCAATGAAAATGCTGTATGCAGGCTTGGTTGTAACGGCTGTCGCCGGGGCGCACTACACGGTAGTGGCTCTCACGCTTACCGATGGCAACTGGTACTTCGACGAGAGTATAGTTGTGATACCATTTATCGCCGGTGCCTTTTTGTGGCTGTGGTCAGGCTATCTTTTTAACACAATGCATGTATCGTCTTCGCAGGATCAGCACTCCGGATCTCAGCTGATCGACGTGGTTGTCTATATGGGTGGGCTGGCCTCTGACGCAGCTGCCGTTGACCCTACGCTTGATAAAGTACGCGCGATTACGGCCGGCTTAGGCGCTAGTGGGCAGCTTTCTGAAAAAGATAAAATTGCCTTGGCGCATGTTTATAAAGACCTCGAGACCTACCTGACAACCAAAGAACCGCTGCGCCTGTATACCAAAGAACAGCTACAACAGACGCTGCGCCACGAATTTGTTATCACCAAAGAGATTGAAGGACTGCTTTTTAAAGCCCATTAACCGCCTGTTGCGCTATAGGCTATCCTGGGAATTGCTGATACACTAGCCTTAGAGGATTAAAATGGTGTATCTTGATGGGCGAACTGCATAAGAGTAACTTTACCTATGCGTAATAACATAGACAAAGTGCAAACAGTGATCCGGAGCTTTCTGGGGCGATCTTCAGGGCGGTATCTTGTTATTGGCGGCAGTGTCTATGCGTTAGAGCTGTTAATCATTTTTATCGGTCAGCGGGCTGGCCTCAGTGCTGTGTGGGCCGTGAGCCTTGGTTTCTGGGTGGGGCTGGTAGTGTCTTTTCTGCTGCAAAAATTTGTGACCTTTGGCGATAAGCGCACTCACCGCCGGGTCCTATTGCCGCAAATTATCGCTATGGGCCTGCTGGTGCTTTTTAATTACGGTTTTACGGTGCTGGCTACAAAGCTGTTGATTGGTTTTATGCCGGCGGTCGTTATCCGTACCTTGGCCCTGGCTATTACCACTATCTGGAACTATTACCTATATAAGACCCATATATTTAACTGGGGCAAAGGCGCGGTGTACTAGCCATGGCCAAGAAAACGAAGAAAACTAAAAAGCCCGCGGCAGCAAAAAGCAAAAGCACCGCTGCTAAAAGTTCGGCAAAGCAAAGCAATGTAAGTGCAACTACAGAGGTTCCCCTAACGCCCAAGGCCCTGGAAGAGCTAGAGGCCGAAATACCATCAGCCGATGTAAAAACGGAAACACCTGCTGTGCGCCGGGAGCGCTTGGCGGCTGCCGCCGAGCGTGTGCCGCACCTCGCTGCTTTAAGCGGCCAACCGCTTACGGCCAGGTTGTATATGTGGTTTGGCTTGCTAGCGTTGCTGGCCACTACAGCTTACTGGTCGTTTTTGGGTGCACAGATCCATGCTGATAATGCCGACCAGTTGGCTAATACGTATCTATTGCAGAATGGTAGTGTTTTTCAGCATGCTCTGTGGCCGGATCAGCATAGCTTTTTATTAAAGTGGCCGCTGTTCTGGCTGATGCAGCTGTTTGGTGCCGGGGGAACGGTTTTTGTGGTGGCTACGGTTGCCATTAGTCTTGTAACCGTAGGCTTGTTTGCCTATATGATTTTTCGCATCGAACGGCGGGCCCTGGTGTTCGGCACGCTTTGTCTGGCTATGGCGTCGGTGTTGCTGGT